>Ga0325414_1007818_pt1 | contig 11314 bp, 7 predicted proteins | sample PopdelMetagenome_8_FD_206183 | JGI IMG/M metagenome (GOLD analysis project Ga0325414, IMG submission 206183) | Populus deltoides microbial communities from Bellville, Georgia, United States - Leaf-PdKOR-R3 | ecosystem: Host-associated > Plants > Phyllosphere > Phylloplane/Leaf | place: USA...
CCTAATGGTGTTCATGCTACAATTTGAGTCATTATAGGTGTTACAGACCTCCTCAAATTCCCTTAAATGCAAGTATGGATTTTCTAAATCTAAACCATGAAAAGAAGGTAAAAGTTGAATAATGCCCGGCTTAAAATTAAAATTAACATCCAGGTATCAATTCATAATCGACTTGAAATGACTCATAAGACCAGGTTTAGAATATCTTACCTGGTGCGAATCAAGGCTTCGATCCCTCCTTTTCTTTCTAATGACAGCCGACCCTCCCCTCTTCTCTTCTTGTTCAATTTTTCTTGTTAATCCCTTTCCCACCAGGGTTTATTTTACCTATAACCCTTAATCTGGGATGAGTTCTTGAAATTTTGGTGTTTCTCTCTTGATTTGTAAAAATAGATATAAAAACTCTCTCTTTTCTTTCTTTACGTAGCTGCAGATTTGTTTTTGGTGAGAATAGGAGTATTTATGCTCTATAATTATTCTTAATTGCATTTAGGCCCCATTTTCTTTAAGTGTATTCGTTTTTGGCCCCACTTCTTTTTAGTTTAGTTTATTTTCTTTAATTTAATCCAGCCTTGGTTTTTTTCTCGGGATTTACAGGAGAAAACTTCTGGCCCTTGATTCGGTTAAGAAGGATCCTAACCGTTGGTTTAAAGTAGGCACCATGAACTGTCAAATTTGACAATTCAAAGTTGCATGAGTTAGCCATTTTAGTCTGGCGTTGCGGCCTCTGTGATGTCAATTAGCCTGAACGTATCGCATGGTGTTGTAGAGAAATGTCAGGTGATCATTTGCATGCAAGTGTTGTCAAATTTGGTGGGACATATGAGGCATTAAATGCACCTGAAAAGTAGCAAACCGGACACTTTTTTTGGGCAAAAACAGGGAAGACAATGAACAGTGACTAGATGACGCGTCGTGTGGTCCTTTTTTTTTAATGCAAAACGACGCCGTTTAGCCTTAAATTAAGGATTTTAGCCAAAGTTCAATTGAATCCTCTAGCTTTCAATTTTGTTCAATTGCACCACTAATTGACCCTAAACTTTTTATTTAGTGCAATTTAGGCCCTAGAAAATGTCAATTTGAACCCCAGATTTCGACGCCTTTTGCTCTTTGATCATTGGTCTTGGTTTTATGCAATTTGACCCTCAATTTACTATTAAACTTTCAATTTTCATCAATTTCACCCTCGGTTTTTGTCATTTAAGCCCTAATAGTTTGATGCCTTTTGCAAAATGGACCTTAGGTGCGAAAGTTTTCAATTTCACCCCTAATTGACCCCAAAACTTTAATTTTCTTGTGATTTTGCCCTTGATTTCACTTTGTAAAAATTAAATTTGGTCTCTTAAAAATTCTATTCTTCTCAATTAAGCCAAAATCGGTCTCCCAAACTTAATTTTCACAAATTAAGCCCTAATAAAATTAATGTGACTCTTTTAAAGTATAATTAAGTCCTTGCATTTAATTAAATCCTTTAATTAGACCCAAATTAATTCTTAAACATTGTTAAAATTTAATTTGACTCATGATTAAATCAAATTGACCTATTAAAAATTTAATTATGTTCTTAGAGTTAATTTTTATACAAATTCGTCTAATAATCATTTAATTTGACCTTGAATCTGCATAGTTTCTTCATTTTAGGCATAATGAGATATAATTAGGCTTCGAATTTCCTCTAAAATTACAAATTGAATTTTATGGATTTTTGAAATCCTCTCAAGCCTGCTTTCTCCACATTGTCAACCTTTATTTTATTTTTTGATTTTTATTTTGGAAGAAAAAGAATGAATATGGGGAATGACCTAGAAATGGGTTATGACAAAAGTGATTGTTTATGTGTTTTACATTCAAAACCATAAATCTAGACAATGTTGTTTGCTAACTTGTGACCATAAATTGACCTAGATAAAGGCATAATTTGGGATGTTTCCCCCATGAAAGTTGTAGAATTGGATGTTAAATTTTAAATGGAACTAGAATCACCTAAATTGGAGCTATAGAACTCCAGGTATTGGTAAAAATCCGAAGATAGGTCAGAATGTAAAATTATGGACATAAATTGAAAGATTAGGTTTACAAATAAGAACATTTGGGGTAAATGTCTTCATGAAAAATGTGTTCAATTGTGTTAAAGTTCACAGGGAACAAAACTTACTTCATTTGGAGTTATAGAACTCTCGATATGGATAAAACACTAGAGAGGGGTTTGGTTGTGCGTTACAGGACAAACCCACGTACCATTGTATTTTGACGAATTTAGGTGTGTAAATGGTAGAAATGGGTTTAACCCTCTCATAAATGTTATGTAATTGTGTCTTAGCCTACTAAAGAAATAAACCCCAAATGAAACTGAGTTCTACAACTCTAGTGGGGGAAAACACTAAATAGTGTTCTAGTGCACTTGTCATATATTGTTTGAACATAATGAATTTTGTGATGAAGTTAAAAAGAAGTAATTCTTGTGTAAAGAATGAGTATGTAAGCTTATTAAAGAATATTTGTATGCTTTAAGGGGGAACACTGGGCACAAGATCTTCCATCAGGAGCTCACTCGACTAGAAAATGAGGTAAGTGAAATCTCTTCTACAATGAATAAAGTCGAATTTGAGTTTTTGAAGTTATGATGAATACTGAAACGTGAAAGTACTATGGATAAATTATGAATATAAATTAAGATTTGTAATTGAAATGCTTTTGGTAACAAGCGAAAGACCATTGTGGAAATTGTTTCTGAAGTTATCGGAAATTGATGAATTTGAATTTGCTTACAACCCATTAAGTTAGATTTGAAATTTTTAGGTTAATGATGAGTAATGAACATAATACTAATATGGATGATTTATGAATGTGATATGAGGTTAGATGAATTTCAATTGCTTTCACAATAAAGGAATGTTGATGTTGGGATTGTTTTTGAAGTTTTGAAAACCAAAAAATTTGAATTGCTTTCACAATGAGCGAAAGTTGATGTTGGGATTGTTTTTGAAGTCTCAGAAACCAATGAATTTGAATTTCTTTCGCAATGAGCGAAACACAATATTGGGATTGTTTCCGAAGTTTCGGAAACCAATGAATTTGAGTGGCCTTTGTAATGAGCGGAGGCCAATGTTGAGATGTTCTTTTGAAGGCTATGAAAAACAATGTACTATAAGGATTAGTATGGTGAAGTCGTTGTAAAGATTTTGAGTGATCTTGTATGTTAGATGATTTACGAGCATATGCCAATATGTTCTACATAATTGTTGTGAAAAATATGATTGTCATTCATGAGAGCTCCTATAATAATTGATAGGAATAATGAGTACTCTCATTTTCATTACAATTAGCAGTAAGACTATGATCGTAATATGAAATTTTGCTTAATTAACTTTTATTGCAGGACCTTCTCATATTGGTGAACTAAATAATTAGGCAACAGACGGACTCTAGGATTTCAAGAACTTTTGTTGTGCATGTAATAGATTTTTTAACTTAACAAAAAAAAAAACAATAACTCTTTTCTTTGTAATGATGTTATTTTAACTATATATGTCTTATGTAATGAAATCCTTAGACAAATATCTTATGTAGACATTTGTAAAAAGTTTAGAGTGAAAAGAAAAGCTTGGAAAGATTCCTTGTCTCAACTTTTAAAAGCAAAGGTCTTTAATAGCATAATATATGTTGGAAGAATAAAAAAAAAGGATGAAGGAGTATAAAAGAGTGAAAGTGATCCTAGATCCATAAAAACCCTCAAACACCATTTGAGCTTATGAATTCCTTTTCTTTGGTAGCCATGAAACTCAACCTTTATTACATGCCTTAAACAGTTCATTTCTAGTGACCTTCTACCAAACAATTAGGTGATAACTCATTAATCCTCGATCCCACTAACATTGCGCGCGCGCATGCAACAAAAATAGTTATATATGTAGAATTTTCTAAGATCCTTAGTTATACATTTGTAATTAAGACTTGATAAGACATGCTTTATTGTCTTTTAATTTTCAATATCAATGTTTTTCTTACTTTATTTGTTATGTGTTATGCTTGTTTGTATCTCTAGCTGCTCGTTTGATTATTTTGTTACCACTTGAAACTGCTAGTTTTACAATATAAGTTGAAATTTAATAAGTGCATAGTTGATAAAAGGAATTTAAATACAATGTCAATGAGCATTTTTGGGTCGATTTGCACAATCTATCTTTCACTTTTCAAAATAATGCATTTGAAGCTCATCTTATTTTAAATTATTATTGGTAATTTAGACTTATATAATAAATCAATAAATGGGAAAAAAGAAAACGAGCTTAAGTTTGTGATCCTCAAAATTGATTTAGTTCTTGATTGAGATAATGTTTTTATGTGTGTGTGTCTATATATATAAATATATATAAACTCATTGTATTAGAAATCAAGAATGAAAATTGATAGATATAAGCTAAAAAAATAGTTTTAGAAAATGCAAATAATTATTTTAACATATTATAACTTTTGATCTGGAATAATTTTTTTTCAATTAAAAAGGTTAGTTTAAAACTCTATAGCTTGATGATGATCATGAAGGTGTTAAAGTCCCTTTTTAGGTTCAAAATTCATAATATCAATACCTTAACAAATTTAACATCTAGCTATAAAATACATGTACATGGTTTTTCATAAGAAAGGAGAATAATATGCTTATCCAGAATTATTTTAGCATATAATTCAATATATATATATATATATATATTGAATTATACAATAGTTGCTATGGCGTCTAAGTTCATATTTATCACTTTCGACATTGCTTTTACGATAAATTACGTAATACATTCAAATCTAAGGCTGCCGACTATACATCACAACGTAGCAACTCATTTTCTTAATTTTTAATTCCCCAATCAATAATTAATATTTCATTTTCTTAGTTATCGATTTCCTTGGATACAATGCATGAAGTAACCACATATATTAATCTTATGTTTACTCGTCACCATCATTGCTTAACATAATTTGTTTGTAACATTACCATGCTTTCTATTTTCTAGGTATTACAACCGTTTGTTACATTATCACCCCATTACATTTTCTTTGACTTAGTAGTACATCAAACAGTATTACATCTTAAGTTGCCAATCAACCCCCCTTATCATATACATTTTTAAGCATAGGTTAATGGTCTTACACTATGGTTTTCATTATAAGATTGAGGATAATTTTAATGGTTTCTACTCACTAAAAACAATAACATAATAGTCTTCATTCAAAACAAAGACAACTACATGAATTCCTTTTTTTATTAGGGACAACTAGAAGTAATTTTTGTTGTTCATGATTTAATTTAAAGGACTTGTCAAATTAAATATAAGCATAGAGAAAGGAGAACATACATCATCATCTTATAATTAACCAAATTGTATTTTGCTTCATTGGTCATCATTCTTTTGGGCAACTAAACATCAAAAGCTGCCACATTCATAGATATTTGTAATTAATCACCAACTATCAATTCATATCTTGTCATTAGTCACTGATATTGTGGTCATTAAGTATCATTCATTTCTTATCCTTAGTCACCAACACTACAACCACTAAGTATCATTCCTATCTCATCCTTAATCGCCGATACTATGGCCACTAAGTATAATCCGATCATTCCCTCGCGAATGCTAATAATTCTAGCAAACCTATTTGATTGCCAACAAATTTAGTTATTAATATTTTCCTACCGAGTCTATCTTTAATATTTTATTCCATATCTTTATACAACCTTATACCGTATTATTTTATTTGAGCTATGTTCAACAAATAATTGATGACATGTGTTATGGTTTATGAATCCTTGTACATATAGAATTCTTTCATGGATAACTATTTATTCCTAACTATGATCAATTTTGTATATGGTTCTTTAAACATTAATTTTGATTGTGAATAACACACCATACTCCTTATTCCATCGTATTAGTAAACGCTTTCAAATGAGATGGTTCACAACACTAATTACTGGTAATCCTAGTATAGACCCCATTAACCGGACTTAACCTCATTCTTTACTCTCGGCTATCCAACATAGATATCGTTAGCCAAAGCCAATCTTATCATTCATTCCCGGTTACCCAACATGGATACCATTAGCCAAAACTAATCTCATCATTTATTCTCGGCTATATTCAATATGGATACCTTTAGCCGAAGCTAATCTCATCAATTAATCTCAGTTATCTAATATGGATAGCATTAGCTAAAGCTAATCACATCATTATTTATTGTGTTTCATGAGTAATTTTAATCAATTGAAATCAGATAACAACATTATGTATAAATACTTCGAGGATTTAATATTAATTAGTTAAAGGTGGAAACCACCTACTTGTCCCTCCCGTAGTGTGTCCTCGCTCAGTCAAAGATTTGATTCCGGTCGCGCCTCCTAATACACAAAATGACCATTACTTAGTATATTTTTATTTAGGTAATGTCAAAGACCATTTCAACATATATAGCAGAACACACATACATTCATTCAAACATCTCCCATGTTTGTATAATAGTACAGTGATAATATTGTAACAAGACATTCATCCCTAATTTTAATGAAGGTCATCTATAGAAATTATATCATTATGATAGTGAAATTGTTAACAAAACTAAGTCGTTTTGACATTGAAAATCGTTAGCAAAATCTAAGTCATTCTAACACTGAAAATCATCAACAAAAAACTAAGTCATTTTGACACTAAAAATCATCAACGAAAACTAAGTCATTTTGACATTTCTTTTCTCTAAATTCACGCATATGGTCAATACCAAGTTTTCCTCCTAAAAACCATACTTCAACCTAGTTGTGGACATAAACCATAACCAAATTCTCTTTCAAAGTTTAAGAAACAAGGGAAAAATGTAATGTTTCTATTCTATAACAATATCACACATTCATCAAACATTGTTAAAGAGGAACCATCACTCATTACTATGTTCATGAGGGTCTTTCTTTGTTATCCTCTCTTAAGGTGGCTGAAACCTATGTCATTCTCCTAATAAGCATATTTTTTTGTTGTTCATGTGGCAACATCAAATTCTCATTCATTATTGCATGGCATAAGATGTTCTACATATTCCAATTACGAAGTACTTCTAAATATGTTCAATGATCATATTCTTTTCTATAATCTCATCAAGTTCATCATAATGTTGTCAAGTACTACACAATCAAGTTCAACATGTACATTATCAAGGATTCTCCCATCTAAATTTCTATAGGCCAAAACATGGGTGTTCATTTCATCAATTTTTACAAAATCATTCCAAGTAAAGATTAGAGCTTGATTAGTCCTAGCTGGTTTAGTCCACCTAACCCCGAACATTGTTTGGTGTTTTAATCGTAACTAAAGTTTCAGAACTTTTTTTTTAGCATGGTTTGGCTCTATGAAAAGCTGCCACATAGGGCTATAACTTTCATGAAAGACACAACACCCAGTTTTGTCATCTACATGTCTAAACTCACTCATTATAGTAGCATAAGAAATCTGTCCAATACTATGATAGTCTGGACCCTTACTCAGTAGTTTAATCATATCTTGAGTTATACAACTCCAAAGACGTTGAGCCTAGATCCATTGGAAAAATAACACCCATACCTACAATTTTTATAAAACACGAGCTCCAAATTACATCGTTTCAAGGCCCAAAAGTGACAATTATAGTAGCACCTAAAATTTATCCAGTACTATGTCAGTCTGGACCTTTACGTGATGGTTTTCTCATATCTAGAGTTATACAACTCCAAATAAGTAGAACCTAGTTCCATTAGAAAGCTAACATCCATACCTATAACTTTTATAAGACACCACCTCCACATTACATCATTTTAAGGCTCAAAATTAACAATTATAGTAGCACTCAAAATATGTCCAATACTATGTCAGTCTGGACCTTTACTCAATGTTTTTCTCATATCCGGAGTTATACAACTCCAAATAAGTCAAGACTAGTTCCATTTAAATTATTACATCCATACCTATAACTTTTATAAAGACACCAACTCTAAATTATAATTTTTTCAAGTTGTAATTTCAACTAGAATTGGACTGTAAGAATTTTAATTACATGAGAGAAAATTTTGATAAGCACACCATGTGTTTTCATGCATCACAACATCCATTATCATCACTCCATGTTCAAAGAAACTCTCATTTCCTATATATTTTCAAGAACCTTAGAATCACAACATTGGAGGTTTTTCAATTATCTCTTACTAACTATGAAATTAAGGAGGAAAACTAAGGAAGAACACTTTTATCAATAATTTTGAGTTTAAATTGAAGAGTTCTTACCAATTTCTTCTTCAATTGTTCTTTCTCTTCATCACCCATACTTGTCCCTGAAGTTCCTCTCCTCCAACCATGCTTCTTAATTTTGGTCTAAATGTGTTTCTCTCCTCACAAACCTATTTGCAAGCTTCAATCTCACAATTTGGAAAGATTTCTCAAATGATTTTTGAAGAGAGGCAAGAGAGAAAGTTCAGTTTTATGGGTCAATGATGCAACCATTTTATTCAATAGTTTCACCCACATTTAACTAGTGTTTTGCCTATGTTTTATATATTATGCATAAATTATGCATTCTTCCTTCTTTTTGATTAGTTGTTCAACAAACATGCAAGGCTAAATATTTTTTCTTGATTGCAAGGACACGGAAACCTTCGAATTTTAAGAACTGTGAGATTTGTTTTACCTTTTCTTTTCAGTTTATATGATGAATATGTTTGTTCTCCTATGCTTATTTTTCCTATGATTGTTTATTTTAATTGCTAGAGCGGACTCTAAGTTATTATTGTAGACAATCTATTGCTAAGTTTGATATCAAAACTGGAGTTGTGGTATATGAACTTGTGAAGCAACTGAGTTTAATAATTGTGGCAGATCTACGTTATTAATCTTAGGGAGAACATTCAATCAAATCAAACATAGACTGCGAACAGTTATGTTTTCTTGATTAATCAACTTATCTAGTTCTTAAGGCTGCCATTAAATTAAATTACTAGTGCGGACACTGTGGTTGTTTAATGGTTAGGGTTAGTTATACGGCGGATTCGTTAACTAACCAATGTTAAGAAGAGATAAATATTCAGAATATAAATTGATGTTTCGTTTCCATGATCAGTTCTGATTTCTGTAGGTGGATGTGTGCTTGTGACCAAGGTTTGTTCTCTTGATAATTTTCTGATTTTATTAAATTTTGTTTGATAGTTTTCTGTTTTCTTTTGCTTTAGCCTAGATAACGTCCAAACCCCCCCAAATTGCATATCATCTAGCATAAAAATCTGACTTGAACTTCCTCGTGGGATCGACCCCTTGCTTGCTCTATACTATCTTGTGTGTTGTGTTTGAAGCTAGGGTAATTAATTTGTGCGACCGCGACATCGCAACAGTCAATTACTATTATACCCTAACTTATCCCCCTTAAATTTCGGTTTATTGCATTAACCTGACACTATATTTTTATTATTAAGATCTTCCTGAACCCCGATCGATATCAAATTTTAACCTAAGGTAAAAACATATTTCTTAAGACTCTATGTAAAATTACATCCCGATCCAACAAATAGATTGATAAATACATTCAATATTATAAAACTGGACAATTGAAAATTTCACGCCAAAAATCCAAATTTTACATACCATATAATTTACTTAAAATCATCTTGGGTCTTAGACTAATTTTTTAGAGATTTCTATTTATAATTATCATAAAAATTTTCTCTGAGTTTCTTACCACTTTCACTACCAATAGCGCGATTGTGCACGAGGATTATATTAAAATTCAACGTGTCTCACGTAAAGGGTCATGCATTGATTTATTTGATATTTCCTTCTATTTTACACATAATATCACCCAATTTACAAAATTTCCTCCAAATTATTATTTTTACCTGGTCAAGGAGTTTTCATGATTTATCGTTAACTAATATTTCCCATACTATTCTATTACTTTATCTTCTCTAAATTTTAAATTAATCTCCCGGAAATGTTCATCCTAATTCATAAGATTTTCTCCATAATTTATTATTTTTCAATTAATAGTTACCTTTTTTAACTCAAATTTATCTATTTTTAACTGGGGGTTTATATCATTGGTATTAGAGCTAGGTTTCTTATGGGAACCAACAAGGAGCGAATTGAGCACTTGGAGTCTAGGCTCGGTGCAATTCAGGAGGGACTACAATGAATGGAATTTGGTATAAACGACAAGCTCTACCATTTGGAGGAAGCTCTTAATCGACTTTCAAATGTGTTGCTCTCTAATCCAAAGTCCTCAAATCATGGCAATCACCACTAAGAAAACCAAGATGGAGGTCGGCAAATTCTCTCGTTTAAATCAGCCAAGCTAGAAATTCCACACTTCTTTGGAGATGATCTAACATAGTGGTTCAATCGGGTGGAACAATTCTTTGAATACCAGGGCACAACAGTGAACCAAAAGGTTCCCATGACTGCTTACCACCTTGAAGGGGAGGCCAACCAATAGTGGTAGTGGCTTCGTAGGACGTTATAGGAAAAACGACATGTGATTTCATGAGAAACATTTGAAGAGGAATTATAGGCTAACTTTGGACCATCAGGATGTGAAGACTTTGATGATGCTCTCTCAAGAATCAGGTAACTGGGAACGTTAAGAGACTATCTACGTGAATTTAAAAAGCTCATCAAGAAGGTGCGTGGATGGACGCAAAGGGCGTTAGTGGGGATGTTCATAGGAGGTTTGAAGGCTGAGAGTTTTGAAGGGATATGGATGTTTAAACCGTAATCCCTCAAGGAGGCCATTAGTTTAGCACGAATGCAAGATGAGTAGTTTACATGGCAATAACGATTCATGTGAATTCCACGCACAAGAACTCCTCTAGCTCTTCCATAAACCACGTATGTAGCTACTACCATCTCTATTATTCCAATTAGATGCTTAACATGGGAAGAAATGCAAAAGAGAAGGGCATAAGGTCTCTATTTCAACTACAAGGAACGTTTCACAGCTGGGTATAGATGTCAAAGACCATAGTTATTACTTTTGGAAGGGCATGTAAGTAAAGTGGTATGTGAAGAAATTACTAACCAACCAAAATTGGAAGAAGACCAAGGTAGAGATATAGGGGAAGTACAATAACCTGAATTGGAACCCGAAATCACGCTGCATGCATTAACGGGATGGATGGGTCCATAAACCATGTGCATAATGATTAGTACTTAAAAGTGCATTTTTATCAAGGTTTTATATCATCATTTTGCACTTGAAGTATCAATAACTCCTTAACTAAAGCATGTTTTATAATAACATATCTAATAATATAAGATACCTT
>Ga0325414_1007819_pt1 | contig 11310 bp, 9 predicted proteins | sample PopdelMetagenome_8_FD_206183 | JGI IMG/M metagenome (GOLD analysis project Ga0325414, IMG submission 206183) | Populus deltoides microbial communities from Bellville, Georgia, United States - Leaf-PdKOR-R3 | ecosystem: Host-associated > Plants > Phyllosphere > Phylloplane/Leaf | place: USA...
TCTCACGAGACCATGGTAAAAAGGATGGTTGGGTCAACTTTTAGTTCTAGGAATGTGCATGGAGTTGTAGATGACAATAGTAATCCTTATAAGAATATGGTTATGGATGCAATGAGAATGAATAAAGTTTATGCATGTTTGTAATATCCCACATCGGCTGGTGAGGGTTTGATGGCTAGCCTTATTAGTAGTGCTGGTTGTTAACATGTTGTACGCGTTTTGAGATGTCAGGCTCAGAAGTGGGCTCGCGTCACCAATAAAACCGTGAGCGCAGTAAAGCCCAAAGCGAATAATATACGACATGTTGGGCCCGGCTGTTACATTTGGTAACAAAGCCGACCTCACTAGCTGTCTGGTTGTGCCGACAGGGTCGTCGGGCTACTTAAAAAGGGTAGATTGTAATATCCCACATTAGCGAGTGAGGGTTTGGTAGCCAGCCTTATTAGTAGTGCTGGTTGCTAACATGTTGTACGCGTTTTGGAACGTCAAGCTCAAAAGTGGGCTCGCGTCACCAAGAACAAAACCGTGAGGGCGGTAAGGCCCAAAGCGGACAATATACGACATGTTGGGCCGGGCTGTTATAATATTGATGTCCAATCGTAGATGAAAAACTTAATATAGGCGTAACTAGGTTTTTGGATCCTTTGCAAGATTCTGACAAACCATTATGAGATGGGTGCACAAATCATAGTAAATTATTGGCAATTGTACAGATGTTCACCATCAAGTCAGACCATGGGTTGAGTGAGGCCAATTATAACAGAATTTTCTAATTGGTGAAAGGCATTTTGCTTGAAAAGAATAGGCCAAAAGAGAACTTCTATACTGTTAAATCCATGATGAAACCAATCGGCCAAAAATACCAGAAAATTGACATGTGTCTAAACTTCTGCATGTTGTACTTTTTTAAAAATGTAAAATTGACCGAGTTTAGAACATATGTGCATGCTCGTTATAAATCCAGAACTAGTAGGGGAATGACTCTTATCACACATAGAAAACTTAGATACTTTCTAATCACACCCAGATTACAAATGTTATTCATATCACCATATACTATTGAGTACATAACATGACATCATTCATATGATGCGGTGAATGAGTGATGGTGCACCATTCCAATGGTGAAGCCTATAAATATTTTAATAGGGTGCATCTTTAGTTTTTAGTGGAATTAAAGAGCATGTGTCTTGTGTTATATACAAACAAATTCAATCCATTTAGGTAATTTATTGTTCTTTATTCTTGTTATCTGGTGATACTCACAATTTATAACCTGTCACTTAGGATGTGTATAAGGCTGGAGTTCATGCTTTTACCTATGGTTATACTCGTTCCTAATAGTCCGGGTAGGAATATAGATGTTTTTCTACAACCGTTGATTGATGAGTTGAAATATTTATGGTCATTCAAGGCTTTAACTTATGATGTATCAAGGAAATACAATTTTCAGATAAAGGCAACTTTGATATGGACTATCAATGATTTTTCCTGTATATGGAATGATTTTTTGTTGGAGCATTTATAGATATACTATCATGTCCATATTGTATAGAAAATAACAAGGCTTTCATAATAATATATGGTGGCAAAACATCTTTTTTTATTGCTACTGACGGTTCTTATAAACGGATCACAAGTACAAAAAGAACAAAAAAGACTTCTTTGTTGGTAGAGTTGAAATGAATGTTGCACCGCTGTTACCATTGAATGAATAATTATATGATGTGCTATCATAGAACGATAACATTGTGTTTGGTTTTCAATCTGGTAAGTAGAGGTTTCTTGATTTTGGTTTAACTCATAATTGGATAAAGTAAAGTATTTTCTATGATCTTTCTTATTAGAAGACCAATTTTCTCCATCATAACATTGATGTCATACACATTGTAAAAAACATTTTTGAAAACATTTTTAACATGGTTATGGAAGTGAAAAGAAAAACAAAGGGCAACATCAAAACCAGAATAAACATATATTTGTTTTGTCACCATAAAAATATGGAATGTGTTTATGATGGGTCACTGGTCGCAAAGCACAAAGCCAGTTTTGCCTTAGACAGGAATGCATAGTTGCTTGTTTACCAATGGCTTGAGAGTTTGTATTTTTCTCATAGACATGCTTCAAATATATCAAGGTTGGTGAATTTGAAGAATTGTAGATTATATGAAATGAAGAGTTATGATTGTCACGTGTTTATGCAAACACTCATTCCTTAACTTACCAAGATTTATTACCAAATAGGATATGAGATGCACTCATGAAGATTAGTCACTTTCTTAAAGATAAATGCTCTAACAAGTTGCAGATACAACACATAAAGAGGCTTGAAACAAATATTGTCCAGAAAATCTGCAAACTTGAGATGATATTCATTCCATTGTTTTTCAACTCAATGAAGCATCTACCCATACATCTATTGTTTAAGGCAAAAGTTGGAGATTTGATATAATATAATTGGATGTATCCATTCAAGAGGTTAGTGATTACACATGCATCATAATTAAACTTCTATTTGTTTTTTTGTTAATTCAAAATATTCATTTAATTCCATACAAGTACTTGTTCAATCTTAAGAGAAAAGTTAAAAAAAAACAAGGCGCTTGTTGAGACTTCGATATGAGAGGTTTATATTGTTTAAGAAATCTTAATATTTATCTCATACTATTTCAAGCCTAGCTTGAAGAAATAAATCAACCATATTTCAAGGCGTGAAAACAATGGGGAATTGTACTATAAAATTTTGTTAGGGGAAGATATTTGACAGAAATAAAATTCAAACAAGCACATAATTATGTGTTATTCAACTGCAATGAACTAAGACTTTTTATTTAGCAAGTATCATACTTAAACATATCATTACTTTCAAAAAACTTATCTCTTATACTATCATAAACTAATAGATTGTTTAACTTCTTATAGGCAACATCATCAATTTTTATTGTCCTAAAATTCACAATTAACTGAATCTCAAATCTTTTGATTATAAAATGAACAATTTTCCACATGATTCAAAACACATGTAAGGATTATTTAATTATTCTTATCTCTTAGGATACTCAATTTTATTACACATTTATTGTTAAATATTAATGGTTGCAATTCATGTATCATCAGGTTTATTAATTAGAAGGGAATGCTTTGAATTTACTAAGTCTGAGTCTTGAAAGAAAAATGAGGTGATATAACAGGTATTTCATCAATGGTTATGTGTTTCATACTGAAAAGTGTAGTTAGGGTAGAAAGATATATAACAGTGTAGTTAGGGTAGAAAGATATATAACAATGGAGTTTGTGTTAAGTGATCAACTTCTAATGAGTTTTAAGTTAACTATTATTAGAAGTTAAAAGATGTCATTAAATTGCAATATTATAGCCAGCAGAATAAAGTCTTTTTATTCAAATGGTATTGGTATGATACCACTAATAGAGAAATCATAGTAGATCTTCATCATAGTTTGGTCAAAATTAATAGAAGTGCTATACTCTACAATATCGACGATGTCTTTGTTTTCTCCAAGCAATGCCAGTAAGTTTATAACACATATACTTATTCTTTTAGAAAGGATCATTCAAGAGTTGATTGATTATCCGTAGTGAAAACAAAACTCAAGGGTCGTGTCTAAGTTGTTCAGGATGGCGTTGATGAATTAATTATGAGAGATGATAACTTTCAACTTGATGAGTTTGTTGATCCATATCGAGTTGCTTCATCTAATGACTTGGAAGAAAATTCAAAATTTTTGTGTCAATACTTCTGATTAATTTGAACAACACAAAAGTGTAATGCCATAAATTATAATATAATATTTCTGCAAGAAATTAACTTTAATATAATGATAATGATGTTAATGTATTATTAAATGAAAAGGAAACATTAATTTTAAATGATTTTAATATTATACATAGAACTATTATTATTGTGTTATATGTGTTGTTGTGATTTTAAGTAGTTGTAGGATGGATAGATAAGGAATACATATATAATTTTGCAATAAAAACTATTGTACACCAATGAAAATACCGACAGACTATAAAATACCAATAGCTACACCGACATATTAAGTTTGTCGATATATTCTAGAGAGAATTGCAATTGTTCCCTTCTCCCTGACATTGTTCATTATGTTCAATACAAAGGGTATCATTGACGAAGTAAGTTCATCGATATATTCTAGAGAACATGAGAACTTTTCACTTCTCAATTGCACTATTAATGTTGTCCATTACATACATGTTCATCAACTGTTAATGTCCATTGATATTTCCTTGAGAGCTTTGAAACCGCTCACTTCTCAATTGTATTGTTCATGGTATCCATTAAATACAGGATCACCGACGGTTAATGTTCGTCGATATTTTCCTAATAGCTTTGAATCTGTTTACTTCTCAATTGCATTATTAATTATTGTTTTTTTTTCAGACGACATCACCAATGAACTGAAAAATCATCAGTAATAAGGGGGGTTTTGAAAAATTTTTATTCAATTGAATTTTTCAATTAGATGTTATAGATAAAAACACTAACGAAAATATTTAAATATTAATATTTAATTTTCTGACGGGAAAGTCGTTGATAATATTTGGCGGGTTTTAAAAAAAATTATTTAAATTGAAAATTTCAATTAGACATTACAAAAGAAAAAACCAACAAAAAATTAAAAATATTAACATTTAATTTTTTGACAGGAAAGTCGTCGGTAATATTTGGGTAGTATTTGTGTTCAATACATATGGCATCACCGATTGATTGTGACTGTCTATATATTCCAAAGAACATTGAAAATGTTCATGTCTCCCTGACATTGTTCATTGTGTTCCATTTATACGGTATCACCGATAGCTTTCATCTGTCGGTATATTCCAGTTAGAATGGAACTATTTACTTCTTAATGCCATTGTTAATTATTGTTCATTATAGACGTATTCATCGACAGACTAAAATTTCATTAGAGATATTTTAGGGGGGGGCTTCTGCAAAGTTTTTATAAAATTTAGAATCTCAATTAAATGTTACATATGAAAACACCAAAGAAAATATTAAAATGTTAATATTTAATTGTCCATCAATAAAACTTTTGGTAAAAACCCTAAAATTAAAAGACTAGAATCTCTAAAATTATATTAAATGAGTTTCTCTCTTTTTCTCTCTTCTTCTACCCACAGTCCATCAATGTTTCTCTCTCTTTCTCTTCTCTCTCTCCTTCTCCCCTTCTCCCCTTCTTAAGTCTTTTTATTCTCTTCATATTTTTCCCTTTATTTTTTTTGGTAATGAATGTATCTCTCCTATTTTTTTTCTTATTTGTTTTCTCTTATTAGCCAAAATTCACAATGAAAATAAGGTAAGAAATTTTATTTTTTCTTGTGCTTATTTGCATTGTATTTAAAAAAAATAAAATTTTTCTATTCTCGTTAATTATATGAATGTTGTTGTGGAGGTTTTTTTTTCATATGAGAACAATTTTGTTGAATTTTAGTTTTTTTTTTTCAATTTTGTTGTTTAATTTCAATTAAATATATAGGATTAATTTTAATTATTATTTTGGATTTTTGTAAATTAGGGTTTAGTTTGTTAAATATATTGTTTAATTTAGTGATTAATTTTGTTTTTGTATAATTTATGGTTTAGGGTTTTAAGTTGTTGAAAATTAAGAGTTAATCTAGATAATTTGAGTTATTGTAAATTAAAGGTTTATGAAAATTTTGTTTTATATGTCAAATTGGGTTGGTTTTGATGTTTTGAATAGTGTAGAAATGTATGAGTTGTGTATGAATGCTGAAATGTGGAATTATGAAAGGTAAGTTAATAATATTATGGAAGAGCAAAAACAAGACACTTTTACTATTTAATTTGAAAAATTAACCAAATTGTTGTACATCGATGGAAATACCGAAAAATTCTAATTTTTTTTTGAAATAATACAAGAACTAGGTTGAGTACAAGTTGAGTGAAGTTTTTAGTCAATGACAAGGAAACAAATTGAATAAAATCAACTAGTTTGTGACAATTGAATTTAAATTGTTATATATTTGTTGGTTTAAAAATTTTGAGTAGTCTCTCATATAAAGGAGGTGTTGCCGAATGTTTTTTAAAATATGAATGGTTTACAGTATCTTAATCATTTAATTTATGTAGATGCCTAGGAAAAAGTCATTAGCACGTTGTATGGATAGAATTGCTGGTAGTTATTCTAGCAGTGCTTTTAATGACTATGTGTCGTTAGGTGTTGACCATGAATAGGCACCTGAGACACAGACAAACACTCTCAACATGGGCTTGTTGAGTGTGATGCCACCATGTCAAAGGGAGGCTCCTTTGTTGTAGAATCCATTTACCTAAAAGTACCAAGCTCAGTGGAAGAATGAATTTTTAATGTAAGTTTGTTTTTCCTTCACATCGACATATTAATAATTTTTAAAAAATTAATTTCAATTAACGAATGCAATTTTAGGTTTACAAATATTGAGGCTGCCAGAACCATAACATTGATGGTTAAATCATCGATGAAATCTCATTGTTTCAATGGAGTCAGGTTTCTAAACATCTTGAATAGAAACCTATGATTGATGCATGTTTGGAAAGGTTTAAAGTTAGTATTAGCTTAATTTTTTTTATTATGTTAATTTGGTTAGTTTATTAATATTAATGAAAATTTTATTTTATAAGTTTTAATTGCAAAGAAAAATTTGAATGGGATAAAGCTAACAACGTTATTGCAAAGAGGGTTTTAGAGAATTACGTTGCAACTATATAAGATTGAAATCAAAATAATTTTTTTAAATATTTTATTCATTTTTATTTTTATTTACTAACAGATAATTCATTTGTATCATATAAGTTGTGTGATTTTTGATATGAAACTCAAAAGAAAGCCAAAGAATATATGAAAGAAAAGGAGCTTCCAGGTTAGAAAGATGTAGTGGTTTGAAAGGATTTCAAACTGCTGTTTGTCTTGAAGGCTATATGGGTGAAATATATTTAGCACATGATGTCCAAGCATTTCGTTTGACACTCACGATTCGGAACAGAGAATCAAAACCAGCTTGTTCATGGTTTCGTTACCACGCACATCGGTGGTTCTGTTTAGTTCGTTTCGCATGCAAATTGGATGGTAAGATTCTTTTTTTTTACATTCATTTTTTATTTTTTTATAAATATATTTAACTAACAACATTTTTCTCTTGCAAGCTACAATTCTTGGATGCATAGCTCGATGGAGTTTTTTTTTTTTATGGAAACGCACATGTGAAGTGATGACCGTTAAAAATGGGTGCGACAGCTCGTCGATAACCAAGCTCAGCACTTTGTGGTATATCGATTTTCAACTATTTGTTTTTTGAAGTTATTATTTTTTTTTAATTTCTTGACTTTTTTTCAAGGTACATATAACACCCGGTTGAAGGAAAGACATGTGGACGATCCTTCGACCGATTCGGATCTCGATCTGAATTCGTGGTTAGAGGCAAGATCGTCTAGTAATATAAATTGGGTGTACGGTCTCTCTAACACTATGACCAAGGACTTGTGGATGACCTACAATGTTTCAATCGTTTAATGCTCGCAATCAATTCCGAACACTTAAACTCTAGAGTTTAAGGCTATTTTAGATCTACGAGTACAAGCTCAGATGACCCATCTTATTGCTGTTTATGCACGACTCAATGATGAGACAACTGAACTTTGCTAATTGGTAATGGAGATGAAATCGCAGATGGGTGATACATGTTCTACCTCTTATTTGCTCCATGGTCCGTAAAAAAACCCGCTTCCTCCTCCTCCTCCAACGCTTCCATTCTAGATCAATTGTATTTAAACTTATAAATGTTTAAATTTGTAATAAATATTTGATTTTTATGTTAATTTATGTTATTTTAATTATTTTCTACTTTTGTTTAATAGATTTTTCTTTTAAAAAATATTTTTAAATTATTACTGATGGTGTTACCCACGAATTAAGTCCGTCGGTATATTTCAAGGAGTTGGAAAAACATTATTGCAATATTCATTGCCACTGTTTAATCATCGATGAAATTGCATCTGGTCTTTTAGTCGGTTATATATCAAATTCACCAAGAGAAATACTGATGGTGAAAAAAGACCACTGATGAAATAACATACGGTTTTTTCTATCAGCAATATATCATATTCACCGATGGAAATACTGACAGAATAAAGCGGGTAAATTTTTTTTGCATGCTTTTATTGTCAATAAATTCATCAGTGATTTTATTACCAATGAACACGCTAACAAAACATAAATAACCAATGAGAGTTTTTCCAACGGAGTATTTCAGTCCATGAGCCTATCGATAAAAAATTTTACTGGCAGACTAAGAGTATAAATACTAACATAAAATTTTGTTAATAAATCTAAAAATTCTAGTAATAATAGCCATCAAATGTTTGATTAATATTTTCTTTATCAGGGTTTTTAATATAATGATAAAATTATAATAGTTAATGTATAAGAGCTTTTTAATTATTAAATTAAAAATAATGATAAATATGTAAATATTGTGATATTTTTATTGATATTTTTTTTATTGCCGAAGCTAAAGAATATAACTTGTTGTAAAATTACTAAAAATGAAGAAGTCAAATGTAATTTTTTAAAATAGAAAGATAAAACAAAAAAAAAACATCAAGCAATAAGAATCTAAATGTAATTATCCCAGAAAACAAATTGTCAATTATTGATATGGCCCGTGTTAAGGGTGAAACACTTAAGGTGCCTACCTGTATGGGGCTTAGTGGAGGAGGGGAATGACTGGCTAGTGAAGGGTATAGACTGGCGTTAGGTGTTTCAGTGTTTAGCCGTGGTGGCTGTGAGGGATGAGTCACAGAGGATGAAGGAAGAGTAGAGTTCCTGACTTCAAGGAATGTCATTTGTATTTCATTTCATTTGCATGTCTAATTCATGCATTCTGTTACACCTTTATAACTAAATGGAAAACTCTACCCTCCCACACCTACAGGCGTGTGGCGTGTTCTTAATATTAGCACCATAACGAACTAAGTAAAACGGTGCTTTTAGGAAATTAAGTAAAACGGTGCGTAATGGAAAGTAATTAATTTGAATTCAAATCAGAAATCTTCCTCTCCCTCTTTCGCTGATAACATTGCCCCCCCTCGAACCCAACCTTGTCCTCAAGGTTGAATGTTGGAAACCTCAGCTTCAACTCATCAGTGAATTCCCACGTTGCTTCAGCTGGTGGTAACCCTTCCCAATGTATGAGCACTTGAGTGGCAGCCTGGTTGTTATGCCTGGTCATACGTCTTTCTAGTATGGCTCTGGGTTGCAAAGAAGGACCATAATCGATAACTAGAAGGGATCTCTGCACGATTTGGTTTCCTACATGCTTCTTGAGCTGGGAAACGTGGAACACAGGGTGGATGATGGAAGAAGTTGGCAGATCGAGCTTATAGGCTACAGTACCCACTTTGGCGATCACCTGGTAAGGGCCATAATATTTTGCAGCTAACTTTTGTGATGATCTGCATGAAATAGATTGTTGTCTATATGGCTGTAGTTTTAGGTAAACATAGTCCTTGACCTCAAAACTCCTGTTGCTCCGCTTCTTATTTGCACTGATAATCATCCTATTCTGAGCAACTTGCAGATGTCCTCTAACTCAGTTAATCACCTCTTCTTTAGTGCTTAGGTATTCATCTACTGAGGCTATTGCTGAATCCCTAGGAAAGTATGGGATGTGTATGGGAGGAGGGAACCCGTAAACTATTTCGTAAGGGGTCATTTTGGTGGATGAGTGGTAATTGGTATTATACCACCACTCAACTAGAGGTAGCCACCTTGCCCATTGATTTGGAATATCCCCTGTTATGCATCTCAAGTAGTGCTCAATGCCTTTGTTAACTATCTCAGTTTGACCGTCTGTATGTGAGTGATAAGCTGTAGAATAGTGTAGATTAACCCCTTGAATACTGAACAATTCTTTCCAAAATCTGCTGAGGAACACCGGGTCTCTGTCACTGGTGATAGAAGCAGGTAGCCAATGGAGTTTGTACACATTTTTCATAAAAACTTTGGCAACCATAAGAGCAGAATACGGGTGATTTAGTGTCATGCAATGAGCATACTTACTGAATCGATCCACCACCACCATTATGACCTCTTTTCCCTTCGATTTAGGCAGACCGTCTATGAAATCCATGCTGATGTCAATGAAGGGTGCAAATGGAATTGGTAGTGGTTGTAGAAGTCCTGGGCTAGCCACGTTTTCATGCTTATTTCTTTGGCAGACATTGCATTCATGTATTGCCTTATCTGCCTCTGCTGCCCTTTCTAGTAGAATAAGCTCCCTACTGTCTTAGTAGTTACAGTCATTCCTGAGTGCCCATGACTGAATTATGGAACATAGCCATAAGTTTAATTCGTAGCTCATCGTTGTTACCTATCACCACCTTCCCCTTCCTGTTAAGATGGTCGTTCACCCACGTGTAGTGTGGATGAGAAGCTGTCAACTATTGTAGATCCTTAATGATATGCTGAATGGCGGAATCATTGGTATAAGACTGTCTGATCTCCTCCATTAAACTGGTAGAAATAGTGGAAGTTGTCATAGCATATAGGTCCTTGCTTGGAATCCTGGATAAGGCATCGGCAGGGACATTCTCCTTCCCCTGCTTATATTCAATGTCATAATCATACCCCAACAGTTTAACTAACCATAAATGTTGAGCTGGAGTTGTCAACTTCTGGTGTAAGAGGTACTTGAGGCTGATGTGGTCCGTTTGAATGTGGAAGTGTCGTCCCCATGAATAATGTTTCCATTTGTTGACTCCATGTATAATCGCCATCATTTCCCTCTCATAGACAGATAAGCTTTGTTGTTTCGGTCCTAGAGATTTGCTTATGAAAGCAATGAGATGTCCTTCTTGCATTAGAACTGCACCTATTCCTGCTTTGGATGCATCTGTTTCCACTACGAATAGTTTGTTAAAATTGGGTAAAGCTAAGACCGAAGCACTTGTCATTAAGCCCTTCAAGAGGGTAAACGCTTGTGCAGTTTCTTCATTCAACTCCATGGCTCCCTTTTTCAACAGAGAAGTAAGTGGCTTAAAAATGCTCCCATAACCCTTAACAAATCTTCGATAATATCCCATCAGTCCGAAAAACCCTCTTAGCTGTTTTCGGCCAATCTAAAATGGCCTGTATCTTAAAAGGGTCTGTTGCCACACCTTGCGCTGAAATAATGTGGCCCAAATATTCCACCTTACTTTTGATGAAAAAACATTTGTTAGCCTTGGCTACTAACTGATGCCCTCTCAATATTTCTAGGACTATCTTG
>Ga0325414_1007822_pt1 | contig 11308 bp, 3 predicted proteins | sample PopdelMetagenome_8_FD_206183 | JGI IMG/M metagenome (GOLD analysis project Ga0325414, IMG submission 206183) | Populus deltoides microbial communities from Bellville, Georgia, United States - Leaf-PdKOR-R3 | ecosystem: Host-associated > Plants > Phyllosphere > Phylloplane/Leaf | place: USA...
ACTTTGATTTGATTGTTGGAACTTTTGATTTTTATTTGTATTATTAATTAGCTATAAAATTAAAAGTTGTGTGTTTTTCACTCGGTTAGCATTGTTTACACATTTAAACAGAACATAGTGGATCTCAAATGTATTTTTTTAGTAATTTATTTTGGTCCTCAAAGATTGATTTTAAACAATTAAATCCTAGTTGAAAACCAATTACTTCAGATTTGTTAGTCAATGATAGAATTGAAAAGGGAAGGAATGAATAAAAAAGACATCAAATATGAATGGCATGTCATGTATTTTAGTAAAAATATACTTAGGTATTCAATTTTTTAAAATAACACAAATTATACAATTAAATCCTTTTAAATTAAAAAATCAATTTTGGTATAAAAATTTATTTGTATTATCTTTCAGTCCCTGAATAGAGAGCGAAGAGAGAAGGGTCGTCGGATTCCAGCAATGAGAGAGAAAGTCATTGTTCAAACCATTTATGACCATCAAAATGAATTTTTATACCAAAATTGATTTTTTTAATTTAAAAGGATCTAAATTGTATAATTTAGTATCATCTAAGCTAATATTTTTTTATTTTACTTTTTTTATTGATTTTTTTAACATGTTTTTTTAAATAATTTTTAAATTTATGTTTCAATTGATATTGTTCATTTGTGATTTTTTTTATTTGCTTATTTGAACTTTTTTGGATAGAGATTTTTATAAAATTATTTTGTGTGTGTTTAATTTTTGAAGTTATTTTTTCAATTCATCTATAATTTTTCTTATCTTTTGTATGGATAAAATTTATTTTTTAAAATAAAAAATATTTATTTTTAAATAATATTTCTAATATGTGCAACCTTGCATAGTATTTGTTTTTGTATAGATGAAATTTATTTTTTTAAATAAAAAAAATACTTATTTTTAGATAATATTTCTAATATGTGCAACCTTGCATAGTATTTGTTTTTTTTTATTTAAGCAATTAATATATGTGTCTGTTTTTATTATCGTTTGATTAAATAAAAAAATTATTTTAATTAATAAAATTTAGTAAACACAATCGATAAATATCCCGTCTTGTTAAATTAAATATCTTGATCTATACATTTATATTGATTTTTTCAATTTTATTTTCAATTATTTTTTAATTTATTAGCAGATATAATTTTTAATTTATTTTTTTACATGCATAAACCTTTTTATTTGCACTTAAAAAAATTAGCTATAAATATGCATAGAGAAAACCACTATATATAATTTTTTTTTATAAGAGATAAAAATATATGACCCATAGCAGAGTACAGGTCAGATAGTTTATTAGAAAAGATGAGGTAAGATTTTTTAACTTGGAATTTTAGACATATAATTTCTTTTTCTTTCTGATACATGTGTTTTACTTTTTCTTAAAACTTTCTGAATGTGATATTTAACTTTATTTGTAGTTAGATTTTTTTATTCATATAATTTTTATCGGTAACAATTAAGAATATAGTTATGGTGAAATCTAATTGCGTTAAAAATATGATATAGTTGGATACTAAAAAAAAAAGCAACGGTAAAAATAATATAATTTTAAAAAATTATTAGCACAATTTATGAAAAGAAAATACCATAATTTTATTATAAAAAAGAAATTAACAAAAAAAAACTTAAGAATATTAATGCTTAAAAACTTTTATTTGAAAAGAACTAAAGAACTTTTCGCTGAACACTGCAGGTTGGGCAAAATTACATTTAGGTCACAAAAATTTTTTTGATATTATTATTAAACGAATCCCAACAGATCAACTTTGAAACTTCTCAATCCTATTCTTTGTCTAGCCGAGATTCTAAATTAAACAATATAGAAATTATTCTATATAACCTAAAAATTCAAACAACTGATAAAAACATAGTTTAGTTTTAAAAATTATTTGAGTTGATATTTTTTTTTTATTGAAATGGCAAGCAAAAAAAATAAATATATATAAAAAAATTAGGCCGCATGAAACTTTTTGGCGTTATCATTAAACTTATCCTAACAGGTCAATCTTGAAACCTCTCGATCATATTCTTTGTCTGGCCGAGATTTTAAATTAAACAATGTGAAAGTTGTCATAACATGATCTAAAAATCCAAACAACTAGTAACAACATAATTTGGCTTTAAAAGGATTCAAGTTGACATTTTTTATATTGAAATGATAATATATTGGATTGACTCAGGTTTTGCGGCTTAACCTGCCAAACACATGATATGGGTCACAAGTTTCACTAGATTTAATAGCTTTAATTTTTTAAAACTAATTTTTACTTAATCATACTATAACAAAAATGAAAACTTACAAAATCAAGCATTAACTCAATATTGTGTGTTTGTTTGAGACTGTAATAACTCTCTATAGAAAGCAAACCAAAATAGATTATAAAATACAATTTTCAATTAACTGAAATTAACTCGTCAAACACATGATCTCAATCATTGACTCTACTATGTTTAATAGCTCTTTTTTTTATAAAAATATTTCATTTAATTATACAATAAAAAATTAGACGCTCGTAAAATTAAATATTAATCAAATATTAGGATGTTTGTTAAAGATTATGGTGATTTTATAGAAAGAATTTCAAAACAAATTATGAAAACCAATTCAAAATTAACCAAATATTAAAATATAAAATTGAAAAAAAAACAATATAAAAATTTAACATTAAATGATAAATTTAAAAAAATCAGGAAAAAAAATAAAATAAAAAAAATAAGTATGCAGACAGGGCCTTCAAGAAAAGCTAAGGCTTCGTCCTCTCCTGGTTTTTTCTAAAGCAGGTGGCAGGCGATCTATTGTCATATGGGTTGATGCTCAGAATTTGATCACTACTATGGTGACTGAAAAATTAAGGGGTTTAATTTAAAATTTTATTTTTCAATTTATTTTCATCCAATAACACCATAACAAAATCTATAAACGACTTCTCCAAAATCACTAAAAATGAAAGACTAGTTAAATAAAAAAAAAACAAAATCAAATCTAATATACTTTTCACACCGTGTTTAGAAAAAAAAACCATCTCCATTGACTTTAAGATTATTCTTAACATAAAGATCCTATTTTTTGGAAGTCAATAATGGCATTATGATATTTTTATTGTTATTCTAGAATTTCTCTCTCATTTCTTAAATCCAGTAACTAAAAATGAACTAAACAAATTTCTGAATCAAAATGAAAATTCTAAAAATTTTGAGATTTATTAGGTATTTTCTTCATGTTTTATATTGTGGTCTTCTCACTTTAAATGTTGTTTTTCTATCACAATTTAAAATTTTATCTAATAAAATTAAATAATGAAAAGATTAAATAAAAAATAAGAATAAAATCTAATAATAAAAAAAAAGAATGAGAATGGAAGGGGAGGAGCTTCATTGTTCACATGAACAATGAAGCACCCGATGAAAAATATTAGATCTTTTAATTGTACTTGTTTTATTACTCACATTACATCATGACTATAATTTCAAATTAATTTTTAACATAATAAAAATATATATTAATGTTACGAATATATTTTATTGTATCATGATTTATTTTATCTGAGCAGTACAAAGAAGCTATTTAGATTTAATGAAATAAATTTAAATATATATATATATGATTGGATAATAAATTATGAAAGAGTTGTAGTACTAATTAAAAACTTAAATGATAAGCTAATATTTTCCCCTAAAATAAAGACAGTTGATGATGAAAATACTTAACCCTAAATTTTCTTTTCATTTATGTATATTTTTTTTAATTTCCGAGGTTACCTTTTCTTATATGAAAAAATGATTTTTAGTTTTATAAATACATCATGCAAAATAAATTCTTTTTATATCAAATAAAAAAAATAAAGATAATTTATAATAATCTCTTTGAAATATTATAAAATTAAAAATAATTAAAAAAATAACTAATATTTAAAAAAAATGACCTAAAAATTAAAAATAAATAGAGAGAAATGATATTAATTTATATTTAAATAAAAAAATTAATGAACAAATAAAGCAAGGGAAAGTTGCTAATGCTACTTAAAATATTAAATATAAATTTAATCTTTCTTCTAAAAAAAGACATATGAGTATATAAATATTTAACATGATTTTTTTTAATTTATGAATTTTGTAGAGGTTATTTTTTCTCATCAAGAACAATTGATTTTTTTAATAAAAAATCATTAAAATATAATTTATTTATATCAAATAAAAAATAAAAAAAAATAGAGAGATAGTGGTAATAAATGTTTTTTTCATAAAATAATAAAAAATAGACCATGAGTTGATGAGGTAACTCAATATGTCTGACTTTAAAAACAAGTTCGTATCCGGGCCTAGAAACCAAGGCCCACAACTGTTATATATATATATATATATATAAAAGATCATCCACTCCAGTATTTTTTTAGGGTAGGTAACATGTCGCTTCCTAGTCTTTTTCGATAAACAACAAATAATATTCCATGTTTTTAGAATTCAAAAACCCAATTTTTATTGGTTTTTTCTAAAAACACCTCCAAACACACTATATAAATCTTAAACAAAACACATAGCAACCATAAAACACCTTAAAATCACTTTAAAAAATAAAAACCACCAAAATAAAATAAACCAAACAAATCTTGATCTACTTTTCATATCATCTTTAGAGGAAAAAATCACATCAATTAAATTTATTTCGAGAGAAGGAACTCATCAATACAAAGATTTTTCTTCTTTTTTACAGTTGAAATGTAGCTAATCAATGATTTCCTGTCTCTTTCTCTGTTTTTTAACGAGTTTCTTTCTTCTTTTTTAAATTCAATGACTAAAAAATAAACAAAAATAAACTTTTTGACCAAAATAAAAAATATAAAAACTTTGAGATTAGCTATGAATTTTATGTGTGTTTTATATTGTGATTCTCTATTTTAATTGTATCTTTTTAGTACAATTCAAAACTTTGTCTCATGAAATTAGTTTACAAAAAAATCAAAAAATATCAAGATGAAATTAAAAAAAAAATATGGTTTATTGTCTATACAAAGAGTTGAAACATCATAACAAACTCAAATTCTTTTAATTGTTTAGTTAATAAAACTAGACATGGGCTGTGCTACATTGTTAGACCATATTATTTTTATTTTATAAAAAATAATGTTTAGGTGCTGTAAACGCATTTTAAAGAAAGAAAAAAAATTCACATTGCTAGACCATATTACTTTTATTTTATAAAAAAATAATGTTTAGGTGTTGTAAATGCATTTTAAAAAAAGAAAAAAAAATCACAACTCAGGTTATTGACCCAGCTGGATCAAATAAGTTGATTTCATTTTAATTAGATGAAAAAAATTAACAGTGATAGCAAATAGATCAAAATTAAAAAAAATGATCAAAATAATTTGGGAAAAAAACTTTTTTCCAGAAGGAAAAAAACAATGCAATTTATTTTTTAGCCAATTAAATATTGAAGGATAAAATTGGATAAAAAAGAAAAAACAATCAGTCCAATTCAACCCGAGTTAGCATAACAAACATGTAACTTAGGTAATAAAAATTGAGTTAACTAGTCAAACCTACGATCCATGTCATGAGATTAAGATAACTTGATATAAAATAAATCAAAGAGAATCCTAAGGCCTATTTTTTATATATATAAAAAACCAATGTCAAATGACTAAATTAAAAGATAAAATAAGTAAAAAAAAGATGTTAACACGCGTTAATTGTTTAAACTCGTGACTCAGGTCATTATATTGAAAGCACTATACATGAAAAATTTGTGAAGCCCAATTCCTAAAAGGATAAAATCGGAAAAAATAAAATACAAAAGGATACAAAACAAAAAAATAGCAATTAAAATAACGAGGATAAAAATTGAAAAAAAAATAAATTAGAGGACAAAATTAAAAGAAAAATCACTTTAATAAAAGGAAAAAAAATCAAAAGAATAAGGACCAAATTGAAAAATAAAAACAATGTATCATAAATTTAAATTGAAAAATGAAATTAAAAACAAATAAAAATTATACAAAATATTTTAAAAAAATTAGAAATTAAAAGAATAAGGAGAAAATTTAAAAAATAAAATATCACAAATTAGAATTGAATGATGAAATTGAAAATAAATAAAAAATTTACAAAAAAAATTAAAAATTAAAATTAAAAATTAAAATAATAAGAAACGAAATAAAACATTAATAACTATAAGGCAACTCTAAAATCTTGAACAACAAGTGTGTTTTTTAAGGTAAGGAAAGAGAAAATAATAATAAATAAATTGTCTTATCAGGAAGAAGATACCTTGACAATTTTAACTGCATACACCGTTAGAAGGCCATGAGCGCTTCCTATAAATTGGACATGTGTTGCATACACTGATAATTGTTTCTATTTTAATAATATTTATAAATGGTTAAATTACCCACAACTAGCTAGAAAAAAAAACGTGTAAAAAGATAAAAAAAAAATCTCTAGCTGCATGCATTACAAATTTTGATGCAGTTGAGTGATGTGTGTAAATAAATGAAAATAATAAAAAGCTGTTAGATGCTAGAATTACAAATTATCTTTTTAAGATAAATTAATAATTTTAATTACACGTGAGAAAAAAAACTGAAAATTGATAAAATTAAAAAAAAATAACTGAAAAAATTGTACTGTATTTAGTTTTGGTTTTATAAGTCTAAAATCAAAAAAACTAAACCAAACCAAATCCAAACCGAAAAAAATTAGAAAAAAACCGAGCCAAACCAAAAAAGCCGAGCCAAATTAGAAAAAATAGAGCCAAACCGAAAAAACTGATCCAAACTGGTTTGAACCAGTTTTTGTTCTAAAAACTCGAACCGAACCGAAACTGGTCGGTTTGAACTGGTTTTGGTTCGATTTCTGTTTTTTTTTAAAATTTTAATTTGATTATTTTTTTAATAAAAATTAAATTAAACTAAAAATAATCACCTTTATTTTTAATGCGCATCTGAAAATGAAAAAGATAATTCTATCCTTTATCAATAAGATAATAACCCTAACACCAAAGAGCTTTGATTTTTTTTAGTAGAGCAAAATGCTAATTATACTTAGCGGTGAATATGGTAAACTGAGTCTATATAAACCCTTTTTTTTTTGTCATTAGCTACAAAAACAAAACCAATCCATCAAACAGCCTTGAACAGAAAAGGAAAAAATATTCTTGTTTCCACCTTCTCGTACCCTGAGCATCATCAGCCATAATTCCTCCAGCCTCCAAAGTCCGACCCCCTCTGCTCCTTACCCATCATGACCACTGATCCACTGAAACCCATTGTCGACAAGTCCAGAATTTCACTCACCAGAACTCGTTAGCAACCCCCAAACACATCGCCTGATTTCCGTCCCAAGAAAATGGAAAAGAAACAGAGAAAGAAGATTAAAAAACCCATATCAGAAACTGAGAGCAACGATCTTGATGACATCTCCTGCTTGTTTTTTCAAAAAGGAACAATGGGTTTATTTCTTTTAATCAGTATCTTCAGTCTCCTCCTCAGAGTTGCAGTTTCTCTCCATTCATATTCAGGTGCAGGCACTCCACCAAAATTTGGTGACTTTGAAGCTCAACGTCATTGGATGGAGATTACAACTAATTTACCAATTAAAGATTGGTACTTTAACACTACCAACAATGATTTAAGTTATTGGGGTCTTGATTACCCTCCATTAACCGCTTACCAGAGTTACTTTCATGGTCTTTTTCTCAAGCGTTTTGATCCAAATTCAGTCTCGTTGTTTACTTCTCGTGGTTATGAGACACATTTTGGGTAAGGATCGTAACCCATTTATCAATTTGTGCTCTTTTTATGTTTTGTTGAGTTTCTACCTGTATTGGGTTTTGAGTGTTTTGTGTTTTGTTTGCAGGAAGTTGCTAATGAGGTGGACAGTTTTATCATCTGATTTATTGATATTCTTCCCTGCTGTTCTGTATTTTGTTCTTGTGTATTACGGGGGTAACCGGTCCGGTGGAAATAAGATTGATGTAGCATGGCATATTGCTGTTATTTTAATCAATCCTTGCTTGATCTTAACTGATCATGGCCACTTTCAGGTTTGAAAACAATTTGCGTTTGCTTGTCTTTTGTTTATGATTGTGTTGAATTGTGAAGTATGTGATTGTCCTTATATTTTATATGGTTTACTTTCAGTATAATTGCATCAGTTTGGGCCTTACATTAGGTGCTGTTGCTGCTGTGCTCTCGCAGAAAGATCTTTTAGCTTGTGTTCTGTTCTGTCTCTCTCTTAACCATAAACAGGTGCATGTCCCTTTTTTCAGCATTATATGACTTGTTTATTAATTTAAAAGGGCCTTCTGTTAGTACTTGACTAGTTTGGAGACAGGTGATACATGTTCATTATATCATATGTTCAAGCGTGCTCAACAACTAAGTTAATTGGAAATGGTGCCATTTGTTAGTTAGCTTAGGAATTTGTATATACACACATTTTCCTTCAAGAATAAAAAGGGCAGCTAACCTTATCAAGTCAAATTAGGCTGGACGAGAGCTGAGAGCTGTGATAACGTGTTTAGCCAGAAATGTGCTCAAAGGAGCTCTTCAGAGAGTGTATGTGTATCTTTGTTGAATAAACTGACTGCAACATACAAGTTTATCGGTTTTAGCAGGAAATTAGCTGAAGGAGCTTTTTTGAGGGAGTGCTGGCAACTATATCATAAATTTACTGTACAAGTTAATTGGCATACAATATTATGTCAATGACTCAATAGTCTGGACTCGGCACTAAGTCGCATAAAGTTTTCCATCCATAGCTATAAGGACCTTGCACTTTTTTGGAGAAGTAATTCCCTTATCATGTTTCATACACAGTGAATATTTCGCATTGCCATTGTCTGACCAAATTGATTAAAGGCTGGAAGAATAATGACCTAGCAATGATGACTACTCTAGCATGACTGCTTAAGTGTGACCAGGTTCGATAGGGGACTCTTATTAGGAATGTGTAATGACTAGTGAGTGGATGCTCAGTGAAGTCTTATTTCCTGGTTCAGAGTTTGAACGCAAATTTATAATCTAATTATGAGAATAGTGGTTACTGCTTACCAAACAGTGTGATTACATGATTGAGAGGGTTGCTAATTGTTATATCTTTTGGACAATTGTAGAAGTTGTTGGTGTGACCAGTTGTATGAAGGTTTGTTATTTTTATAATGAAGTCACATCTAGTTTTGTACTCATAATGTATTGATGCTCTGTAACTTTGATTGGAGGGGGTTTAGCCAGTGTCTGTATATTCTGATCAATATATATAAAAGACCTGATTCAGATATCCTTACTGCTGGATCGCCAAGAAGCAGAGTGACATAAGACAATGAATGGATATCTTTTGACTCCAGTTGTCTATCTGGACTTCATTAATCTTTTTTTCGCTTTGGAATATGTAAATGTGTGAACTGCCCATGTTGGGAATATAGAGTAAATAAGTATACAATATCAATTTTTTATAATAGACCGATCAACCATCCTGATGCCATTTTGAATATCTCATATTTGAGTTCATGTCATCATTGACACTGACTGCCTTTCTGTTTATTGCATTTTGTACCTTAAAGGTAGATTGCTAACTACTTCTGTTGTTTATGATGTGCAACTTGCTTGAATACACTGGAGAATTTCGTTACAGAAATTGCCAGACTTCTGGTGCCAGCCCTATTATTATCAGTCTTTTGTTAATCATGTGAAAAGCTGTTAGGTAGACTTAGTGCCTGCTTGGTAGTGCGGTGCCCTGCACTACCAAACGGTGCCTTAGTCTATGAACTTACTCATAGATTAAGCACACACGGGTGAATTCAAACGTCACACACATAAGTTCCATTTTTTAGACATTGTCACATCACTGTTGCCCGAGTCCATGGATGATTTGGTAGACTAAGTCTATCTGACAATCTCTCCAATTATGCAAACCAACTTTTCATTGAACTGAAAGTCATGTTGACTCTTATCATTTCATATATGTTTCCTTTCCCTTTCTAATTTTTTGTATGTTTATAAAGATTTATTGTTTTCATGCTTCTCAATCCGGGATATAGACTGTCCATTTTTTATGGAGAAATAACCACATGACATTCTTTTTCCATAAACTAGATGAAAATATATTAAAATACCAGTAATATTTACTAATAGTTTGTAACACCTCTGCAAAAAAGTGAGAAACACGGAGCAGAAAAAATATTGTTTGTTTTTCTCTGTTTTGATGTAGAGACTGATGGGACCTTGAAAATACTTATATTTTCCATGCATGCATATTTACAGAGCAGTATTGTATGTTTATAGTGGATCTGTCCATTAACCATTGTTTTCCTCCACTGAATTGCACTTTCTGCTTGTTGTGTGCATACAAGCCATATTGAGGAGAGAAACAGACAATTTCTGCACAATGAAAAACAAGAAGTACAAATAATGAATACCTTATATATCCTTGCCGAACAAATTAAATAAAAACTCCTATTGTTATTTTTACTTATCAAGACTTGTTATAAGGTTGATGTTAATTACAAATTCTAAGGTGATGTTTTTGACTTTTTTCTGTGTTTTCTTCCAGATGAGTGCATATTATGCACCAGCGTTTTTCAGCCATCTGTTTGGTAGCTGCCTAAGGCGTAAGAATCCCCCGCTAGAGGTTTTAAAATTGGGCTTGGCTGTCTTAGGAACATTTGCTATTGTCTGGTGGCCCTACCTTCATTCAAGAGATGCCTTTTTTGTGGTATGCAGCAGTACTAATATATTAGAAAAACATAGTTGGTCCTTGTTTTTATTTCCATTGTTTAACACATGTAAATTCATTCCATTTCTTTACCTGAGCAGTTCACATTTGTTTTTATTTGCATTTGTTAATACATGTAATTCATTCCATTTCTTTACCTTAGCAGTTTGTGCATAACGTGCTATTTCCATATGTTGAACACATGGCCACCTCTTGTTGCAGTTTGTATTTTAGTGTTTAGCACATGGTCGCTGAAGCTATGCTCCTTAATGGCACTTCTTCAATTAATCTTTGCACTAGCTATTTGACTGTCCAGACAAACTGATACTTGACTAGCTCTTTGATTGGCAGGATGTTCCAGTTTTAGCTTTCTGTTGTGTTTTTATATATATATTTAAATTTTGTGAGGTATATTTTAGGCAAAGCACAGGCTGTGGCACAATTTCTAGATCTTTATTTTTTTTTTCCTTCTGTGCATGGTGGCAAATATAAAGAATGACTTCTTTGTCTTTTCTATAGAATCTCTTGCAACCTGTTACATTCTTGTTGGCAAGCGCATGTGGTGAAAGAATTACATGCATGA
>Ga0325414_1007825_pt1 | contig 11307 bp, 12 predicted proteins | sample PopdelMetagenome_8_FD_206183 | JGI IMG/M metagenome (GOLD analysis project Ga0325414, IMG submission 206183) | Populus deltoides microbial communities from Bellville, Georgia, United States - Leaf-PdKOR-R3 | ecosystem: Host-associated > Plants > Phyllosphere > Phylloplane/Leaf | place: USA...
TTTTTTTTTTGTTTTTAATTCAATGTCTTTAACACCCCACTATTATACTGTTTTATTTAAGTTTAGAATTTGACAATATAATAAGTATTATGAATATTTGTTTTTGTTCTATTTGATTAATAGGAGTTTTGAAGTATTATTTGATTTTATTGTTTGAAGAATATTATTTATTGAAAGATTATGAAACACTGTGTAATTATTAAATAAATTATTTTTAATATGTATATTATGAGACTTAACATAAATAAAATGTTTTTATGACACCACTATTATATTGCTGGTCATTAGATCCAAGATTCGGGTCATGACAAGAATAGCTATAAATGTTTATAATTCAAGCATTAATATACCAAGCAGACACCTAAACAAACCCAGGAAAAAGAAAAGTGCAAACATTTGCTATAACTTGAAGTTATTAAAACCTCGTATGACTAAGTGAGAAATACTGAAAAATCACATCAACTTGAGCAGTAAAAGTAACTAATTATAACAACACATACATACTGGTGAATGATTAGAATTGAGTTTGAAGAGTGATAATCAATAACTCTGACTCCTTTTTTTTGGGAATTTTAGTATCATGCATGTGATGTTATTGTTTCAACCAAAAAAAATATGAGAGCCAGAGAATACCTATCTTCTCACTGAAACTTTATATTCTCTTTTCGGGAAGAAGTCCAACTACTCCTACTTACGTGCCATTAACGGTCTCTTTTCTTCTGCTTGCACTTGCATAGGCATAACTCAATCAACAATGGCAATTCTTCAACCACAAATCCCTTTGTCTCTTTACCCCCATCACTCTCCTACTGCAGCACCTTTTCTTTGCACACCCTTCAAAACACCAAGAAAACCACTCAATCTCACCTGCTCATCCAAAGGCCAAGATGTACGCTTCTTTTTACTTTTTTTTTTCTTTTGAATAATTTGGTTGTCATGTACAAGTAATTCTTTTGCTTTCCTTTTTCTCCCTTGAATTAAAAGCAGGATTATCTGATAGATGCTCCTGTTTCTGCTGGAGATGGGTTTTCTTTCTCTGGAGGTGCCCTCCTATTCTTGCCTTTTCCTTATAAACATAAAAATTATGAACTTGATAAGATATTGATAAGTCGTGTGTTTTTGTATCAGGGAAATATTCAGACGGGCCTAGCCCGTCCGATGAATGGTTTAAGCAAGGAAAGATTGTATGTTTTGGTGTCATCAATTTTTTTATATATATTTTATGCTGCAGTATTTTTGTATCATGTAGATATTATATTCACAATGTCTATTGCCTGGCAAGAAAAAAAGGGAAATGTTGCTGGATCATAGAGGGTTCTCTTTTGCAGGTGAAAGCTCATCCTGTTTCTGGCTCTGGAGATAAGGCGAAAGATCCTATATTTGGACTTAAAATGGGTGCTGCTTCTCAGGCCTCAAATGATCTTTTCAGGTGTTAAAAATCTCGAACTATGTTCGTAACAGTTATACTAGTTTGTTTTTTTTATAGGGGTTTTTGTTATAGGCTGAGCTATATAATATCAAGAAATTGAGATTGGATTATTTGCAGGGCTTACCGATTGAAACATGCTCTCTCTATATATGATTTTGTGCAATAGATGGTTTTGCGTGGAAAGCGGAAATGCTGATAATCCTACTGTTATATTAATTCATGGTTTCCCTTCACAGGTGAGCTCTTTCTTCAACGGTTGGTATTGGGAATTCAATTATCTTTATGCAACATGCATACTTGTTCTCTCTCCACACTCTCACTTAGAGGACTTGTGATTTTTCATACAATCTCTTGGATGAACTTGTGTTAGTGAATCGTGATATTTCAGTTTGGCTTAGCAGCAGCCAGGTGCCTGTAGGTGTTTAGTACAATGCCTTGGTCTAAAAACTAAAGGCACCGCCATTTTTTGGACGACATTTAGATGTCTCTCACAGAATGTTTTATGACCAAAATTCAGTCAAGCATGGCTGAATGTTTGTGATTTTCGCTGAAAATTCAGCCATATCATAATGTTTTGGATTGTTATATTTATCATTCTATTACTTATGCCATGTAATTCAATGTGTATTTTCTTCTCTTTCGTTTTTCTTTCCTCTTGTATATTTACTGAATAGCAGTCATCAAACCATCAAGAAAGATCTCATAATGCTCACGTTCCTAAACCATGCTCAAATTTGATATAGAACAGTTCAGTTAATGGTGTTTGATGCTGGTTAAATATCTGCATTTGTTCATAGTAGAAATCTATGTGAAGCTACATGATTTTTAGAATTATTTTATATATAGCTAGCTGATGTCCATGTTCTTTTCATCTGATTTCAAACCCCATTCACTAGCATATCGTCCTTGATATGCATGTCTGTCATTGTCGTTTTTTTGACTTATAGAAGAGTTTGATGCATAGTCTTAATATATTCTGTCACAGGCATATTCATACCGCAAAGTTCTTCCCACTCTGTCCAAAAACTATCATGCTATTGCTTTTGATTGGTTAGGTAAGATCGATATTCTTGTACTGTGAATTGTTTGTTTTCAGATTATAGTGTTGATTTTACGACAAAGTATGGAAGCTTCAGTCAAATTATCGGAAATTAAATGCATGAGTGTGGCAATGAAGCTTGAAATAGTTTATAGACAATACACAGCTTTCTTAATGTCTTAACCACGTGGATCACAGTTACAATAGTGGTTAGAAAAGTATTCTTCAACTTCAAAAGTTGATTTCACTTGTAATCGCTTTCATGAAGATCTTTTTAATTACATGTTAATTTGCCTGAAGTGACCTGCTTTTTGTGAATTTACTCTGTAATCAGCTTTAGGCTAGAATTGATTGCAGTTTTGACTTCACTTCTTCTACAGGATTTGGATTTTCAGACAAGCCTCAACCCAGATACGGATTTGACTACACTATGGATGGTATTTAGTTGTATTTACCTTATCAGCCTTAACAGTGGCAGGGGGAAAGGGTTAAAGATCAGGTCTTCTGCCATTGTTTCATGCTCCAATGGGTATTTTAGGAGAAAGAAGACGTATCATGATATCATATAGAGGAAACGATGTTCATATAGTATTTTTTTTTTGTTATGACTTTGCAGAATTTGTAGCATCCTTGGAGTCCTTAATCAATGAAATTGCCACTGAGAAGGTATCGCTTGTTGTGCAGGTATGTTTTCCTACTTTCCATCCAAAAGCATTGATGCGCAGGTTAAATCTATTCATCATGTGATATGCAACTGAAGAACTTCTAACTTTTAATGTACTTCTCAGGGATACTTTTCACCAATTGCTGTTAAATATGCTAGCAATCTTCAGGGAAAGCTCAATGATCTAATACTCCTCAATCCCCCAGTACGTGTTTCTTAAACCTCACCATTTAGTTCTCGCTTTCTGTTCATGTATCATTTTCGTCATCCTAGAACTTTTAAGATCAACCAAGTACATAACTAAACGCCATACAGTGAAATTTTCCTTGATGTTTTTTAAATAGTAATCTTTTCTCCTTTTGGATTCGACAATTGACCCACAAAACAAGTGCAGCCTTATCTATACAGTAAAAAACCATTTTAGAGCAGCAGTATGCAAGAGTAACCCGGCCTCCATAACATAAACCACCCCACTCCCTCCAAATTCTTGATGTGAACAGGATTTGATTCCAAGTCTTGGCATGATGCCAAGAAACTTTATCAGCTAAGCGGTGACTTCCTTAGTTTCAGTACCGACTTACCTTCATTTTTCTCTATTCAAATTTTCCAGTCAAGAAGCATATTGTTCTGGTAGGACCATAACAAGCAGAAGAAGTTCAAGAAATGAAGAGAGAATAGAAGAAATGAAAGGAAGAAAGACTCTGTAGATGTCTGCAATTTCACAAATCTTATTACTCATCCCTCACGCCTCCTTATTACATGCTCTTCTCCTTTCCCAGCTATTACCCTCATTTCCCATGTTCTCTTTCCATCTACAGCTAACTTCCCTGCTCTATGGTGACACATTTTTGTTTTTTCACTTGAAAACGGAAAGTTTGTAAGGCTCGGTGTCTTCCAATGTATATCTATCGTTAGAATCATGAAAAAAATTATATTGTATTCTTCGATTTTTATTTGAGGATAATTACTGAAACGTGCTGTTTTTCTTACTTTATAAGCTAACGGCCACGCATGCCAATCTTCCATCAGCCTTGTCCATTTTCAGCACCTTCTTACTGGGTGAAATCTTTTGCCAGGTAAAAAGATTCATTTTATGTTCCTGCCAATGGCATGAGGCTTGTGCTTCTATTTCTATTTCTATCTTTGTGAGCTTGTCCATCTATTGGCCCACAACTAATGACTTCACATCTGTGCCGAAATAGGATCCTTTAAGGGCCAGTGACAAAACCTTGACCAGCTCTGGACCCTATAAAATGAAAGAAGATGATGCAATGGTATATAGAAGACCTTATCTCACATCTGGGTCTGCAGGGTTTGCATTGAACGTGATTAGTAAGGCCATGAAGAAGGATCTAAAGGTAAGTTCAATATATATATAAGATCTCCATTTTCCTCATCATCTAAGAGCTTGTTAAACTACACTTTGACACTTTCCTTTTTGAGTCTCAAGGCCCACTTCAATCGAGTCAGCGCTTTGCCATTACCTCTGGCGTCTATCTATGCATCTGCTGCTTCTTCGAGCAGTCAATCTCATCAGTGTTCTTTCTTCTACTACTCACATGTGCTTTTCTGAATTTTCTTATGTTTTTTCAAGAAAAAGAAAGAGAACATAATATCATTAGCAGTATCAGTCTCATCTCAACCAATAAAAAGGCTTGAATTAATCCAACCGAATGACTTTATTTGTCTGTATTTCTGTAGTTTAGGTTAAACGACATGAGCTGGTCTGTATTTTAACCTGATTTATTCCACATGACAATTCTTGCATGATTCCCGGGCTAAAAATGCACTGCATGCTCACATGTTATCATCTTCACGAAGAGTCAAGGGTTTTGACATCAGTGTTAAATGTGCACATTCTTAAGATAACATACATACCATTTACTTGATGGTATTAGATGAAAAAAAAAAGAAGGTTATCTTGTCAAAAAAATTTCTTCTGTTCACCATGCAAGATTTTAGCTCAGGGAATTTCTTTGTCAGGAAACAATTTAAGGCATGTGTTTGAGGTTACAACCGGCCTCTACTAATATTTTTAGTTGTAGATTTGGAACAAGTTGATTCTATTACATTTTGTGCCATAAACGTTTTATCTTGGTAAAGGGCTCCTGGAGTTTGTGGAAACCTGAAAGCAAACTAACTTACAGATTGTTGTTGTGAAATAAGTTTATCACATATTAATGCTTGTCCTATTCATCTTAGAGTTCTTCTTTCTTTACATCATAGGCCTATGTGGAAGAAACAAGGAAAACACTCTTGGATGAAAATTGGAAAGTTAAAACCACAGTGTGTTGGGGCCAGAGAGATCGTTGGTTGAGCTATGATGGAGTTGAAGACTTCTTGAAGAATTCCAAACATAAACTAATCGAACTTCCAATGGTAGAAACTCTTCTCTTCTCTGGAAAAGCTCAAAATTCATTTCTCTTAGGAGAGGAAGCAGCAGCATATTCTGTACCGTTTACTTTTGCATCCACAATTTTGATTTACAAATGCTTTCTCATCAATCATTATTGATATAAAGTGCCTTCTCTGCCATCTTTTTTCTTTTCCTGGACTAGTAATTTGCAATTTGTTGTTTTGTTAAAAAACCGGAAGACATGTAGAGAACATTGCCTTATAGCTGCTCTTCCATTTTTCTTCTGTGAGGTTTCATCAATATCTGTTTAGCTACTATTTTTTTTTTCTTTGCTTCTGCTTATTGGGGTTTAAGAGGAGTAGAATTGACTCTTCTGAGGTACTTACTCCTCAGCTAATTGCTCCCGAATTAATATGTTTACTAGCCATTCTCAAATAATGTCTTCAAAGTTTTTCTTTATTTATCACTTGGTTCATATTTATGAGGAATACCTTCCTGCTTCTGTATTGTTTTTAACCCTTTCTGCTACCCAAATTGCTTTGTGATTGATTCATTTGGCCTGGGGTTCTGACCTCTCTTTCCTTGCGTTCTTATCCACTTTCTTTAGTTATGCTTCTGACACTAACGTTTTTTGCATTTTGAAGGCTGGTCATCATGTACAGGAGGATTGTGGTGAAGAACTTGGAGGAATCATCTCTGGAATCCTAGGCAGAAGGAGCAGAATTTGATTCTGTCCTACAATCATCTGTGGTACTGGTAGTTGGATGTTCAAAGAATTTATGCAATTTCTTTGAGGTAAAAAGCTAGTCTTTTGCACGTTGTGTTACATTTTCAGCTAAGATTCAGGACAGAGACATGCAGGAGGAGCATCACTCAATCAGAGTCTGGATATGCTATCTTTTCAGAGTTAACCGCTGCAAGTATCAAATATATATCAAAACATTTGTTTATCAAATTTAATGATACTACCTCTTAATCTTCTTCAAGATTACATATTTTTCTTCAATCGCAATCCATTTCTAAAGGAATTGTTGCTTTCATCATTTAAAAGAATCGACAGCATAGACTACGATCTCAAGCTTTATTCACAGCTCTACACATTCATAAGAACCTGGTACTATCTGATAAGTGTTGTATATTGCAGAACACAGTTTTGTTCTCCTCCCTCACTTAAACGAGTTCGATGTCACAAAATAAAGCTCTAGTATTTCATCTGCGTCAGTTATTATCGATACATATCAGTCCAACATTCATCATCCTTAACAGCCTTCTTCCATCTATTTTTGAACCTCTCTAGCTCGACAAATGACCATTTTTTTACCTGCAAAAGACAGTTAGTGGAATGATGAACAGGACCATGTAAAATACTTAACAAATCCAATAAAGGGCATCTTTCTGCTTTTGATGATGATATTGACACAGTTTTGGCTTCTTACTGAGCCATCCACCAGCGGGAAACTGATAGGGAAAAGTTTCTACGCTTCAGGAACCGGAGCTTACCGAAAGTCTGCCAGCAGATTGACCGGACGATGATTGTGCCTGCAAATTCAATCATCATTAATTATAACACTGGACTTATAATGAAAATTCAAACTATTGATGATGGATGGAAAAAATGTGATATAGATGAGGCTATTAGTTTTGTTTGCCTCTGGCAAAAAACAATCTATGAGATATGGCATCAAGGAGCATATCATCAATAGAAGATAAGATCAATAAACTGCTGAGCTCTTTTAGCATACTGGCAGAACTGAAAAGGAGTGCCAAGTGCTTTGCTGAGTGAACTAATTGCAGTACAAATTAACTATGTCTTGCCTTTTCTGATGCAGAGCCTCCTAGTGTAGGAAGACCATAATGAACTATGTACTCGGAGTCAACAATCCCAATGCTTTTGGTTCGATCACCCTGATAAGAGAGAAGAATTTTTTAAACAACGTAGATATATTTTTCGTTTTTTTCCAAATAAAGGCATATGTAATTTTAGAAGAGGTTAGTTGCCTGTGCGCAGTAACCGAGCTGAAAATCTAAGCCCCACCCATGAACCAAGTCATTCTGACAAAAATATGAAAGAAAAGGAGTAAGGACACAGTTGTTAGATCAATGCAAGAAAACAATAAGAGAAAATGTTTAAATTTATTTTGTAATAATCATCCAAAGATTAAGTTCTATGAAGATGCCAGACCTGAATCATATGCCATGTGCAGCGCCAGGAAGCTTTTGAGAAAACCGGAGCCATCATTTCTACAAATCTGCACTAACAACATTCTTATTTCTTTTCACAGCACATGAGAGACTCAACCTGAAAGAAAAGGTAGAGGGGACACGCCCGAGAACCAGAAACTACCAAATTAGGAAGTAATGAATGCAGAATTTCTACCCTGTGCATGGAGGCCTTGTGCTGTTTTCATCACACCTTGTCTGACCGATTATCCTGAACACCTTCCTGTTAACACATTATTTGAACTAAACTTAAAAAAAGAAAGTAATGATAAAGAACATTACTCCCATCAAAATCTAGCTATCATCGACAGCAAGTCTGACAAGGAAGACACGAATTTGATGTCAAAAGAACAATAATAAAGCCTCCAAAAGAAAGTTCTCTCTTTTGTTGTTGTTGTTGTTTGAACAAATCGAGAAGCAAACTTTCTTGCAGAAAAAGTTAAACCTGTGTATTCTTGATCCATTTTTTCTCGTCGTAAGATGATGATGCACCTCTGAACTTTCTGGATCAAGTGCCGGCTGTGATATGTCAAGCCCTTCTTCTTTAATGATCGAAAGATATCTGTATTTCAGTAATTGAAGACGGAACATTAGTTTATTTGATGATTACAAAGAGCAATACACCATCTATTAAGTTTTCCACATATAAAATCTGTCTTTGATGTTGTTTTAGAACAGTGAGATTTGCAAGCCTTGGTCTAACTCCAAGATTGCAATGCGTCGAGGATAGGATTGTAGTTGCTTCTACTTTATATTAGTAGCAGAGGAAAAAGGGATTAATTTGGCAACTACAGAGGGAGTAGATACCGAAGGGACAACTAAAACAAAGGTAATACATATGTCGATACCTTCCAGCATGAAAATCGTCAACTCCAAGGTCTTCATCCCACAGGAAGATGTAGTCATACTCCGAAACAATATCCGGGTGTAAGAATCGCTTTGCAAACCACCTAACTCACGTAAATATGGCAAAATTTGTACCATCATCGAGAATTGAATGAACATATATAAAGCCAGGTGTAGAATGTATCTTAATTCCTAAAAGATATAGCTTGTTACCACTTAGTTTGATTTATGGCAGATACATGTATAGCACGATGATGCCATTCCATATCTCTCCATTCATCTATGATGCCATCATAATGGAAAAGCATCAGAACAAAATCAGTTGATGGAAACTGTGACAAATCAACAGAGAGACAGATCAGCATTTGTAGAGACGAAAGAAGCAATGACGAAGAATGAAATTAAGCAGGGTGTAAAAACCTTCTGGATAATTTTCTTGACGCTCAGTTTTTGCTTTATTCCAACTGCCATGGCCAGCACATGTTTTGGTTTCTTTGTTTTCTGTGCCCAAGATTGCAAATGATATATACCATGTCAAATTATCTATTCTTATCCAAATCAAATCAAAACAGAATATGCATATGGTGTCTCTTAAACAAGTATGGTTCATGCATGCGTACGCTCGACAGCACCTGGTGGTCATTTTTCTGGAGCAGGACAAAATCCTATCTATACAGAAGAAATTTAATCTCTGAAATGTAACTGGTGATATGAGATTATGCACCTTTTTGTCGTCGCCCCATAACGATCGCATTTCCATGTCGGACATTAGAGACACAATACCTTTAGGTAGTGTCTCAGTTCCTTTAGGCCTCGTTTCAGTCTAAATGTACACAGAGGAAATTAATAGAGTTCATCATTACACAATAGGAAAAGGGACCGGAATTTGGATCGACAAACCTCGCAAGTCTTCGGTCTTGTGTCCCATAAAACAACATTCACTGATGTCCATCTTGAAATCTTCTGTCAAAAAATAAAAAAAAAAACCTCAGTGTTTGCCATTTACAGGATTCAATGACACTGATACATGTATTAGTGAAACTGTTGAATCAAATGTGAGTGACTGAAGTGAATATGTGTGTACCTGATTATAATCTGCGAACAAAAGTACACTCCCAATAAAAAAACCTGCTGAAAGTAGGCATAATAAAGGGAGAACTTGGCGAAGACATAATCTATGGTTCTTAGACTCGATCTGAGAGCAAAGAAGCAAGTAAGAAAGTAAATATATGTGGAGACTCAAATTCAACCAGGTCTTGTGTATTTTCGGCAGTGTCGTTGATAAAACTACAAACAAAGTCACACAAAAACTCATGAGACTAAAAATCAAACTTTTTTCCATGATTACTAATTCACTTCTCCTCATACAGAAATCAAGCTCATTCACACCACCCTCATTATTATTCTAGTGAAAACTAAAAACAACATATTAAAGCTACAAGGGAGCTGGGAGACTTACGGAAGTTGACATGTTCATCTTCATCTTCATGCAATGAGCTTGTGAAAAAGTACAAGGGTCTAGTACTGTTTTACATTACAAGCAGAAGAAGAAAAAACAAGAGTGTAGATGCAGTCAGAAAATACTTTTTTTTTTTTTGTTTTTTATTAAGTTACTTGGGTCTGCAAAAGTTCTACTAGAAAAGGGAACATAGAAATGGATTTTTAGCTTTAAAATAGTCTAGTTATCTTTTAAAATATATGCATCTAACATGCATTGCGTGATAATCTTTGCCTAAATCACGTGGGAAGATCCAGATTATTAGAATAAAAAGGGCTAAAAGTTTCCTGCTTTAGAAGCAACAATCCTCATCCCTTCTATCAGTTATTGTAACACACGCCATTTTTAATAAAATTCACATTTTTTCAGTCTTTTTGTCCTCTAATCTTCATTGGAAATCCCCCCAAAAAATAAAATAATCAGAATTGCTTACTGGCATTTCTATCAGGTTGCATGATTGCATCAGATTCGTGCACCTGAGACTAAATCTCACACTCATGCCCTTCAAGCTTTTAAGAAACCATTTTTTATGCGATATTTTCTTTTCTTCTCCTCTTTTGTTTTTGTTTTTTTTTTTTAGAGGGAGAAAAATTCATGAATAGGAAGCAATGAAGACACAACATGCAGGAAGGTTTTATTATCGTCATCATGATATAAAAATAGAAGCAAAACCAGTAGATTAGTCACCAAAGAGCATGGAAATTAATAAGAGTAGAGCAGTGCTCCCAAAAACAAACGGTTCCCGATACCAAAATCAACAGCAACAGGCTTCCAAATTAAGTTCAGAGTAGCAGCATGCAGTTGTGGAAAAAGTTTTCATGCCCATAATTCTCTCTGTTTTATCTGTTTTTGGTTCAATGGAAGGACTATCCTAGGCCAACTTACTAGTTAATTGAAATTAAGTCCCTCTCTCTTAACGATTTTAACCACCTTTGAATCTCTCTACCTCATGGGCTTTTTGGGATAAAAAAGGACAACCAGACCAACTCTGAATTGAGAATGTCCATATTGAAATCAAGTAGGGATATCTTATGGATCCACTAATTTTAGCACTGCGAGCAAAAATGTATAGAAAATTGCTACATTAAGCACCTTAGAGTCTATATCAAAGGACGTACCTATAATAAGCAAACCAACTTACATGACAAATTAAACACTACTTGTTAGAACCATGGACATTTTTAATGTCAAATTAAAAGTGGAATTTGATCACTTTTAAGGTTTTGAGAATTATTTTCTAATAAAAATTCTCTAA
>Ga0325414_1007827_pt1 | contig 11305 bp, 10 predicted proteins | sample PopdelMetagenome_8_FD_206183 | JGI IMG/M metagenome (GOLD analysis project Ga0325414, IMG submission 206183) | Populus deltoides microbial communities from Bellville, Georgia, United States - Leaf-PdKOR-R3 | ecosystem: Host-associated > Plants > Phyllosphere > Phylloplane/Leaf | place: USA...
CTATTCCTTGCTTATGTTTGACAGCAGCTCATCCTGTCATAACACCTGTCCAAGTCAAAATAGGGTGCCAATCTTTATCCCCTTGCTGTATTTCTCTTCCATTATCAGGGTCTTCATCAATTCTCCCTTCGAGAAATCACAGTCACCGAATCTAACTTCTTTGGAGAAATCACCACTTCATCAGATCCTTAATCATACGGAACCCAACTATTCCCTTGTGCCGTTGTCTTGCTAGTCTTCAACTGTTTCATTACAAACTGCTATATATATGAAAATAGTACCGTATGGATAATCCTTCCACTAAGCAAGTTCCCAGGAAAGATTGGAGGGGTCACACTGGTCCCGCTTAAAACCCAATCTCCTAGACAGAACTTCTTAGGCCATATCTATCCATCGTACTGTCTTTCCGTATATACAACCATTTGCTAGCTTTGTTGCGGCTTTCCTTTACAAGTGATCTGGAATATACTGGTTTAATACATCAGTTCTCAACATCTGGCGAGACTAACAGTGCTTAGATTCGTCAAGATTGGTCTTCATCAGTTTTCACTCTTCACCTCAAATTATCCATATGATCAGGTGTCCAGAGTGTCCCAATTTTGCCTTCCCTCAAGGCAATTCAAATCTCCCCACTTAGCAGTTCAACACATGTAATTGGGTAAACATGTGCACCTTCTTTTCTTCATCTCCATCGACCACCATTATGACCTTCAGATGCCTCCTGATCGGGCAATCTCTTTTGTTAATTCACCACCACCATTTTTGGTCTCAAATCTCAACGATCGGACCGTACCATTGCATCCGGAATGATCAAATTAGCTGGAAACAAGTCTGAAATCGTCCAAATCGCACTTCAGACGGCTAAAATTTGATCAAAACAATTCTGGCCTGATCAACGGCTCAGATTCAATCTCAGATCCGGTTGCACGTAGGATCAGCTACACTGGATCCTGTCCCTCGGCTCGCGGCTCAGCTCGGCTCAAATTAGGCTCGGCGCACTCGGCTCGACTTGGCTTGGCTTGCGGCTGATGACGTGGCAGGTGGGTCCCACTGTGATGACGTGTCAGATGACTGGACGCTGACATGGCATGCCAACTGTGCATGCTGGCGTCATGCTGGCGTCATGATGACATCATCATTATCCGGGTCTGGCACGTGGGTCGGGTCGTCTGGTATTCGGGGCGTGTGACGCGTGGCGCGTGTCTGTGCGCGTGACGGCGCGTGCGGAGGTTTTCGACATCCGATTTCGACGCGGTTTTCAACAGTGGCTTCATCTCTTCCTCCTCTACACGATGGTATGGGCAAAACACAATTTTGACAACTTTTATTTTTGAGCAAAATCAAACACCCCTTTAAACCATAGGCTCTGATACCAATTATTGGGGAATTCCGGCTCCCCCATGCGCGGACCGGGGGTGTACTGATACTTGCTTATAGGAGGCTTAAGCACACTGACACAATATTTTACGTGGTTCGGCAAAACCGCCTACATCCACGGGAGATGTTTATTTTATTAGATATAGAGATACATGGAGGAGGAGGATTACATCCACTCTAACTCAACTCTCAGCTCACTTTGGTGCTCTTGCAGCTACTGCAATGGCAGCATGGCTACTGCCATTGCAGCTCACTCTTTCTCTCTATTCTCACATTCACTTCACTCTCTCAACCCTCTCAATTTGCTCTCAACAAGACATGCCTCTTTATAGGCAAATATGGTCAACATAAAGGGGCTAGTAATGCCTTAAAGTGTGCCACTAATTGTGGCATGAATGGAGCTACCACTAACTTGGTGGTGGGGTATTGCCACTAAATGGCAATATCCTAACAAATCAAGCTTTGTGACTGTTGATTCTGCACAAGAAGTTAAAAATACTAAGATTAAGCAGTAAGACTCATCGATATGAAGATATAATTATCGAAAAAAACCTCTGCATCTAAGAAAACTAGTGATGATGATGATGATGATGATGATGATGATATAGTATAAAGGAAATGAACAGAAAACATATAAATTACAGGGAAAACCCACTTTTTCACACAAAGTGATGATTTATTACCAGAAGAATCAGAAAAGCTATGCATTCCATCAGACAGCCAGCACATCTACCAAGTGCACTGGAAGTGGAGATGTAATCTGCCTCTGGTCTCCAGATACACGTAGGCCTTGAAGCATATAAAACAAATGATGGATGATATGTTCTCCCTGCGTACAAGAGTGCAAAATTTAAATGCTCCAGCTAAAAACGAGGAACAAGAGCTGCGGACAAAGCATGAATATTGGCAGTTGAGATGGTAACCGTCACCTACATTCGCAGCAGCTCGGAGCAAGGTCTCTTGCTCTTGAATCTTAGCAGCCTGAGCCTTGTCCAAAGTCGGAAGAGTCGTTGGGCCTTGACGGGTGCCAAACTGTTAGGCTTTACGAGTCTCATCTAATACTTTTTCTGCACTTTCACAGGCTGCTGCAGTCATATCAATTCTAGCCTGCAAAACTAGATAGATAAAAGTCCCTGAATACAAAGAAACGATGATGATATACTAGATGCAAAATGAACTCTGATCCACCTTTAACTTCTCAATTTGAGAGAATATCGGCAAGTTCTGCATCCCCTGCAGCCACTGCTCGCTCTTGGAATTATAATCCACTTCCATCTCTGGCAGTAGTTTCGAGGATAACATAACTGGTAGCACTGCACCACGGGATCCAAAATAAAGTTTCAAAATTATGCAATATATGCCAAATTTTGATCCTTTTGAACAAAGTTGTCTAGTAGTTTAGCAGGCAATGGAGAATAGAAGAAATGCGGCTGTAGTGAGTGACGGTTCCTCCTGCATAATATGTCCTCGTACACATGAAATTGACCACATATTTGTTATCAGAGAGTCTAGTAGTGGAAAGCTAGTCCAGGAGAGCAGCATCCATTATATCATGAGGTTGGATGGGAGAACTTCTAATTACTTTAATTTCTTAAGGTTCTTTACTCGTCCAAATTATTAATATGTATGTTCGAAGCAAGTAAATATATGCATATCTCAAAGAAAAAAGAAGAAAAGAAAACAAAAATTTCACAGGCATGAAAGCATTTTAGCCGAATGTTATGGAGTTCCGTTTGAGGTTTTCCTGCTGCTAAAGATTCAGTCATTACCCCCACAAATGTACTTGGTTGCTAAAGCATATTGTTGTGTTTAAGTTTTGTAAGATTGCGGTTTGCAAGGAAATAATGCATGGTTTATTCCATATACTTGTTTTGCATCTGCAAGAAGAGAATCGATCTGTTTCCGGTTTCAAAAGTAATCTTCATTCCAGCAAAGGATAACAATCCCCAAACAACTTCTAAGAGTTTCGAATAACTACTGTCTCTTGATTTCCTTACAAATAGGGGAACAAATGTTTTGTTCATTCTCCTACATCCTGCACATCGTTTAGTGGATTTTGTTGCCAGGAAAGATATCGTCACCATCATGACAGAAGTTGTCAGCAATATTTCTCCCCCTCCTGGTATTTCACCCTATCCTTCCCTTTTTTCTCTCATCGACTAACATCGTGTTCTGTGACCCAGCTTTTTCTCTGCTGATGCCGAGATTACTGTCTGTGAGCTTGCCCTTTCTTCCGTACCAAGCTCTCCGTCTAATAGTCGGCGTGTTTGTTTGATGAGCAGATTTTCTCTAGTAACAAAACCAAAGAGTGATCAAACTTGTATGTGCTGATATCATTTCATTTTGCAGGTGCTGTAGCAACCGTATCAGATGCACCTCCCATCCATTACATGGTTAAAATAGAGTCATTTTCGTCACTTGGGAAAAATGCAGTGGAGACATATGAATCAGGGGTTTTTGAAGCTGGAGGCTATAAATGGTACATCTTATTGCTAGTGAATATTTGTCTTTCTTTGTCTTTCCATCTCCAACCGCAGTCATGTTTTATTGGGAGATACCCCTCTCATTTTTATTACCTCGTCCTGTGTTTGCATTGCAAGGAAATTAGTTCTTTATCCGAACGGAAACAAGAGCAATAATGTAAAAGATCACATCTCTCTCTATTTAGCAATGGTTGACGCAAGTTCTCTTCCACGTGGTTGGGAGGTCAACGTGATTTTCCGGTTGTTTTTGCTTGACCAAAACAAGGACAGCTACTTGGTAATTCAAGGCATGTTTTCTAAATCATTACTCTGCAATAGATCCTCAAGCTATTGTCATTAGCTTCAGTTTTTGTTTTAGTGTTTATAGTATCACCAAAGTTATGCGTTGTAAATTGGGTGACGGGCAAGATTTACTTGCAATAGTTTTCTTCAATCACTCTGGGTAATTTAGTTTAACTCAAGAGAAAGTGATGCCCCTCTCTGATGTTTTGGCCTTGTTGCCAAGGTTAGATGCAGCAGGAAAGGAAAGACGCTTTCATGGATTGAAGCTTGAATGTGGTTTTGATCAATTCATTAAGCTTTCAACATTTAATGATGCTCGTTATGGATTCGTTCTGGAAGACACTTGTGTGCTTGGAGCTGAAGTATTTGTCTGTGGAGAAAGAAGCAGGGGCAAAGGAGAGGTCTTATCAATGAAAAAGGATCCTACCGCTTCCAAGTACGCTTGGAAGATCGTAAACTTTTCCAAGTTGGGTGAAGAACGCCAAGAATCACAAATATTCAGCACGGGAGATCATCAATGGTATAGTTATTTTATTATTTTAATCTGCAATCTTAATTAAAACATGTTTCGGATGCGCTTTAGGAAGCCGATGTTTCTCTTACATTACGTTATACTCCATGTGCCAGCTTGCCCAAACAATTCGTTAGTGGTCAGAACGAAATTTTCTGTTGTATAAGCAATCCTGTTAGTGATCCCTTTCTTTTCGAGATGAACACGAGCATGGAAAAATCACCTGGTATTTAGTAGTAGCACTTGTCCTTTTTCTTCTAACTGTACTGGTTGTTTCAGGAAGATAGTGCTCTATCCTAAAGGAAGAGATCTTGGAATGGGCACCCATCTTTCTATTTACTTGGCTCTGGATTTGGCAACCCTCCCTGCTGGTTGCAGAGTATATGCGGATTACACCTTAAGCCTTGTGGATCAAGTCTATGACAGACGGAAAGACAGGTATGGTCAAGGTAAGAACACAGATGATCTTTTCGCCGGTTTAACATGTCAATGAGAGAGAAAAAAAAAAAGAGTTGAGATTGTTTCTTCTTCCTGCAGCTAAATACTGGTTTGCTGCCTCAAGCTCAGAAAGGGGATGGTCAAGATATATTCCCCTGGGTTTTTATCAGTCACACGATCACTTCGTTGCCAAGGACATTTGCATAATTGAAGCAGAGGTCATAGTACTTGGAATTGGTTCTCCCTTTTAGTTATGATTTTATTTTATTTTTTATTTTCAATCAGAAATATCATGTAAAGAATTTCATCGACTTTACTAATGAGAAGGGAGTTATGCTATTGTTTGTTGACAGTACTATTTAGCATAGTTTGGTATAAAGTAGGTATTCCGACCTTCTTCTTTTTTGGTATAAACTCCAAACAAAATTTTCATACCAAAACAACTCAAAATTTAACTCAATCACTTACTTAACCCATTGTTTTACTAATAGATACAAAAAAAAAAATATCATGGTTATACAATCTTATAAAATATGTTTTTATATTAAACTCATTAAATATTTTTTGCATTTATAAAATTCTAAGATAAAATCTTTCTTTCTAAAAAGGCCAAATGTGTTCAGTGTTCAGATGGCATGGAGATTTTGTTTTTAGGTTAGACTAGATCTTTAATCTAAGGATCTGCTTAAATTTTTTTTAATTAATATTTTTTTAGTAAAAAAAAATAAAATTATATAGGGATTGACTTTACGGGTCTAAAAACAACACGGATGACTTGCAAAAATATAATTTGACTATAAAAAATTCAAATGATGTTTTTTTTAATATTAAGATGACAATATATATCATTGAATTAGGTTAACCCGTGTTAGAATTGTTAATTTTGCAACCCGGGTTATGAGACTATTATAACCTTATAAAAAACAAATCAAAATAAATTATGAAGTCTAATTCTCAATCAATCTAATGTTTTAAGGATGAAATTGAAAAAAAAAACCAATTAAAAAAGGGCCTAAAAAACAAATCAAGTTAATATGTCATGGTCGCGGCCCGAGTCATAAGACATAGATAATCTCATAAAATAAATCGAAATAAATAACAAATTCTAATTCTTAATCAACCTTATGTTGGAGGATGAAATTAGCCAACAAAATATCAATTAAAAAAAAGAACATAAAAAACGACTCGAGTCAATTTGCTAAACCCATGACTTGAATCATGAGACCGAGATAACCTTATAGAAAGAAAGTAAAAAAAAAAAGACCTAATTTAACTCAGGTTAACTTGTTAAATCCGCAACTTTGATCATAAGACTGAGATAACCCCTTAAAGAGTAAATCAAAACAAATTTTCAAGCTTAATTTTCAATCGACCTTGTTGGGTTTAATGTTGAACGATGAAATTTGTAAAAATTCTAATTAAAGAATAACACAAAAAATGAGTAAAGGAAACTTGGGTTAACCTGTTAAGCACTATTCTCGGGTTATGAGATCGGGATAGCCTAATAAAAAGGAAACCAAAACAAATAATAAAGTCTAATTCTGAATCAATCATAATATTAAATAATGAAATTGAGGGGGAAAGTCAATTGAAAAAAAAACTAAGTCAATTTGGTTAATTCGTCAAACGCGTGCCTCGGGGGATGAAATGAGGATGAGCCAGTAAAAAGTAAATTCAATGTTGAAGAACTTGTGATTTAGGTTACGAGACCGAAATAGCTTCTTAGAAAAAAAATTAAAAAAACAACTTGATTCAATTAGGGTAAAAATATCAAAACCTGCAGCCTTGATCATGAGATCAAGATATTCATCTTGAAAGCAAATCAAAACATATTATGAAACTTAATCCCCAACTGATCTAATGTTAAATGATGAAATTGAAAAAAAAATCAATTAAAAAAAAAGCACAAAAATGATCAAAGTCAACTTGGATTAACCTGTTAAACATTATTATTGGGTCATTAGGCCAAACTCACATAATAGCAAGCAAACAAAATAAATCATGAGGCCTGATTCTCAATCAACTTAATATTAAATAATAAATTGGAGGGAAAAGTTAATTAAGAAAAAATTTCAAATCAACTGAGTTAACTCATTAAACCTGCAATTCATGTCATGAGAGTAAAAAAATCCAATAAAAAAACAAATTTTCTTTTAGTTTTTGTATTAATAAATAAATTTTTTTAAAAAAATACTTTTGATGATATTTTTGGATTAAAAATGACACTGTTTTTGTAATTGTCCCTTTATGGTCAATGAGATTTTAGACCATCTTCTACATCAAGAAATTAAATCTAGTTCTTTAATGGAAAAAAAAACTTTTTTTTTCTACGCAATGTTCGAAATACAAGTTATGTGTTGTTAATTATTTCTTTTAATATAAAGAAAATTTTTAATTGTAAACTTAAAATTTGACATGTGTGTATGATAAAATAAATTGATAATTATATACACCAATAAATATTAAATGATTAATAATAATAATTAAATATTACATCCGGAAGTTAAGAGATAAAGGTAAATTAAAAGATTTATTTAATATTTTTATTTAATTATATATCAATATTTTATTAAGAAAAATAATAATTCTAATTCTATTAAAACAAAATAATTTACTAGTATAATCTCTCCTTTTTTTATTAAGTTTTTTTTCATAAAAAATATAACTTTTTTTTCCATGTTCTTTGTTTAATAAAAACAATAAAAAATAAGAATGAATATCAAAAAAAAATTGAACGATTTTAAGGGTATGTTTGGCAGTGTGGTAGCGGTTACTTTTCAAATAACTTTTCGTGCCGAAATGCATGCCAATGATGTTTTTTTATTTTTTAAAATTATTTTTGATATCAGCACATCAAAACTATTCAAAACATACCAACTGTATTAAATTTTAGCAAAAAAAAAAAATTGAATTTTGTAGGAACACGATTTTAACCGCATTTCCAAACACTTTCTAAATAAAATTAAATAAGACATCTCTCTAATTATAGCGTTTTTATCTTATTAACAAGCTTTCTTTCTTTTCAAGCTTTTTTTACTTGAATATTTACTTTTTAGACAGCACCTCGTAAAGCAAGCTTAAATTAAAAACTAATAATTTTGATGCAAATACATTAAAAGATATAAGAATAATACACAACTTGTACACGATGTATGTAATATTTGTCACCTTTCATATACCTGGTTTAAAATTAGACCGAGTTAAAGTTGACATGATGCAATCATATTGACATGGTGGGTCTAAATAAAACCCGGTTGACATAGTCAAAACTCGGTTTAATTTAAAAAAAATTCAAGCCAACATCATTTTATTTTATTTTTTAATATTAAAAGATAATATTTTGGATCAAACCGAGTTAACCTGTTAAAGTTATGACTCGATTTTTGAATCTAGTTGAACTTAATAATTTTTTTAAAATTTTTTTTATTTAATTGTATGATAATACAAACAGACATGCATAAGAATGCAACCAAAAAAAATTTTAATTAAAAAATATTGAAAGATTGTAAAAACAGAGTGCTTGGAAATATTATAAAAATAATATTATAATCTTATTTGAAAAGAAAAGAAAATTAAATGGTATTTAATAAAAAAAAATATCCCAAATATATTTTAATTAAATTCAATTTAAATTTTCGAGTTCCGACCATTCTTTTTTTTTTTTTTGCTAGATTGTCTTCCACCTATTTTTTTTTTAAATATATAGATGGCACATCTTCTATTGTGGTAGACGACACATTATTTGATTTCCCAGATTGAGGCTACCATATAAGTGTTCAAGAATTCAAGTTGGGTTATTCGGATAAAAAATATTTTAAAATTTATTTTAACCTAAAAATACGTAATAAATACTTTTAGAATGTCAATAAATCATTTCTCAACTTAAAACACTTCTAAATTGATAAAATAAAATAAAAAATAAATGTTTTCTCAACTTCGATGAACCTTTTCTAAAAAGATAAAGGTTTAAAAACACTTAAGTGAAAAAAATTTTTAAATAGAATTTGTTAAGATTGTCTTTTTTTACTGTTGAAGTATGGTCAACCAATAATTTTTGTTTTTATTTTTATTTTCTACTTTGTATATCCTCTTTCAAATTTAAGGACTGAAAAATAAAAAAAATAATAAATTTTTTGATCAAAATTAAAATTTTAAAAAATAAAGGGACTATAAAAGAAAGAAAAGGAAAATAGATTGAACAAAAAGTGTTTTTTCACGTGAATTGGAAATTGACCATACAGTTTTCCTCTATTTTTTTAGTTTGGTCCAATCTCTTCCGACTTTATTTCAAATTTAAACTATATCTAATTAAATTAGCTTGCTATTAAGTTTTAAAATATGATTAAAACCTTTAAATCTCAAAATAATGCAAAGATAAGGGACCATCAACTCATAAACTAAAAAAATAACAGCACACAAAATGATGCAATCAATAAAAAAAACATTTAATGATCAAAACAAAAAAAATACTATTAAAATCCATAATAAATTGTAAAGAGAGCTATAATACTGGTAACCGGTAATTATAGTGAAATACATAGGAGAATTAGTTTTTTTTTATTATTGAAATCAAATCATATGCTTAATTGAATATAATTCACAAATAAATTTAAATTCAATTCATAACCTATTACAATTTTTATATTTGAAATAAAATATTAAACCACAAAATTTTATAAAAAAATATTAAATTACATAATTAAATTAAATTATATTATTTGGAAAAAAATATTAAATTACATAATTAAATTAAATTATATTATTTGGAATATACTAGTAGTGAATTAAATTAACAATCTTAACTATTTTGCTATTAATTTTAAAATACTCTTCATTACATAAATCATTTATTTATTTCAACAACCTTATATTTATTCAATTCAGAATGCAGAAACTGATTTATAAGATTAAAGGGTCATTTGAGATGGTGATATATAACGGTTATTTTTTAAAGTGTTTTTTGCTTGTAAATATATTAAAATAATTTTTTTTAAAAAAAATATTTTTAATATAAACACATCAAAATAAAAAAATATAAAAAAAAAATCAAAGTTTTTAAAAACTCCAGTTCAAACTTGTGTCAAACACCCACACCTCTCTCGATGGATAAAACACTCAAACAACTTGAGAGATATATTGAGTAAATTATTTGCGAGATACACTACTGCTTGGCATGGAGGAAAAATATTAAAACTTGTAAAAAGACAATAAGAAAAAGAATCACGAGTCAATAAAATTTTCATCTTATACCTTGTATTGAATGGTTAAAGAACCCAGTAATCAGCTTCTGATGGCGCCTTGACACGCATGGAAAAAAGACTGGTAAAATTAAAAAAGGCACCATTTGAAACCCACATGATCATAGGAGCAGCATGCGATAAATTAGTTTATCGCATGGAAACCAAAATATACTCACATCTGTATTAATTATGGCTGCTGTGACAAGTTCTCCAAACCAACGGCCAAGTGAGTTCAGGAACTCCTAGAGAACATGTAATTAATTCTTATCACAATCAAGTAAAGTTGGTGAAAAATCTGGCAAAATGTCAAGTGTAACGGGAAGTTGACTGTGATGTTCGCAGAGAAGACGAAATGAATCCCTTAATTCCCAGGAATCAATGCATTTTGATGATTTCGACCCGTACAAGATGGGACCCTGTACTGGTTTCATTAGGGAATTGATGCATTTTGATGATTTCGACCAGTACAAGATGATGAAGGCATTGCGTGGGCTTTCTTGCACAGCTTGTGAGTTTGAGAATTGAGGAAGTAAAGGCTGCCGTGAGGAGTTTATAAGGGTTGCAGATCTGACCAGTCATTTGTTTGGCCATCCATGCTCAGAGATGGGGATATGGTTGGTGTTCATTAATTGTTTTAATAATCAAGATCCACCAGACACTGAAGACAGTTTGAATATTGCCGCCGGCTCAAGGAACTCTCGAGCAGCCTGAGCCGGGACAGTAATGCAACCACGCTCCACTCTGTGAATCTGAACTTTAAACCAAAACCAAATGGGTTTAGACCCGACCAGAATCGTGGAGTAGTATCCAAAACCAAAAGCAGGGTTGATCATCATATATTTCTCCACCATTAATATAATTTTACAACGCGCAATGTAAACTAGATATTAAGTTAATATAAATATGAAATCTTATCATAACTCAAACGCACATTTTAATATAAAAAATTAAATTAGAAATGTAAACTTAACAAA
>Ga0325414_1007829_pt1 | contig 11303 bp, 4 predicted proteins | sample PopdelMetagenome_8_FD_206183 | JGI IMG/M metagenome (GOLD analysis project Ga0325414, IMG submission 206183) | Populus deltoides microbial communities from Bellville, Georgia, United States - Leaf-PdKOR-R3 | ecosystem: Host-associated > Plants > Phyllosphere > Phylloplane/Leaf | place: USA...
TAAGGGGTGAAAAACTGGCCAACTTTGGAGGAAAAAAAATGTAAATCCCAACGGGAACTTGAATAAAAGGCCAACCAACACTAAACAAAATTAAAGGGACCAAACTGGTTTCCTCTTAAAAGGCCTTCAGAAGGGGGAAAACTGGTTTCTCGAATAACTTAATGAGGGATAGTGATAAGGTAGAACAGCCCCCAAACACCCGGCACACTTATAAAAGCTATAAATACAAGGAGAGAGAAAGGGTGACCCTTCCTCTTCCTACAGACTAGCTGTATGTGTCCAGCTGCATGCTTTTGCTCCTCTGCCCCTTCTCCACAGAAAACCGAACCCAATCTAGCTGCATGCCCCCTCCATTAAATGTGTTAGCTAAAGAAGACCTAGAGAGTGAGGTTAGTGACTGAAATCATGGAAGGAGGAAAGGTGTAACAGGCCTGTTAAGCTACAGAAGAAAAGAACAAGAGAAAACCAGACAGAAAAAGAAAGAGATACCTTTGAAACTACACTTAGAACCTGTAAAAAAAGACATAAAGTAAGACCCATTTCATCTCTTGACTAAAAGATACCTCACGATTTGGACAAGGAGAAAAAAGGAGAAAGAAGAACCTAGAGGGCTGGTTGGACAGTAGGTGAGAGAAGGAAGAAGTTGGACACAAAGAGATGAACAGACCACCAAATCCCTTCCTAAAGTTATTGAAAACCGTGAGGTATGAACTAGAACACTTCTCCACTGTTCTTTTGACTTTGGGAGTGAAAAGAAAGAAGAAAACCCTAAGCAAATGGCCTAGGATTCTTACATCAGCTGTTGAGGAAATCTAGATTAGAAAGAGGGACAAAAACAGGGCTGAATAGGGGGACTTAATTCCAGAACACTTAACAAAGGAAATGAACAATTTTGAATGCATAAACTTAGAGAGATGGCTGACCAAAGTGAGGGTTGGACAGAACATGGATTAAAAGGATAAAATGCTAAGATCATCCTTGTTAGAGTTGCTCAATTATGCGAAGCCAAAACATAACTTATGCTTGTGTTTATGACAACATTTCTGCATATATGAATGATGAAATTATGTGAAAATATGGTAAAAAGTGTTATGAAATAATTGTACTATCATTTGAGCCTTAGAAGCATATGGAAATAAGAATTGAATTCACTCCATGTTGATGCCTTGAGTTTGTGTGTGTAATGGATGAACTTGTTTAATTAGGAAGCAAAAGGTTATACGTATGAGTATGATATGTTGCTCGCTATACTATTGTGTTAAACTTGATGAAATGCATGTGAAAGATTGGATGAAAGAGGCATATATGCTTCGGTCAAGAATAGGAACTTTGATGAAATCTAACATGATGAACCTATATAAGTTGGTATGAAATAACATAAATGTGGGACTTGTTTACATATAGTTGAATTGCTACAAATTGTATTGATGAATTTTAGATAATACCATTGAGGACTTAAAGTGATGTTGGAAGGGATGAATTGGGGAAAACGTTGCTAAATGAACATGTGTTGATATTTGTGTTGTTTGGTGATGAGTAATTAATGAAGTGTGATTCGTTGAGGTTCTAGACCCATCTAGGGTGAGAAAAATTGGTAGAGGGAAGCCTAGTGTAAGCCTAATGCTTGGCTAAAGGGAAGGAGTGAAACCAGAAACAATTTCATCGCCGCTATTGATTTCTGAATCGGTAGCGACAAGGGTTGCGTTAATGATTTCTAAGTCGGCGATGACTCAATTTCGTCAATAATTTATGCGTCAACCATAAACCATATGCGCTGACGATTTCAGCGTCAACTGGGAAACTATGTTGCATTGATGATTTCTGAGTCGGTAACGACTCGGTTTTCATCAATGATTTCTGAGTCAGCAGTATCCAAGATAGGCTGATGATTTCCACCAAGTACATTGTTCTCAGCGAATTAGTTCTCGATGCTTGATTGTGGAGTCAGCAGCAAATTAGTTTCGCTGTCAAATTGTGGAGTTAGGAACGAATTAGTTTTCACTGCTGAATTGTGGTATCAATAGAGAATCAGTTTTCGCTGTTGAATTGTGGTGTCAGCAGAGAATCAGTCTTCATTGCAGAATTGTGTTGTTAGCAGCAAATCAGTTTTCATTCTGAATTGTGATGTCAACAGCGAATCAGTTTTCGCTGCTGAATTGTGGTGTCAGCAGCGAATCAGTTTTCGATGTCGAATCCTATGTTCCAGCGAATCACTTTGCTGACATGTTTGTGTCACCAGTAAACCAATTTCACTGACAATTCTGTATTCTAGCGAATCAGTTCGCTGACGAATCTACAGCACCAGTGAACCAATTTCGATGATGAAGTTCTGCGACAAATTACATAACAGAACTGGTTCAATGATTTAAATGATTGTATTGTATGATTGTAATATATAAACGCTAGAATGTGAACACGTGTGTTCTTAAAATTTGTATGGTGATGAGTTGTTTGATTACTGAAATGCAAATGAACTGATTTGTGACCATTGATGTGTTAGGTGATGCGACCGGGATCCGACCCGCGACCGGACAAGGACATCCCATGGAAAGAGTAGGTAGGTGATTTCCACCCCCTTCTTACATAACATTAGTTTTTGAAGTGAATTTATTACAAATGATCCATTGTTGTGTTTTATGGAATGCTAAACTATCACGAATGGTGTATGAGCATTATAAAGGATTTATTATTGTATTATAATGAATGTTAATTATCACGAATGGTTGTATAAGTATTACAAAGGATCTATCATTGCATTATACTAAATGTTAATGGTTACGAATGGTTATATGAGTATTGTGAAGGATTTATTATTATGCATGCATAGTGCTAAATTGTTGCAAATTTTTGTATAAGTATTACGAAGGATCTATCGTTGTATTATGCTGAAGGTTATTTGTCACGAATGTTTGTATGAGTATTGCGAAGGATCTATTATTATGCAGACATAATGCTAAATTGTTATGAATTTTTGTATAAGTGTTACGAGGGATCTATTGTTGTATTATATTGAACATTGACTGTAATGAATGGTTAGATAAGTAATACGAAAGATCTACTATTGTGTTATACTAAATGCTAAACTGTTACAGATTGTTTGTTCGAGAATTACAAATGATCTATTATTGTGTCTCCTGAATGTTAAACTATTACGGAATGTCTGTACATGTATTACAAAGGGTCTACTATTACGTTATAGTGGATGTCAAATTGTTATGAATCATTTGAATATGCATTACAAATGATATATTATCATGTTATAGTGATTCCATAAACCGCCTATGGAATGTTTGATTGGCTAATGATTAACTTCGATTAATGGCATCCTAGAAAGATGACTAACCTTACTCAACTCATGATCTGACTTGATAGTTAACACTCGTGCAACGACCGATAATTTACCATGATTTGTGCAACCATCCCATAATGGTTCGTCAGAATCTTTCAAAAGATAAAAAAAAAAAAAAAACATGGCCGCATCCGCATTAAGTTCTTCATTTACAATTGGACATTGACTGACATGACACTAACTCATTCCCATAAAAAAAATATAATCCTATAAGGATTATACAACTCCATACACATTACTAGCACTAAAAGTTGACCCAACCATCCTTTCTACCATGGTCTCGTAAGGAACATATGGTTCTCCGTGTGCATACCAACACAAGTATTGGTCTATGAACCCTTTTTGTAGAAGATGCATTGTTACAACATTTGAATCGAGAAATTTTTTATTTTTACATCTCTTGTATGGACATCTAATACTGTCTCCACTAATATTTCTTGGATTAGATATTATGTAATTAATAAAACCCTAAACCTCATTATAGTAATCCATCCTCCGCAATCCTTTAAGTAAATTTTGATACATCCATGAACGATCATCCATCACTTCTATCAAACATATATAAAACAATGATGGCAACATGTATTAATTAACTACGTTAACTAAATAAATTTACAAAAATATTGGTTTATCTTAAGATTATTCAATCTATTTTAATACTTGTTTTAATTCATTATCAATTATCTACGTAGATGCAATTTTGTACATATTTAAGGAAATTACAACTCGGAAATGAAAGGAATCCATTAAACAAGTCATTATTTATTCATCACAAAACATCTAAGTTAGTAATTCGACATAAATTTCAATAATTTACAAACAAATATAATTTTACAAAATCTTAAACAAACCATAACATGTACAAATTATAAATCCATACAACAAGTTTGTTTAAGAAAAAAACAATAAAACAAGTAAACACCCAAACAAAATATATATATTACAGAAATATGCAAAAAAAATAAAATAACATTTTAAAATTATGTTTAAATTTAAAAAAGATAGAATTGCTTACTTAAGGTGGAGAATCCTTAAAAAAATTTCAATCGGAACACAAATGCTAAGAAACTAAGTGTTATGGTGGCTGAAAAAGTTGTGGGAGGTTGAGTTATGTTGAGATTGAAGGGGGGTTGGTTGTTTTGTTGCACAAAAAGTTTCTACAAAAAAGAAGTAGAAATGGGGGAGGGGGAGAGGAGGGTCGAGCGCCAGATCATATATTAAATATTATCGATCGATTTATCGATGGAATTATTCCGATGGTGACTTCGTCGACACTTCTGTTGATATCAATGTCACGTCACTGTACAATTTGCAAGAGAGAGATGTTTTGTTTTGTTTTAAAAATTAAATAGTTTTTTTTTTTAAAAAAAAAAAGACATCAGTTTTTCTTTAAAAGCAAAATAGGTGTTAATTAAATACTATTTTACATTAAAAATAGTTAAAATAGCTATGCTATTCCTAACAAACATATAAAATAATCTAAAATAAATTGTTGCCAAAACACAAAATATTGATGTTGAAACCTCAAACATGTTCGACTTTAATTTATCTAATACTTGTCTAACAATGCCACATCCGATATTAGATTCTTTGAATGAGTACAAACATATTCCAACTGATGACTTCTCTTAAAGTTAGCTAATTCTATTAAGGTCTCTCGCTAATAAATGTCAATATCTAAATTTATATGTTTAAAGCATAGAACAATAAAGAAAATAAATTATAGATCTTGTGAGAAATTTTAAATAATGAATTGTTTAAAAATTGTGTCAATAAAAATTCTCAATCAAATTAATAATATAAAAAATAGGTTTTCAAATAGAGTTTCATAAAAAACTAGTACATTGATATGTGTTTATTTAAAACAAATATATAAAAAACTGACAATTTAATTAAAAAAAAAGGATTCCACGATATCTAACGTTTTTATTTTGATCAAAAGCATATCAAAACAATTTTATTTTAAAGTGAAATCTACTTTACTCTCAAAAGGTTTTTACATTAAAAGCAATTGTGTTTCAAAAACACAATAATACTAAACAGATATATAGAATATTCTAGAATAACTTGTAACTTAAAAATATCAATGTTGTAACCTCAACCATATGAGACTACAATATTGGATACTTGGCCAACAATTCTATGTTTAATATTGGATTTGTTCAATGAGTACAAATAGAATTCTTGATGACTTCTCTCAATGTTAGTCAATATATTTTTTTAATTCATCAAGAGACTCATTGATTCTTTAGCTAAATAATGGAGGGTAGCCCTTTTATATTATACGATAATCAAATAAATTGAAGTCATTAGAACTCGGATCTAGATTATGCTTGGATACATAATCACTAGATTATGTATATTGGTTAATATCATTTGGTTCATAAAGAAGTATTTATCATGGGTTTTTTTATATATATAACTAAAGGATCGAATTAAAATGCTAAGAGATGGTAGGAAGGACAAGATACCAAACTGCATAACACTCAAGTTTAGCAATTTAATAAACTAAAAAGGGAAAAGACCAAGAAACCACAAAACAGAGCAACAACCAAAGGATGCAGCTTTGTCTCCACACAAACAAAACTACCAAGCTAAAATTCCAAGGGTTACTTCCGTAAAACCAAAAATATATCTCGATTCTGATTTATATTATTACTATATCTTTCTATCTATCATCATCTTTTCCATTTCAAGAGAGATCTTTAGACCAAGCTATTATCATAATGACACATTATCTCCTCCTTTGGATCTATTTTGATATGTCAAGAATAAAATAAAAGAGAATGAATGGTATGGTGAAGAACCAGACCACTCTTTACCACATGCTATAACCAACCATGACCTCTCTAGAATTCAACCTTTAACACATAGCAAAACAAACCATCACCACCAGGAACCTCAAATAGAAATAGATAAAAAAAAAGGGGGGGCCAAAAACCAACAAATTCACTTATTTTGGCACTCCTTTTTTAGCCAAGCGATTTATCATATGATTAGACTTACGATGAGAATGAATGAAAATGATTGAGCCAATGCATAGAGCCAATCTCTCAGCTGAAGAGAAAAGCTTAATTCAATTATAATATGCTTGTGATGTAAGAGAGAGTTAGAAGCTGAGATTTCAATAGCTTTGACAACAGCTCGAAGCTTGGTTTTATTGGATTATAAAATACCAGTCGAAAATGAGAAGATACCAAGAACAATTCCATAATGATTTCTCAAAACACCACCTATACCAGAGGGACTAGGCTTTCCTAGTAAAGATTCATCCATATTCCATTTGAAGCTATTAACCTTAGGGGGAGACCACATGATAACCAACTTAAGTTTTTGGAGATTATTCCATCTAAATAGTTCCTCTACTAATCTCAACATATCTAAAGCTAAATAAGGAAAATCAGAATCTATAGCCTTGAGCCATAAGTAGAGTCTAATAATAATAAGGAAGAATAATGTGTCATAGTCTGGGGTTTTCTGCTTAAAGATCACATCATTACATAGAAGCCAAATGGACCATGAAACTAAGAAAAATAGCATCAACCATGCCTTTTTTTTGGAACTTGCCATTGACCAAATAATCTTATTAAGAAAAAAGGGTTGAAAAGCTATTCGAGCAACACCAAGCTAACCCCCACCAGTTAATGACTTTGGACCAAATGATTCAATGCTTATGGCAATGCATAAGGATATGATCAACTATTTTTTCCTCAACTAGACATATAGGGAAAATTTGCAAATAAGACATCCAATATACCCCTTTTACCAACATACCATGAGTGTTTATTTTGTTGAAAATGGTCATCCAACAAAAGACCTCTACTTTAGGTGTGACGATCCCTTTGCAAATCCCAGCAAATGAGAAGATAATGTCCATGGAATGATAAGAGCCTAATTCTACATCTTTATCAAAATTTACCTTGGACAAAATAACATATAGTTGGTCTAATAAACCAATATTTTTTCCTCGTAAAGGTCTAAATTAGGAGATGAACCAAAACCATTCATATCCATCCCACACTCCCATCTAGTCAAGGCTTGCTTCTTTATCGTTAGATAAGCTAAAGAGGGTGGGAAACTGATATGTCAAACTACCATTATCAATCCAAGTATTAAGCTAAAATTTGATTCTTTTGTCACTACCAACTAACACTACAGATTGGTGATTAACAATATCCTGTAGCCTATTATCTTTAACATAGTGGTTAACAGTGCGCAACCATGTACTTCTAACCCTTGAAATAGTATTTTGTGGTATAAGTCTAAAGCATTTGAGATTGCAAATTCTTTTGATCACATCTTTCCTTATCCTAGACTCCTCCAAACCAAACCTCCATAACCATTTAAACAACAAGGCTTTGTTTTCATCCCTTAGAGATCCAATCCTAAGGCCATCAACACTTTTAGGAAGAGTAATTGTTGACCAACTAACATTGCATAACTTCTTACCTTCCTCTTTCCCTGACCACAAGAAGGATTGTAATTTATTTTCAATTGTTACTGCTACTACAGTAAGCATAAGGAATGAAGACAAAAAGTAAATAGGCAAGTTACTTAGAACTGATTTAATTAAACAAAACCTACCCTAAATGGATAGAAGCCTACCCATCCACGAAGCCAGCCCAGAGGTGAAGCATAGGTTTCCATATCGATGTTTTATAAGAGCTTGCACCAATGGGACGACCTAGATATTTGAAAGGAAGTTGTTCCTGCTTGTATCGAAAAATTTGAGCTATGTAATCACAAATTTAATCTTCTATACCAACATAAAAAATGTTACTTTTAAAGAAGTTAACTTTTAGACCCACACTAGTGTCGCACCTTCGCGGCGGAGCGCGGCGTCTCGACAACCATCGGTTGATTTCGGGGTCTTTTTATTTGTTTTGTGTAAAAGGGAGTCGCCACCTAGTATATGGTCACTAGGAACCCTAATTGGTCTTTCAGAGATTCTAAGGTAAGGGACTGGTTGCATAAAGGGAAAGTATTAGCACCCCTAGTACGCCCTACCTAAGGTAAGCTGCTTGGTGTTTGGTTTGTCTTATAATTGCTATGGTGGTGGTGTTTTCTAATTCCATCAGTTTTTCTAAGTTTGATTCTAACTAAATTTATTAAGATAGAAATCCAAGGAGATTCCATGTGCTTTAAAAGATCATTTTTCCCTTAGTATTTCAAGAGTTTGCGACTCGTAAATCGCAAGGAGTAGGGACAAAAATTTAGAAATCTAGGGCGCTTTAAAAGCCTATTTTTGCCTTAGTGTTTTATACTCTCACGACTCGTAAATCGTGGAGTAAAAAATTGAAATGTCATCGATTGTAATCAAGGCTTCTTTCAAGGATGTGTACGGATTTATTATTCCTAGAAAAATATTTTGGATATTTACCACTCCGGGTTTATTTATCCAAAGATTAACAGTGAATAATAACAAATTATTCCCAATAATATTTTGGATATTCGTCCTTTGAGGATTTCTTTATCCAAACATTAGCGGTGAATAATAGATGAATTCCTCCCAAAATAAGATTTTTATATTTTTTGGAATATTGGCCAATACCCTTTAGAGTTTTACAAACATGTTGTAAAATCCAGAAATGCAAGAAAACAATTTTTTTGTTGTGTTTAAGAAATCCATGCGAAAACATATTTTCAAAACTTTCAATATTTTTTGTATATAAAAAAACATTCAAAATATGTTAGGGTATTGGCCGTATGCAATACACAAGAAAACAAATTTGATATATATGTATATTTGTCACATTGCGTAAAAAAAGGGGTTATTCTAAACACAAGACTAATATTTTTTACAACAAAAAAAATTCAGACCTTAAAATAAATATACCAAGAAAATCAGAAATCACTTTCTCTTTCTTTTATTTTTTTGAAGAAAAAAAAAGAGGGGGGTTCTGGCCGGGTCACTTGCCCAAGCAAGTGACCCAGCTGGACACAAAAGGGAGGCAGCTCTCTTTTTTGAATGGAGAGCTACTGTTCAAGTGAATTAATTCACTTGAATAGTACAGACACATACATTACAAAGAAAAAAACCACGCTAAAGTGCAAATACAAAGCAAAAGAAAGCATGCAACAGGTGAATAGAAAACCAACCTGGAGACGAAGAAACTGCAGTGGCGTTGGAAGAGTGATGGTTACTCAGTTTGCGTCTGTCCTTCTTCGCATGTTCTTGGGTCTGCTTATTGCCTCCTTCTTTACTCTGCGCCTCCGTCACTTTCTCTACTGATTCCTAACTTTCTTTTCCTGTTTCTGCAATTTTTATTTACAGAAAAACAAATGGAGCAAAGGTGTCTTTCTTGTTTTTCTTTTGTTGTCTCTCTCCCGTTCTCTATTCTCTCCTCTCTTTTCTTATTTTTCTGCTATCTTTTGCCGCCCCCCGTTAGGTCATTAGAAGGGCTTATATATAGTCTAAATATGTCTCTATTTAGGAAGGATTAAATGCATTAATCCTAGGACACAAATCCATACTGATTTGCGGTAAAAACGCAAAAAGAAAGCTGTAATATTCTGATTTTGATTTTGTGCTTACGTCTGATTTCTTTCCAGTTTTAGAGGATGATGTGGTTCTTTTCTTTCCTTCCATAGGGCCAGCTGCTCCTTTTGAAATGAGGCAACAAAAACGTGGTCTTCAGCTCCAAAAATCAGGCATGATGAGAAAGGAAAACAGCAGAGAAAAAAGGAAAGAAATCAAATGGAGGGTGCAGCTGCAAAGTCTTATTTTTCTTATTCGGTGTGGTAAAAATCCTGTCATTTATGATGATCAAACCCCCCTCTGCAGCTCTCAATATCCTTCTTCAATTCAATCCCTCATTTAGCACTTTTCGATTTAATCCTTGATCCAAAACAAATCCTTCGAATCACTCTCGCGAACTTGGGCTAAATCCTTCTCGCGGCAGAATTCTCTGCCTTCACGTTAGATATTCAAACAGGAATATATTGAGCTTCTGATATCGAAATCAAGCGATTCAAAAGCCCAAATTCATCTATGCGTCTAGGACTACAACTTTGATGAAGGAGTCAAAGTGAGATAAAATCGTTTTAGAGAACAGAATCTGACAATAATCTAGTTGGTCAAAAAGGTTCTTGATCTGATAATGTTGAGTATCCAAATTTGACTGAGAATCTACCCTAAGAACAATGATCCCTAGGACCTAATGAAGGTGTACATCAATTTTTCAACATGTCATGAGTGACAGAATATACCTAGGATGGTCAGATATCGTACGAAACTGAGTCAGAATCGGAGCCTAAGTTGGAATAAAAAATTACGACAGCAGCAAAACCATTTTTTTAGTGCAAATTCTGAGGGATTTATTCAACCTTAAAGACCAGATAAAAAGGAATGAATTTAGCATTATGAAGACTCCTAAACAACCTAAGACAACCTGATGATTTTGGTAGCAAAGGAGAAGGATAAAAAGAGCAGATAACAGCTCAAACAGGGTTTCAGAAAAATATTTCTTTTTTTGCTTTTGTCAATCTTCTAGCAAATATGAGTTAAACTCCTACACTCAATTCAAAAAAGGTATACAACGTCTCCATCATGTGGGGTCCAAAAATGAGTAACAACAACCAGTTCGAAGCACGGGAGGATGCGCTTAATATTCTGCATACTATATAAAGAAGTCGAGCTGAAGATAAATGTGTCGTCCACAAACTGAAGGTGAGATGGAAAAAACCCTTCATAACTTATGTTAATTCCCTCAATCAAGCCCAAATCACACCCTCGCTGCAACATACAACTCAGCCCCTTAACTGTAATATTGAAAAGAAAAGGAGAGAGGGTCTCCTTGGCACAAACATTTTTCCAAGCTAAATTCCTTTATGGGGAATCCATTTACTTAGTTATTGAGATGATTGCATGATCCAACCTCACCATCTACTACCAAAGCCCATATTAGCCATTACCTTATTGATATACTCCTATAAAATAGAATCAAAAGCTTTG
>Ga0325414_1007830_pt1 | contig 11302 bp, 8 predicted proteins | sample PopdelMetagenome_8_FD_206183 | JGI IMG/M metagenome (GOLD analysis project Ga0325414, IMG submission 206183) | Populus deltoides microbial communities from Bellville, Georgia, United States - Leaf-PdKOR-R3 | ecosystem: Host-associated > Plants > Phyllosphere > Phylloplane/Leaf | place: USA...
TACCAAAAAGGAAAAGCAGTTCATGGAGGGTGTGCTAGGCGTTGGTTTGTTGTTGTACTGGTGCTCTTGATAGAACATGTTGCGAATCTAAAGATATGTTAACAGACTCTTGACTTTTATTAGCAACGGTAGATTGTCAATAGGCATGGTGATTGGTACAGTTGAACTAGTTTTGAAGGAAAGAAAAAAGAAAAAAAAAAAAAAAACCTAGATTGGTGTCAGTGCCACAACCCATCTGGGCCGAAATTTTTTTTAATGTAAAAAAATGTTCACGTGTTGGTAGCGACTAATATTTTAACTAATTATACTATTATAAAAAAAAAAAGACATTCATGTTAAAAACAATGAATAATATCATGAAAGTAAAAATATATTTCAATTTTCAAAAACATCTTTAATGATTCATGTGATATCTCTTGTTTTTTTACTATTTTTTTTCATAAGAATCATAATTCATTAAAAAAAAACAAATTTTAAAGAAGAGTAATTGTGATGATTATAATAAATTGAAATTTATTTTTATATAATTTCCACAACCAATAAAATGAAAAAAAATACATAGAAAGACCATAAAAATAATTAACAAAATTATTGCTAACATCATAAAAAATAGCAATAATATCAATATTGGGAAATTAATATTGAATTGATTGATATCTAATAAAATAATATATCAAAAATAATTTAATTTATTCAATTATAATTAATCCATGCTGTATATAAAGAATGTATGATAATATTATAGAAATAAATATCAGAATCTTATTTGAGATAATTTAAAAATAATTTAAAAATAAAGTAACTTTAGTAGTTATTTTTATTTTTTAAAAATAAAGGCCGTGTTAAAAGAGCCAACAGGACGAGGCAGATATGCTTGCTTGTGTTCCAAATAAAAAGCAGGCAAAAATGCGCGCATGTCCCATTTTTATTTTGTTTTTTGTTAAGTTAGGTAGACAAAATCATGCATGCAACTTTTTTTAAACAACTAGACGACATGTCTTCTCTAGTTCGATTTCGCTAACTAAGATTGCTGAAAAATCAAGCTTCCAACTGCAAGGACCTTAAAAAATCATTTATAAACTCATTTTTCACTTCAAAACATCTTAAAAAACCATCAATAAACTCATATATGGTATTAAATAACATTTAATCTATTAGAAAATAAAAAATTAATCTAAATTTAAAATATTTCTTAAGTCTCGATTTACTTTTTCATAGCAAAATAAGATAAAAAAATACTTCAAAAAAACTTTTATTGTTGCATAAAACTCGTTTACACTAAGATTTATTATTATTATTATAATATGGCCGCTGACAAATCTCTCCTTCATAGTTTTCCAACTTGTTTCTCTCTTCTCCTTAAACATAGGGATTAAATAATAAATAAAATAATGTTTTGTATCAAAACAAAAATAATGTCAAACAACATAGACCGAAAAGGAGATTTTCCAAATCTTTAAGGCAAAAATTGCCAAAAAAATGCACTAGACAAACAATGTCTCAAACAAAATCATTCTTTGCCTCATCCTTATATGGTCCCCAATTTATTTATCTTTTTCATAGTTATCGTGGGGGATGTGAAGGAAAACTACATGTGTAAAGAGTAAAAATAAAAAAAAATAATTACTATTTAGTTTTATGGTAATTAGTAATCGTAGCTGGTCTTTAAATTTTTTTAGGTTTAGAGCTGGTTTTGTAATAGAAAAGATAGTCATCACCTTATAAATTTTGCAAAGCATGTCTGTTTATTCGTACAAAATATATACAAGTTCAAATTGTAGTGATATTAATAACACTATATAATTATATTAGAAGGGATTCATAAAAGAATGTTATATTTGTAGAATTTAATTGTCATCTCAATTTTGTTCCCGATAACTTTTTTGTCGATGTTGTTCCATGTTCGAAGAGCCATGAATACTAGAGGCCTTCTCAAATGAATTATATATGTGATGAAATTGAAAACTAGAGGCCTTTTTTGTTCCATTGTATCAATTATATTTGTTCGGAGAGCCATGAATACTAGAGGCCTTCTCGAATGAATTATATAACTTTTTGTCTTGTAGTATATCCTAGTCAACAAGTGTACGCTTTATCATATCATGTAATCAGGGATAAATTAAGTAATTAGCATATAATTTTTTTAAGGTCCTTGTTTGTTTGACGGAAAGTGATTTCTTGAAAATTATTTTCAAACTTTTATGTGTTTGTTTGTTATTGGAAAAGTTAGTCAATGGAAAACACTTTCTAATCAAAGAAAAATTTGGCATATAAGTTTCTAGAAAAGTGTTTTCCTTCTATTTTGGGTAGAAAACACTTTCTGGAAGTTGTGAAAAATTTAAAAATATTATATTATTTGCAGATTATATCAAATTTGACCGTCAAACTTTTGATTGCTATATATATTTTGTTTTGAATATTTTTTTTTTCAATTTCATCCTTTAGAATTTGATTTTTATATTAATTTTGATCTTCATTTTTATAATTATTATTTGCTTTTTTCTTATTATTTTTTCATTAAAATTTTTTATCTATCAAATTTGATCATCGTTATTTTGATTGTTACTTATTTTATTTGAAATAATTTATGAAATGATAATTATTATTATTTTAATTTCTTCATCTTTCAATTTTTTTATTCGTTAGATTTGATCTCTATTATTTTAATTATTATTTATTTTATTTAAGATAATTTATGAAATTATATTTTTTTCAATTTTATTCTCATTTAACTTTTTAATTTGTAAGATTTGTTCCTCATTATTGTAATAAACTTAAAAAAAATAAAACATTCATAAGTTATTTTCCAGCTCATTTTCCATGACATTACCAAACATGATTAGAAAATGTGTTCCAACTTATTTTCCATTACACTACCAAACATCGAAAAATAATTCACTTTCCAGGAATTTACTTAAAAAAATTAATTTCCATCAAACAAATGGGGCCTAAATGTCAAATTGATATATGAGCAAATTTGTTTTTGGTAAAATAGCATGGTTTGACCATATCGCACTTCAGAAGCGTGACACTTACTAAATGTCGTTATTGCTAAGCGCGACAACTATCTTGTCATACTTTTATAACAGCAACATTTAGTAAATTTTAAGGCTTGTGAAGCGTGACATGAATAAACTGTGCTATTTCTAGCCTAATTGGTCTACCGATTTATAATTGTCAGTGAAATCGGTCTACTGGTTCTGAAAATAACAAAAAAAACCAATTAACAGCTATCTTGCTGTACTTTAAAATAATAATATTCAGTAAATATTGTGTTTTTTAAAATGACATAATAAAACTATACAATTTTATCAAATCTTTCGGAAATGGTATTATTATGCTAAAAACAATTCCCGTAGTCAGCCCATTTGTTTCGTCTTCTCTGCATGTGATCTACCATTACAAAGAAAACGGGACATGCTGACACCTATAAGGTTGCACCACGCCACTTGTTCACAATGTGCTAAACACTGGAATATAAACTATGATATATACGCGGATAATTACGCGATATTTTCCGAACTAGGAAAAAAAAAAGAAAACAGAGAGAGAAGTTTGCTCTACGTATCTCATTAAGACATGAACACACTTCGATACAACTGTAACTTAATTTACATGCAGTTACTTCGAATAAACATCGGCTCCGGCTCGGTGTCTTCTCAAGTTCTAGCTCTTGGTCTTCCTGTTGTTTCATATGATCTCATAAAGGTAAGTTCTTTTGTAGTCAACTAGTTCTTTCCTCTTAGCACATGATTTTGCAGAAGTGTGCTAGCTTATAATTTTGCTAGCGCGTACATCTTCATTGTATATTTTTTTTTTATTAGCGTGGGGTGTCCGGGCCAACTTGCGCGCACCACGACTAGTCCCCACAATCCACTGAACATCCTGCAAGCCCAATGAACAGGTAAGGCACCACGAGAATAACAAGCCCCCCAAACCCCCCCAGTAGAGCGCAACCCCAAGTGTATCTTCATTGTATTTTTTTTTTATTAGCGTGAGGTGTCCGGGCCAGCTTACGCGCACCACGACTATTCCCCACGGCCCACTGAACATCCTGCAAGCCCAGTGAGCAGGTAAGGCACTGCGGGGGTGACAGGGTGCATATAAAGGGTCGAACCCGGGACAGGGACAAAACAAGTCACACGATTGACCACAGCGACTAGACCCTCAAGTGCGTCTTCATTGTATTTTTAAATGGGAGAGTGGCTGCTTTTGATTTTCAGTATATTCATTGACAAATGATAATGTGTCATTTTACCGATAAAATAATAATAAAATATTTCTTTGTTTCTTTATTATTTTTATTTTGTTGGTATCCGACAGAAAATATTTTATCAATTATTACATTGTAAATATTAGACAGATATATTCTGTTGCTATTATCATTAGAAAGTATCGATGAAAAATATTTTATCGGTATTTTCATTTACTATTTAATAATTTTTTTTTTATAGTCTCATGCCATTTTTCTGGTACGAAATAATTTGTCCAAACTTAAAAACAAAAAAATCTCCAACTAATTCTTCACTTTCTTACATAAAAGAAATCTCCACTTCTAAATTTAAAACTAAAAAATTTAATTATTTTGATAAAATTAATAGTTTTAAATACAATTTCATTTATTTTTGTTTTTTTCCTTAATCAAATATGTTCTACACACATTTATCTTTGTAATAGATTTTATTCTTTTTTAATTTGAATAAATAGTTATTGTCATAACCCAATTTTTTACCCTTTTATTTTAATTATTATTATTATTTTATTTACTGAAAAGGATAAAAAAATGATGATGAAAAAATAATATTGATGAAAAACAAGTAAAATGAAATAAATGAAGAATGAATTAAGATTTGGGCTAAGGGCAACATGATTGGAAGTTTTGGAGTTTAATTAAACTTTGGAATTAATCTAATTAATCCAATCAAGGGTTTAATTGGAGAATTGATAAGTTTTGAGACTTCATTAAGTTTGAAATTAATTTAATTAATCAAATCAAGATTTTAATTGGAGAATTGATAAGTTTTGAGACTTAATTAAGCCTGGAATTAATTTAATGAATTGAATCAAGGGTTTAATTGGAGAATTGACAAGTTTTAGACTGAATTGAGCTTGAAATTAATTTATTCAAGGACTTAATTGAAAAACTATCAAGGTATAGGGCTGATTCTGGTCAAATTTGCAAGAAATTAAAACCCAAGGACCAATGTGTAAATGGCACTGAGATGCAGGGGTTCAATTACAATTTACCCAAGGATTGGACTAAAAAAATTCAAAATGTCAAGGATTAAAACGCAAAATGGCCATTAAACATCAAAACGGCGCCGTCTGTGGATGCCCTGTTCATCTTCTTCAACAGATGCCCGCCGCCACCATTACACCTGCAATCAATGGTTGGAAGAAACGAATTGTTCTCTGGCTATAAAAGCCAGAGAACGAAAGGTCATAGGGGGACACGAAAAAGCCTGACAGAGAGAAACAGAACCAGGGGAAAATTTTGGTCCATCAACCAGCAGCATCTCGTGCTTTTACCACCATTGTCTTTGTCTTGAACAGAGAAGATTGGACAGAGAACTAGAAAAGGAAAGACCCAAGGGAGGGAAGAGACAAAAAAGAGCCACGAACAGGGGGAAGAACCAGAGAACCGAGGGGACTAAGGGGAGAAGAAAAGGCCAAGAATGGGAGAAAAGGAAAAAACTGTGGAAAAAACTGGGGAAAAACGGGGAGAGTGAACCGACAGGAGAGAGAAAGAAACAAACATCGACGAAAAAAAAAGCAAAAAAAAAAGACTGAGAGAGTGGAGACTGGTGACCGAAAAAAAACAGTAGGGGAGGGACGAAAACTAGTTTTCATCCCCAGAAATTAAGCAAAAAAAGAAAAGGTTGGCTATTGTCTTAGCCATTTCCAACACAGGCGAAAAGAATATACAGAAGAGAGAGAAAGAGCAGGAGAGAAGAGGATCAGAAACAGAGGGTGAAGGGAACAAAATCAGAGGAAGAAGGAAACGACCCGAAATCCTTCATCGCATCTCTGCTTCTCTGCGCACAGGTAAGTTAGCTTTCGTTTTTTTCTTCTTTGCCTCATTTTGTGAGGAGTATTGCACTACGTGAAGGTAAATTAATTACCTTTGCACAGTGCATACACGCGTGGAGACACCCCACGCGTGCCTCCTGTTTGGTTTGGCCCAGCCGGGTCACTGGCTTGGGCTAGTGACTGGGCTGGCTGGGTCCAACCTAGCCCCCACATGGGCTGAGCTGGGCCCAGCCCCCAAAAACATAAAAAATAGAAAAATAGAATATATATGTATGCATAAATAAAAATAATATAAATTTATTGGTTTATTCACTGACGCCAGAGTCAGAAATAAAAATACCGGTTTAAATTTATATTATTTTTATTCATTATATTTTATTTTATTTAGCTAGAAAAATAAAAAATATGTGCATGTGTAAAAATAAATTTATTTTATTTGTTTGTTCACTAATGCCAGAGTCACGAATAAAAATATTGATCCAAATTTATTTTATAGCTATGTAATATTTACCAACGCCAGAGTTGGAATTATTCGTAGTTGAATATTCACTGGCGCCAGAGTCAGGAATATTGCAAGTAAACCATCAGAGCATAAACCAATAAATATTCAGCAATTTAAGACAAAATCAGCAATGCAATCTACCTTAGGCAAAACGTTTAAGGGGTGATAATATCTTCCCTTTTACGTAACCAATCCCGTACCATAGAATCTCTGTTGACCAATTAGGGTTCCTAGTGATCATAATATTAGGTGGCGACTCCTTAAACAAGATATTTTCCCTAAAAGAACAAGATGCTAGAAATTTGTTCTTTCCTTGTAATTAAATTTTTTAGAGCCGCCGCGATGTCGGGTGCGACAAAATGGCGACTCCACTAGGGATCTTAGGATTAAGCTTTCTCTTTTGTCTTATTATTGCTATTTTTTTGTTGTTGTGTTATTTGTTTATTTTTTCTGCATTTACTGCTTTAGCATGCATTCTTGTTTATGTTGTCATGCATCACTTTGGGAGCACACACTTTACAAACTAGGATAAGTGGGGGAGTAACAGTACCCCAATGGCTTTAGCCTGGGTAAGACTCATGAAACCATCCAACCCTCGCTTGATTGTTTAATTGGAAGTGGTTGATATGCCAAACTGATATTACTCAGGGCCTCTATTTTCACACTACTTGTAAGCCTCATATCGACCTTTTATGGACGATCACTGAGCATGCGAGAGACCCTTTGAAACTAGATAATGACCAACCCTTTGATGCACTCAACAATTAGAATCTTCCTATTAGGTTGTCATCTTGTGAAGGGTGAGTCCGCATTTCATACGCATTTTTTTAATTAATTGCTTCAGTATTTTTGCATAACTTGCATGATTTACATTTAACAGGTTGAAATATAGGTTCCCTATTGAAACTCATCTATAACACTCGTTCGAGAAAAGGACAAATGGAAAACGAAGAAAGAGCTCAGTTGGAAGCCCAACATCAAAAAGAGATGGACAATCTTAAAGAAGTCGCAAGGTTTACTAGTTTACTCGAGCAGGCCTTGAGAGATAAATCCGAAAAAGTAACACTTATAGCTCAGCCTGAAGACATGTATGTAACTCATTTTGATCCACAGAATCTGGGGGCAAATAGGGTGTCATCTGAATTTCAACAAGCCATGCATTTTCAACCAGCATACCCCATAAGAATGTCGTTTACCATTGATTCTATAAAGAAAGAATCTCAAAAGGGCAAGATGGTGAAAGAAGAGGGTTTGGAAAAATGGATTGTCCTAGAAGAGAGGATAAGGGTAGTTGAGGGAAACCATTTGTGTGACCTGGTGAAAGCTGTCAATATGTGTTTGGTACCTAACGTAGTCATTCCTAAGAAGTTTAGGGTGCCAAAATTCATTAAATATAAGGGAACTCAATGCCCTATGACTCATCTCAAAGCATATTGCAACAAAATGGCTAAGGTTGTTAATGACGAGAAACTGCTGATTCATTTCTTTCAAGATAGCTTAAGTGGCGCTGCCCTCACTTGGTATATGCGATTGGATAATACCAAGGTTAAAAAATGAAAGGATTTAGCTGATGCCTTCACGAGGCAATATAAGTTCAATATAGACGTGGGTCATGATCGATTAAGCTTACAAGCTATGAAGAAGAACAACAAAGAGTCCATAAGAGAATATGCCTAAAGATGGAGTGAGGTAGCTGCATAAGTTAACCCTCCCATGTTGGAAAAGGAGATGATCAGTTTATTTTCCAACACCTTTAAAGCTCTGTACTTTGAATACTTGGTTGGAAGCTCTGCAAAACATTTTACCGATCTGGTTGTTATAGTTGAGAGGATTGAACAAGCCATTGGGTTAGGTAAAATGGTTGATCCGATTGAAAAAGAACGGTTTCACTGAAAAAAGAAAGGACACTGAAGGGGGTTGCCAAGGCACTTACCGTTCATATAGTTAATTTTTTCGCACCGACTCCCAGAAATCAACTATTTTAAAGATAAAGCTATGGTGATATTAGGTCGAGAATGATCTACATATAACTTCAATTGATTGTTGAAAAGATGCCCTTGTTGAGGAGAATGAATGATTGAAAGATTCCAAAAATTCCAATTAATGATCACTAAATGTTTAGCCCCTTTATGTGTTATCATGCCAGTATTCATGTTGGCATAAGATCTTTGTTGTTGAACTTCTTTTTCTAAGTTTCAATGAAATAATGAGTTTTTCATTCAATCGTGTTCACGACCAAGCATTATTCATCTGATTAAGAGAGTTTTCTTATAAGAACTCACGAATACACTTTTGAAGCCTCGTGTGATCTCATAGACGCAATTCATCTCTTTTACCAAAATCAGTTTCCCTATTGGAGTTTTGAAAATTTAATCTGGCATTTTGATTTCAAAAATAATTTGATGTTTATTCAAAAATGATTTTTGACATTCTACTTGTAGAATGATAAGTTAATCAACCAACTCCATCATTGAGGTGACTAAATTATGAATAAACACCCTTACCACATGACTCTTGAATCATGTGTTTTTAAATGTATGAATAATGGTATGTAGTGAACTCGTTGCTTATGACCTATAAAATGCATCTTTGCAAAGACCAAACCATCACACTGGATGAGGTCAAAGTTTATTGATCTTAACTGCTTGCGCTTGAAATGAAGAAAGGTCATCTTTGTTATTCCTTTCACGTTCTAAAATAAGTACATCCTTTGCGATCCCTTTTTGAGCATGAATAATTTTTCTTTCATGAAAAATATCCCGACTAGGATCACACCCCATACTGGGGGGTAAGAGAAAATTTCAATGAGAAAAGAGAAAAAGCAGAGAGAAAGCCAAAAAGGCATAAGAGCTCAAGAAACTCAAATGCTAGTGGGCATGCCCAAATCACAAGAAAAAGTGATAACCAAGATAAAGTGAGTATGCTCTAGCAAAGCAATGAAAAATAAAAAAGAAGAAGTAGCAAATCAAAGAAGAGCGGTAAAAGAAAATATGAATGAAGTCAATAGTCAAACTGTTCATAGTGATCCTCAGTCTTTGAAACCATGAAACATTCTTTGAGCCTTATGAATCATTTTCTTTCATAGCAAAAAACCAGAGCCTACATTACGTGCTTGTAGAAGTCCTTTCTAATCAAGCAAGCAAGCAACCTAGAACAATAAACAATGCTCTCAAAATGCAAAGAATACTTTTTCATAAGATTCATAACATCAAGAATAAACTACTCATTATTATTCATATCGCGGGGCGCGCGACGTCGTCTGGCGACGGCGGAGGCTCCTGTCGTGCCTCCTGGTGTGAAGTGTTGTGTGTTGGAAATGGTTTTTAATCATAGAATTATGATTAATGTTTAGGAGTCGCCACCTAGAATTATGGCCACTAGGAACCTATGGTCTGCGAGAGTCTAGGTAAGGGACTGGTTGTGCAAGGGGAAGACACATCACCCCCAGTGCACCCTACCTAAGGTAAGCTGCATTGTTGTTTGATTGTTCTTTCTAAGTTGGGTTTCTATTGGTTGGTCTTTTCTAAGGTTCAAGGCATATCTCTCTTCATGAGAGAGTTTCTACCTTATCAGGTTAAATTCTAACTGTTCTAAAGTCTGACTATTAGCATCGCATTTCTACACTTTGTATCTTTAATACATGAGAGTGTACTTTATCGTGTAATTTTACACTTCGCCAATATTAAAGTCTACATCTAGATCCTAAAAAATGATTGGAAAAATATTTTTGACATATTGGCCAAATTCTAATTGATAATCATAAACTGGTTACGATATCCATTTTTGGATTTTTTAAACATGAAAAAGATGCAATTTTTGTTTGAAAAATATGCTTGGAAAAATTTTAGGATTTGGCCGTATGCAATAAAATATTTTTTTTTCTTTTTACAAATGTTTTGAAAATTTTTTTTGAAATATTTCCGACAAAACCAGATAATTTAATACCGGATTTGTATTTTACAGTGTAAATATATAACCCGATATTATGCAAAATGGATAGAAAATTATTTGAGAAAATCATGATTTTTTTTAATGATTTTTGAAAAAAATTTGGATTTTTTTTCAAAAAAAAAAACATTAGGGGGCCGGGCCAGACCAGCCCAGCCATTTGGGCTGGGCCAAAACTGGCCCGGCCCAATGGCAAGGTTAATTATTTTGCCGCTGGGGATGTCTGTCCGGCGGCTCAGGGGACTTCGGCTTAGGTGACGGTGGCCGGTGGCAGAGGAAGCAGAGAAGAAGAAGAAGTTGCAAAGGAGAGAGAAATGCTAGAAGGAGAAGAGGAAGAAGGCCACGGTGGCTGCTTGGTGGCCGGTTGGTGGTAGAAACGGTGGCTGAGATTAGTGGCGGCTGAAGGTGTGGCTAAGAAGGAGAAAGCAGAAAATGATGAAAAACAAGGGAGAAAGGCTGATTTTTTGTCAACTTTGCACTCGATTTTTTTCTTGCTCCGAATATGAAATTTGCTCCTATTTATAGGCGGTGGAAGAGGGCAATCTTGTCTTCACGAGGGAAAAATTTTTAGCCCTTGATTCTGTTGGGAAGGATCCAACCGTTGGTTCAAAGTAGCCTCTCTGAGTTGTCAAATCTGCAGGAAAAGGCTGCCTGAGTTGACCTCTTCACGCCGTCGCCGGTGACTCCGTGTTGTCATTCATCCTAAAACGTTCACATGGGATTGTAGAGGAACTGCAGGGGATCCGTTTCGTGCAAGTTTTGTTCGATTTGATGTAGAAATCAAGCAATAAATGCACCTGCAAATAAGACTCCAACACTGTT
>Ga0325414_1007832_pt1 | contig 11300 bp, 4 predicted proteins | sample PopdelMetagenome_8_FD_206183 | JGI IMG/M metagenome (GOLD analysis project Ga0325414, IMG submission 206183) | Populus deltoides microbial communities from Bellville, Georgia, United States - Leaf-PdKOR-R3 | ecosystem: Host-associated > Plants > Phyllosphere > Phylloplane/Leaf | place: USA...
GCTAACCTGATAGTTATTAGCTTTTTTTTCACCATGAGAGTTGAGACTGTTGCCAGAGGGACCACACCGATGGAGCTATGCTTCTGTACAGTGCTTACTTAGGGCATATTCTCAGGGCATCCTTTCGCGGGCAGGGGTTAGCCGGTTAAGGCAAGAGAAAAAGAAAAGGAAAGGAGGAAGCACGTGAATTATGGGTCAAATTGATGTGCACTTGCCAGCTGACACAGTTGGCTCGGCGGCATGTTCTAGATTGAGAAAACTGCATATTTAGTTTTTAATTTCTTATCGTTTTTTATTTCAATGTCAAGCTTTTAATTTTGCTTATTGGAATTGTTAAAATTCCTATCAAATAGAAAATTAATAAAATACTTGACATCAAAGATGCAATATTTTTCATAAGAACCCATCAATTAATATTCACTGAAATAAATAAACGAAAAATCCAATTACTTTCTTTCTTTTTACGAACAAATTTGAGAGTTTGAGTCACTGTGTTACAGTTTTTTTCATAAAATAATGGGTGCAGTGTGCACTCAGAATTCATTTTTGGAAAAAAGAAGGGAAAAAAAGCAGAAGATGAGATCTAGATCATATATAAAAGAGAATGGGGACGATCAACAAATATTCTTGTAAGAAACGTTGTGAGACTGGTTCTTAGCTTGTATAATATATATATATATATCACCTTAATTCGTAAGATTATCTGCCATTGGCATCAAGTGAATTAATTTTATGGATGAAGTTAATTATTAATCATAGTTATATACATGTTTTAACATCGAGTTTAATTTGTTGAGTGAATTCTAAAGAAAAATTGTTTTGGTTTTCTTTTATAAATTAATAAAAAGATGTTGTCTAGATAAAAATAAAATATATTTAACTTAGCCGAATCTAACTCATTCGATCTAGTTTAATTAAATTCATTTCTAAACTGATTTGAAATAAAATCTATCTCTAATCATATTTTAAATTAATTGGTTTTTGAGTTAATCTTTCAAGTTAGACTAGATTTAATAAAATATAATTATATATGATGTTGGAAGGTGAATATAATATTTGGTAACTAGTTGGTAGTTACTGTACTTAAAGATGTTTTAAAAACTAATTAAATAGTATCTGTTTAAATTATATTATCATGTTTTGGAGATAGATACAAGATAGCTAAGAAAAATTATAATCTACTAGAAATATTTTTAAAAACGCATGTAAAATGATTTATAGCTTTTTAATATGTGTATGTCTCTATGTATTTTTTATTAGAGCAATTCTTTTAAATTAAAAAAAATAAAAAGAAAAAGAAAAGGAATAGGAGAAGAAGAACTCTGATGTATTTGATATAAAAAAAATAAAGAAACACTGTATATAGCACTAAACAGAGGAACTAAAGAAGATTACTGCGTGCTGAACGAGTTATAGTGTGCCTCAAAACGTGAAAAGAAAACGTGCAAAATTTGTGAACTTGAACGAATTAATTGACAATTCTCCATTCCATTTTTACAATCTCTTGCCACCAATATGCATTGTATTTTATCCAGATTTATATGCAGCCGCTACGAACAGCCTGTCAAAATCCAAATGCAGCTCCCCGCTCACCTCCCAGATTAAAAATAAATAAATAAATAAACAAATTTAAGAGATATGATCTATCCACTCACACAGGTTAGAGATATATACAGCATCATGATATTTTCACAAAGATTTGATACATCCACCTGCACAAATTTGCTTTTTGTCAAACCACTTGTTCGTTTTTGCCAAATAAATAAATAAATTATTCCTTTAAATAGAACACCATCCTTATTGTATATTATCACTAGTTTGTTTTATATTTTAAAAATATTCTTTTAAAATTTTTTTTTTATAGTTAATTTTTTTATTAATTCAATATATCAATGTTAAAAATAATTTTTTAAAAAATATTATTTTAAACAAAAAAAACTTTAATAAGAAATAACAGTGTTACCTAACGAGTGCAAGATAACCCTGGATGCTTCTTTACCGGCAATAAGTAATATGGAGGTGTTTGGTTTGAAGGTGTGATTAGCTTTTTTTTTTTTTTTTTGTGAGATCCAAACACACATACACATAGATTCCAGGTAGTTCTCAAGAAAAATAATGAAAAATCCACATTAAAGTATATACAGATTGGAATTAATGTGAAAAGCCTCTAATTCACGTAACCATGTAGCACCCGGTTACTTCTCACCCTGTTAAGCGTTGAAGGTCTATTAATTCACGATACTTAGGCTCTGTTTGAGAATTAAGTTTTTCTCAAATTTTAAATTTTTATATATTTTTTAATATTTTTAAATTATTTTAATATACTAGTCTTAAAAATAATTTTTTAAAAATAAAAAAAATTATTTTAATATATTTCTAAACAAAAATTACTTTAAATCCCAACCGTTATTACAATTCCAAACAAACTTTTAATTTTTCTTGTGACTTTAATATCAAATAGGAAAAATAGAATTTGAAAAAATATATGAACAGTCAAAACAATAAAACTTCTTAAGATATTTTTTTATTTGTTTTATAACAATTCGTTGCCTTAGATAATACGTTCTTTGCATATTTAAAAAATAAAAAATAAAAAAGGGCCAGGTGTGCTGGTTAGGCCTTATATTATCGCGCACGAGCTTGGCTTTAGAGTGGTACTTTGCTGTCTTTTCATTTCTTTTCCTTTTCCTTTTTTTTGTTTTTTCCCATACTCCAAAATATTTTTTTTCAATTCACTTGTTTTTATTTTTTATACAATTTTTAAATATTATTATAATTTTTTATATGTTTTTTTAATTATTATGTATTTGATATAAAAATAATAACACTAATAATAAATTGTGCATGAAAATTCAATTGAAATGAGTTCTTTAATATTAAAATTCTAAAATTAATTTTCAACAAGATTCTATCGTATTTATGACTTTTAACTTTCAAGTACATAAAATATATATATATAAAATATAGACATATTATTTTGAGATTGTTTATTAACTTATCTTAATACTCATAAAATATATTTTTTAAAATAGAAACAATAATTTCAATTAAAAATATTGTATTGACTAGGATAAAAAAATACATTAATAAAAAAAATTTATCTTGATGAAAAAAATCATAATAGCTGTGTTTTTGTATTTTAATAATAATAGCAAAAAAAAATTACAAGACCTGTATATATTTTATATATTTAAAAAAATTGGAATCATCTGCAGGCGTGCTTACAAACCAGTTTATGCTATTATAAGTGGAGAGAAATGAGGGGTGCCCTAATCGTTTGGTAATTGAGATTTCTGTCACCATAATGACCAACATACATGTGGTTAAATAAACTAACAAATAAATTATCAAATAAATAAATAAAGGTCGGGTTGGGCGGTGGGGAGATCAAGACAGGGACCGACTCTGATCGAGAGAGATTTTCCACGATCTCCGTGACTTACATACAAGTTTGAGAAGCATTAAACAGCGATGGAAAGGCCATGCTAATCAATTAATTGCACATTATTAAAAAAAAGAGAGAGAGAGAGAGAGAGAAAGAGAGAGAAGCCTTGGATTGGAGTCCTGGACTCATGATGAAATCTCCACCGTCCAGAAAGATCCGCGTATCAACCGCCCACACTGTCAATTGGCTATATACATGCACAAAGATCTTCAAGAAAAAACAAGAAGCTAACATGATAATTTAGTGATAAGAAATTAGAATTAAAAAATTTAATTTTTTTATGGTTTCAGGTTTAAATTATGTGATTACTAATATGATGGTCACTGAAAGTTTAAATGGTTGTTAACTTTAAGGTCCATATAATTAATCGAGATGCGCTCAAACTGATCCGGAAACAGCAATAAAAAAAAAGAAGCAAATTATAAAATTATAAAAAACTTCCTTTGCTATGTTTTCATATGGCCGTTAGGACCTAAATTATGCACATGGCTTAATCTGTCCATGCTCCCAAACTCCATGGATCATGGTATCATCTAACTTAAAAATTAATGATTAAACTGATATCTCATTTTGCTGATGTTAGTATTCTAAGACTTGAACCTGTCTTAATTAATGTAATGGGCCTGTCCTTTATTAGCAAGTCATTATTGAGGGCGAAAAATGTCTTTATCATACGAGTAGTCAGTCATTCTTGATGCTTGAGAGAGAAAAGGGTTAGGATTCTTAGGAAAGGTCGGTTCTACTGCAGTCCATTGACTTGACCACCTGCCAATTAGGTTTCACCACATTCGGCACTGGCCATGGTAGGTAGGCTCAAGCTTGACCGTGACGAAAGCAACGCTCCTGTCTTTCTTAATGTTTTTAAATGTGTTGTTTTTAAAAAATAATAAAAATACTTTTTTAAAAAATAACTACTACCTGACGATGTTAAAAAAATGAAACCCCGCTGCATGCTGTCCGCACGCAACTGAAGCCTGGTTTTAGCACGTGTGAACTCTGTTTTTCGCCAAATTTATCGAATATTTCTTAGGTGCAACGGCCACCGTCTTAATTATTTTTTTGCCCTTGACTACGGTGAACAAGCCTTGACAATTGACACTAGCGAAGTCTCTCGAAGGATGGGCAGGAAGAGGAAAGAGTAAAAAATTAAAGGGAGGCTCGAAATGGAAAGCTCGGTCCCAACGCGGAAAGATCAAGAAAATGTTAAAAGAAATTAAGTGGTCCAATCTCTCACCCCCAACGGACTTAAATATTTTATTTTTTCCAGGCATTTGTCAACATCTTTTCTTTTATCATATTGCCTTTGAAGAGGCCAATAATACACAATATACTTGTTGTCCAGAAGTTCGTAGAAGAGTCCAGATAGAATTCGATTGATTATGATAACGACAGCGCCAACGATAATGACATTAAACTTTGATTCGGCCTGACTATTCTTTTATTACAACCCAAGTTAAAAGGGATAGCCGTGAGCTTGAAGCTTTGTACCTGTAAAAATCATACCGGCTATATACCATCGTACATTAGTCGCACTTCTAACCTATCATGCCGTATCCAAAATTAAACTTATTTTTAAAAATACGTTTCTAATTAATACATTGATTTGGATGATATCCAAATCCAATGCGTATTCGTAATCCGAGCAGAATACAAATATGGATGTCATAATTCTACTTCACAAACTATCACTAGTTAATACGGCCACCTAAGACTATATCAGACGACGACGACGACGACACCTCAATGGTAAAATAATAAAAATACCATCTAATTTTCTTCTTAAACAGAAACCTGGAAATTCATTTCATTTCAAGAGGCTCAATTGGAACAGTACAAGTTTCCCTCAAAAGAAATGAATCGGTGCAATCCATCTCCTAGCCCCCAGGTTACCCTGAAAATATTTTTCTCAGTACACCAATGAACACCTTGTTGGTATCACAAAAATACCGTCTAAAACCAATTGCCATCCAAGTCTTCATGTGTGTTTTGTTTCATATTGTGATCTGGAGTACTTTTCAATTAAAAATACATCAAAATCAAAAAAAAATAAGTTTTTTTTAATATATATCAACACATCAAAATCATCCAAAATCACCTTAAAAACCATCATTTTCAAGCAAAAAACAATTTGAAAATCAAGTTATAACACAAAAAACAAACCCTCACAATCATCAATATTTTTTCATGGCCAAGCCACCACACCTACCGTTCCCTTCATGGACCAACTACTACAAGACGTACCAAAGTTGGAATTATTAATTCTTCCCTCGAGGCCATGGAAAAATACTGGGATGAAAAGAAGCAAGCAACCTGCAAGACGAAAACGGCCCCTCCCATTTTGAATCAAAACATAAAAAGACACCATAAGACTGCAAAAAACTTTATGAAACGGGCTAAACAGACTCTAAAGATTGTCACACCTTCTGCGTATACCTGAGAGCAGATCTAACATTGCTTTGGCAGTCAGCAGCAAAGAAGCACAATGACAATAACAAAAAAGGCCAGGTGAAAGTTCATCTGTATCAAGTGAGAGTGTCTGTACCTATTTGAAGCACAGCTTGGACCGTGGTACAGAATGAAGAATTAGATGGGGATTAGCACCATATGCCAAAGTCTTTAAGTTTCTAGATATTTGTACATTGACAGCTAGGCCATGGTCATTGATTGTAGTTCTGCTTAAAAGCCTAATTGAATTATCTGATAAAGTTCTTGCAAGGAAAGGAATGACTAGGTAGAACATCGAGCTTCAACTATAATATTTTTCTTCTTGTATGATTGCAACGCACCAGAGATTACTACACATTTCAATTTTGAAAGCTAATAAGACAAAATTGCATTAGACATTTATCCAACCTGGAAAGAGAGAAAAATAAAACGGGCACCCTTCATATATCACCAACAAAACCCTAGCAAAAGGACTGAAAAAAGAAGAGGAAAGAAAGAATTGCCACTACTATAATAAGGGTGAGAATTCTGCTATCATATAACTTCACAAGCAAAACTTGAGAGGAATTAATGACTCAAGATGCCGATATACAATCCCTCTTCAGCAATTCCTTCAAAAGAGTATATCACAAGATTAATGCATGGAAATCAATGCAATTTCTTCAATCTTTTCATCAAAACACATACCAGTTCGAAGCAGCAACTGACAGGCATTGTCTTTCTTTTTTCTCGCGTCAACAATCTCCGCACCAGCGGAAAAATCATTTGGATGTTTCTTCGGCTCTTGAAAAACTGAACTGAAAAGTGCTAAAAACGAAAAAGAAAACAAAAAATAAGGTCAATGTTTTACTACTGTTATTGATGTATATATGACAGCCAATTTGGCAAACAGCTCTGACTTTCACACTAACTGAGCACCAAACCACTAAGAGCAAAATGAGATCAAGTTCACAGCTCTCAAGCAAGAATGCAATACAGCTGTATTAGGAAGGAATCATTAATGGATGTTAAAAGGAAGCCTGAGAATTAGATCTTCTGAGATTCCATACTATTTCAAAACTATACTATCATTGAGGCAAAGAAGTTTTACTTGATGTGGAGTTATTTTATGCAAAAGAGAGGGTGCTAAGTGAAGAAGATAGGAGAAAAAGATACCTTCTGCACCATATAACTAAGTTGACCTGGTGCCCAGAAATAGTAGCTCTTGCACCATGCCCAATGGCAACCATGACGAAGAACTGCTCATTCCGGAATGTGGTTGTAATCAAAATTTTCCTATTAGATACAAGTAGAATGAAAAATACCAAATCACATAAAGCTCCAGTCACCTAAAATTTCCAGGAACAATCTCAAATTTCCTACTAATTATGAGGGGAACAAAAATAACCATTAGAGAAGGATCTAGTTAGTTAAACTTTCCTTTCTCCCCTTTGCTAGGATCTAGTTTTGACATATCAAGTTTCATCCTACTTGGCATCATGAACAATTCCAGAAAAAAAGGTGCACACAAGCATTAGCTTATATAACTGAGCAGCACTGTCCACAAGTTCCATTTTTTTTTCAAAAAGAAAAATGGCATCATTGACCTGGTAAGTATGCCCTTTTGAATTTCCTAGTTCAGATTATTCCAAACCATTGCTAGTTCAGATATATCTCTAATTGAGAAATAATGAGTGTTATTTTAAGAAAACTTGTACAGAAACTGAAAGCTTGAATGAAATATCACTACATGTTAGGCTACCATAATATAAACAAAATAAAAAATATGGCCTCAGGTTAAACAGCAGCACTCTGATTCTGAAAATTAAGATACCCCTGATTGGCTGTATTCACATGTTTAGTGCACCGAACACTATGAAAGAACAGATCTCCATCATGAAATTGCTCACCCAAGCAAACATTCAAGGTGACATCGGAGTCATCAACATTGAAAATTAAAAAGAAGGATGTAAGGTGAAAAAAGAAGAGGAGGAGGCGGGGGCAACAAATTACTTTTTGAAACTAGCGAAAGAAAGCTTTCTCAAAACAAAAATAGTGATAGAAAGGCAAAGGCAAAACATTAACTGGCAAGCTAGAGCCTGATACCATTGCCAGGAAATAAATGACACCATCACCGTATCAAACACGAACGAGTATCAACATTAATGTAAGGTGTAAATCCTACCCAACTAACAAGTTTTAAGAATGAAAAAAAAATCCATGCAATACTTTTGGAACTGAAGAATCAAAACAAAGATGAGAGAAGGTCCGGCTCTTTGAAAGTTGAAACTCCCTTTAGTTTCAGTCACTACTAAATGATAAAAGATTCACCAAATATGGACAAGATATTATTATTCATAGTGACAGATGGAATTAGCAAAAAGAAGGTTCAAAGTTAACACCTACCAAGCTCGATATCCATATGCTCTCCGTATTCAACCACAGAACCATGGTGGGAATCCAGAGTTAATCCACCCACCCAAGGAAAGAAAACTACATAGAAATAAAAGCACTGAAATGAGTTTTTGCTATATTTATAAATGATGGATTGTGAGTTATAATTTATAAGCATAGAGCCTTATTGAATAGAGATGCGAAACCTCTAGACATGGGGCATGTATAGTCATCCATCAACTTTTCAAGCATGGTTTCCAGTCCAGAGTCATCAAGAACAACACCAAGTTGTTCATAGTGTTCAGACAAATTATATGGAACCTGTGATCACACACTCATCTTTCCATACTTTCTACCTAAGCAATCAGAACTTTGTAATGCACAAACTAAAATACAAGGAAAATCATGTCATTTACACGACAAATGACAAGAGAAATAAATAAAACCTCATTTATCAACATTTCACAGAACTTTGGCTGAAACATTTCAAACATATAAACTCTCTTCTGTGTTCTCACTGATTGCTTTGAGAAATGGAGGACCGAAGAAATGCGTGGCATTCATATTTATACAACTCCTTATGTCGAGGCTGTGACAAGAAGTAACTAGCCAATAAGCTGAGTGTACAAAAAAACACGTGACAATTAATACTTGTATGCTATATGCAAAACATGAAAATCCAAATCATTCTATGCTCATATAATTTTGCAAACAATTCTACACTTATCACCATGGAAACTGTAAAGTGTTTAACAGCAGTTTTTCAGTTTTGAGAGAATGCATGTGATGTCAGCTATCATGAAAGCCTTTCCATATTTAAAAGGAGAGGGCAAGTGCCTGCATAAACTCTTGACACCATAGGCAGTGAGAGAAACTTATGCACTCAGATAGTGTCTGTGCAAATGAACACAGGTTTATTCTAAAAAACAATGCCAGGAATGATTAAAAAAAAATCAATCTGATGATGAAAAAAACCATAGACTAGCATAAAGCCTGGTAAATAAGGATACATCACTTATAAATTGAAAAAAAAACGATAAGAGAAAATTGTGTTGATAGCTAAAATGACATCCAAGATAAGAGCAAGTCATCCTCCAAAATATGAAACAAAAAGAAATATCACAAGAGAGCAACCCAATTCTGCTGAATATCAGCTAAAGAAACTACCCTGAAAGAGCCTGAAGCAAAAAAAAGGAAAATTACCCTATCCCATGCACAACAATTTTTTCTCAAATTTTTACTTCAGAATAAAAATTCAAAAATGAAAAACACCTTGTAGTTTGATAGAATATGTTGTCTGTATTTTCTATGCTTTTGAACCTGCCAGTTTGCATCAGAAATCAGTGACAACTGACAACAGTATGACCATTTACAAAAGAAAAGCAACAGAACATATGATAAGGCCAACAACTAGCACTAGAGAGGTGCATCAAAATTTCTGGAAACTCATTGATTCCCACCACACCATTAGCAGTTCAGGACATTCTGAACCTTTATGGATAGAATCCTTTTCATCGGTAATTAAAGATTGATAGGAAAAGTTCGTTTTGTCAGCCTTTATTTTACACGATATTTAAAATATAATATCCTCACAAAACTCATTTCAGAAAATAAATAAAAATCTCAAAGCTCAACCTCTGAAAGAACCATATCACGATGACTGGTGTTGCTGATCATGTACCATTCATGGATCATTCAGGAGAAGGTCTTTTGCGCAAAAATAGATGAAGACGAACAAAGTGACATCAAGAAAAATCTATCTTTACTCTTAAACCCACATCCCCACTAAACTAAAAGTGATTTCAGCAAGTATCAATTCTAAGTTATAAAAGAGGAAGAAAAAGAAAGGCCAATTATTATTCATGCTAGTAGCAATCAACCCTGTACATGAAGAGAGATTCTCTCCCGATTTGCACAAACAATTTTCCCAAATTCAATCCTCAACCTCAGAGAAATAAAGAGCAAACATTTTCATAAACCATTAGAAAGAGCGATGCCGTTACGAAACCGAACACAGCCACGAACATAGCAACATTTCTTTCAGTTTCCCTAAATCACTAATGAATGAATGAAATCTGAGTTTACTTAAGTCGACAATTCCAATTCATAAATAGAATAAAAGAAGTGGAGGAGGAGGCGCGGCATACGCGAGCGCGTTCACCCTGGGGAGAGTAGCGAGTGAGAGTGTCACTGAGGAGGTGGACTTCACGATCACGCGGCAAATTGAGCATGTTAGGAGGCAAGTGCAGCTCTCGAGAACTGAAGATTAGAGGACTGTAACCCTATTGCATGTCCTCGTAGCTCTCCGGGTTGTGTTCCCTGTTCTCGAATGGTTGCAGCCTCTGCGTCGATAGCAATTCCACGCCGTTCCCTTTTCCCCTCATTTTTTGAGTCGCATCATCCATGAACATTTTTTAAAATACATATGCAGGTCGCTAAAAACCCCCCAGAAATTAGACTTTTCAAGGCTTTTACGAGCTGGAATGCGTGGAAACTAGTTTTGGACAACTGAACACATCACCTGAAAATCTTGGGATTTGGTAACTTTCGGACGTCTAGTATGGTGATATTTTTTAAAAAGTGAAAAATGTATTAAAAAAAAATATTTTTTTTTAATATAAAAATACTAAAAAAATATTAAAAAAATTAAATTAATAATTTTTTATATTAAAAATAAATAAATGCAAAACAAAGGCATGTATGAGTTTAGCTGTAAAACTAGCCAGCCATCTACTGTTCATTACAGGTGGTATAATTTTTTTCAATAAAAAAATAATATTAAACATAAATTTAATTTATGACATGTATTTAACTAATCGGAAGAGAATAATGAGTGCATTCAAAAAAATTATGAAATTTGCTTTTTAACAAAATCAGTTAAATTTTGACTTGATCATAAACTTGTTTGGATTTAATATTTTTTAAAAAATTATATTATGATAAAAATAAATACTTTTAAAACCAAGAATAACTAAATTTTAAAGTGTTTTGTTTTAGATAGAGATAATCCAGCATATATAAAATCAAAATAAATTAT
>Ga0325414_1007834_pt1 | contig 11300 bp, 6 predicted proteins | sample PopdelMetagenome_8_FD_206183 | JGI IMG/M metagenome (GOLD analysis project Ga0325414, IMG submission 206183) | Populus deltoides microbial communities from Bellville, Georgia, United States - Leaf-PdKOR-R3 | ecosystem: Host-associated > Plants > Phyllosphere > Phylloplane/Leaf | place: USA...
TCAAAGAATAACTATCCTTTTTGAAGAATAAGGTATTGCACCATTGATGTCATGATTTGACAAGATCGAAGACCCTAGTAATAGAAGCACAGTTGTAAATAGTAAATGCCCAGTATTCAGTCTTTAATCGAAACACTTTTGTTTCCTTGGTGTTATCGACCGAGTTTTTTTAATCAGATTATAAAACATTCTAGTTTCTCTAGTTTGTATTAGTTCTGGATAAGTTCAATGTAAATTGAACCCGAGGATTTCATATATGTTTTGATTAAGAATTTTGTACTTTAATTATTTAGATAAATTTTCTAGACAAATTGAGAAGAGAATATTGTTTTATATAGTAGAACTTTGGGTTAATATATATATATATATATATATATATATATATATATATCTAACATAGAATGTGTTCTAAGTTATACAATTATATAGTTGAGCTATTGTTTCTCAATGAAATAAATCAAAGACTGGATACAAGATATATTGCATGTGTTCTTTCTTAAGATACAAACTTCTTTTGGATTAACTTAAGAATTGTCACAAATGAATGCGAGGTCTTTGCTTTTTATGAGCACCAATGGTGCAAATTGACAAGGTTAACTATATTTTAATTGTAGATTTGATAAATTTTAATGAGATTGATGATAATTGTGATGATAAAACTATAGAGAAGCATGATAATATTTTGATAGGCATTGATGAGGTTGACTCAATCTCATCGACACTTGATCTAAATTTTGCTCATTTGGACATATAGGAGCTCAATAAGTTCATTGTACCAAAGTGAAGGATATGTGTTGAATTGGTTTTCAATATGCTTTTGCATCAAACTTGAACTATAATGTTATGAAATCTTGAACTTTTTAGTAATGAGGATGTTGTTTGTGATGAAATATCTATTAAAATATAGGATTTGGAATTGTAATCAGTTAATTACTTTTCCCCTTGAATTACTTGTAGATTGCTTAGTTTTTTTTGTTAAATTGTGTTGAAGTGTTTATCAATTAATTGTTTTTGTTAGCTTGTTATTTTTCAATCTCTCTGTTTTTTTTTGTTGGGTTAAACTTTAACAAATTGGATTAGTGGAAGGGATTTGCATTCTTTATCATTTTTGGACCTAGACATGAGGGGATATTAGAGTGATTTGTAGTTGATTTTTTTTTATTTTCTCTGGTTGACCAAATCAACCCATGTGACCCAGGACTTAGTCTTTTTATCGAGTTAACCCTTGAACCAAGTTTAATAACAATTGTATCCCTTTAACAAGAGTCCAATGATTATTTATTAGATTTCTATATAAAACAAAGTTGATGTAATTATAGTATCATCATATAACATGCTCATAAGTCTAATAATATGCTAGATTATTAGGTCAACACATTAATTATCTCATTAATAAATATGCTAGTCAACCAAACAAGTTTATCTATCGATATGTCATGTTAATAGATTTATCGATGTTAATTAATTTATTTGTTGATATATTTTTTGATAATATTATATTACAATAAAACTGTGTTAAATACTAGAGTCAGGAGATGTTAGATGGGACAATCGCTTTCCCTCCTAAAATTTATTTTCCTAGAATATATATATATATATATATATATATATATATATATATATATATATAGTAACGACTTCCCCTATAAGCTAAAGACATTTGTTATTTGATATTATGTAATATAAATGATTATTATTATTATTTTTAAAGTTAATTAATCTAATAATTATGCATGACACCTCCTGCCAAGTTGTTCAAATAATTTGAATGAAGAGTTGCTTTTATACTTTATAGATATATTAGTTTGAAGAGGTGTGCCTTTAAACTTTGCAGACACATTGGTCTGAAAATGTATGCCTCTAAACTTTACAGACACATTGTTTTGAAAGAATGTTATTTTCTTTATAAATACCAGTTTGATGTTGACAAAAATTAATTAGATATAATTTTTTTTCTTTTCCTTATTTTTCTCTACAAACCTTCTATTTATGTTTATCAGAATCAAAACAGAACTTCTTAATAAACTTATAGAAGTTGTTGTCTATAAGTTTAAGGTTTTGTTGTATTCTAAATGTATATTATTTTAACCCTACAACAAATATAGTGAAGGGAATTAATACTTTTAAAATAATGATCTTCACGCTTCAAAACCTGTTTGTTATACCTATTAATACCGATTGACGTGGCTCCTATGCAGTTAAGAGCTAGTTTGTTTGTTGTTGAGTTTAAAGATGCTGGTGTTGCCGAGTTATGTGGTTTCACTCTGTATTCTTGGTTCTTCATTCTTGTTGCTGATGGTGGCTAGGCTACAAGGGGAGCTGATTATTGGTTGTGGCTTTGCGCTCATTCCATGTGGTGATGTGATGAGCTTGTTGCTTGGTTAAATTAGACCTTTACCATTATTGTGCATTAAATTCACAATCAATTTGACTATGTTTTTGGTTTTTTTTTTTTATTTGCATTGGAAGAGTTGCTTCTTTTTTAGTGAGATTTGACATCCCTTTCATTAATTTGTGACAATTGGTTTCAATGTTCTCTTGGTTGGTCTCTCTTAGCGCTTTTACATTCCCATCTATATGGAAATAGGTGAATGTTTGTTCCTATTTTTATTTCGTTAGTTTTTTTTTTCTTTATTTGCCAAGGGTCAGTTTCTCCCCTTCCTATCATTTCACCATCTATTTGATTGGCCTAAGTGATGTTTTTCTATCATTTTTAAGAGAGTATTTAATTAACTTTATTTTCAACTAACTTCCATTTCTAGCTCAGCTCTGAAGAGTGCCAGTTAAGGTTATCAAAAACGTGTTTTGACTCCTAAAATCATATGATTTTACGAGTCAAAACACAAGAACGTGTTAAATCGGGTTAAAAACTCGAAAACCAGTAAAATCGGTCAAACCCAGTCAAACTCGTGTAAAAGCGGTTCGACTCGTTAAAATCGCTCAAACCGGACCGATTTCACGATTTTACATTGAAAATAAAATAGTTGCACTCCCCTTTCCCCATGAGTCCCCACCACCCCGCCCGACACTTTACCCTTCCCCTTTCCCCTTTCCCCTTTCCCCAAATCGTCAGTCCCTTTCCCTAAATCGCCAATCAGATTAAGAAATCAACTGCCATGTAATCCTCTGCAACATGCCACATACATTCTTGTATCTTAAGGCAATCTATGATTTGCCTTGCAGTCCTTTATTCCCTCTAAGGTACGATTATTATCTTTTTCTCTTTGCTCATTTTAAAATGAGGAAAGTGTTTAGCCTTCTTTCGTTGCTAGCTGACTTTGATGTCTTGGTTTTTGCTGGTTATGTTTGAAATAGACAAAACTTGTGAGCCATTTTTCTTGTTGCAAAGTAATGCTTTTGTTCTCTTCTTTTGATGTTTTTGAAAGGATTTCAAAACGGCTTGTGTTTGTTTGATTTTAGAGTTGGAAATCGATTGTACAAAAAATTGGTTTAGTAAACCTCGATACTCTCAATCGACCTTTTTTTTTCTTTTTTGAGTCTTAGTTGTCCTATTTGACTGCATTTAATATTTCTATTTGATGGCTGCGGCTTGTGTTGCTTTTTATCTTATATGTGATGCTGATGATCTTTGGCTATGGTGTGGGGAAAGGTGTAGCTCATGATGAGAAACGAAGATACTCTAATGCTGGCAAGCATTTTTGTGGTCCTGTAAATCTTCCAACTCGATAAGTATATAATCATGTTTCTCTCTATTTAGCTTTTTCAACTGCACTGAACTTGCTTAGATGGATTGTGTTTTATCTTGATGTGTTAAGCAGAACATTTACTAACCTACTGCAGTGGTATAAGTAGAAAGCACTTTGAGAACTTGCCAATTTCTTTTGCTTTAGTTTTTCTGGGAGCCTTTTCTACTCTAGTAGGGGAGCCTTATTCAAATAACCAATTAAGCTTGCATTTACTGAAATTAATCATCAAGAATGGATAATAGGCTATTTTTGTTGATTTTCCGTTGTGATTGATTATTTTTATTGACTATGGGATGCAACCAAAACATGTTTTTGATAACCTTGGATGCAACTATTGAATTGTTATTGGCTGATTGATCAATAATCATGCCAAAGGTTGTTGAGACACAGTCCGTGTTGCTTCAACTTATATTGGTGTTCGTCATCTTTTCGGGCTTTCTCGAGAATGGAAATGCTGGGATAACGAGTGCTTCATTCGGTTAGAATGACCATCTATTGACATCCCTCTTGATAATGAAGTATTTGTAGTCCCAAAGGGTCATAATGCACCATAACAAGTAAGCAATTGAATATCTTGTGCTAAAATGATCTGTGGTGAGATTGCATATGGGCATATGGATATGCTTGATAATTTTATCTGTTATGCCCAACTTTAAAGCTCATGGAATTATCATGCAATTATGTGAAGATGGAAAGGGAAAGAAATGACGATTTGGTGCATGCGCATATTCTTGAACACCAATAGATTGTTTGTTTTAAGTTTGTTAATTATTAGTTAATGAAAAGTTACCTAAATTTGTATGAATTTTATTTAAATCGTGTATTTTAAGATGCTTGAACTATGTATGAATTTTTATTTGAAGCATGTATTATAAGGTGCTTGAACTATGTATGAATTTTTATTTAATTTTTATTTTTTATAATGTATTTTAAAATTCCTTATGATTTTACGATTTTACGATTCGAGTTTATTTTGCATTTTTCGTGTCATGTCAAAAATGTGTTTTTTACAACCTTGGCGCCAGTGTTATTAGGTTTGGCTCTTTTTTATAACAATGAGCGTTTACATGTCTATGGATGACTAGTGTCGCACATGTACGGCATCGCGGCGATTCTCCACCCTCTCAGAAAAAATATAATGGTCTATCTGACAAATATGGAGATACAAGGAATTCTTGTCTCTTATCAGTAAAATATGGACTGGGAGTCGCCACCTAGTATTCTGGTCACTAGGAACCCTAACTGGTCTCAGAGATCCGGTACGGAGACTGGTTGCGTAAAGGGAAGGTATTAGCACCCCAACTACGCCCTACCTAAGGTAAGCTGTATTGTTTTATTTGTCTGATCAAAATCTAAGGTTTTGCTGTGTTTTCTAGTTGTTGGTCCTGTCTGTCTAAAATCCAAGAAAAGCTCTCCTCAATAAGGAAGTTCTTATCTTAATGGGGTAAAACTTAACTGCTCTATCATCCAAAAAAATAATAATAAATATCTGGAATACGTATTACATGTAATGTCGTACCCCGGATACTAAAAGACAAACAAAATAAAATTTTTGTTGTTTATGAAATTTTAGCCAATGTTCTCTTGACTTTAATAAACTAGTTATTAAAGCCAAAATACATGCTAAAACATTGTTTTTTGGTACATGAAAAAAACACAACATGATTTTTTTAGCTTTGAGACACTTGGCCGTATGCACAAAAACATTTTTTCTCTTTTCAAAATTTTTTGTATTTTTTGAAATTTTAAAGAAAACCGAGTATTTTAATACCGGATTTGTATTTTTAAGACATAAAATACAAACTGATATTAAGCAAAAAAAAGAAAGTAGAAAAATACACGGAAAAATTACAATTTTTCAAAAGTATTTTTGAGAAAAAGTTTTTTGAACTGGGCCGGACCCGACCCAAACATTTTGAGTTGGGCTGGGTCTCCCGGCCCATGTAAACAGTGGGTCTCTCCACTGTTCACATGCATCGTGAACAGTGCCGTTCAAAACGACACCGTTTTGGGATCTTTTTTTTTTAACAGTGTATGAAACGGCGATGTTTTAGCCAAAACACGTCGTTTCATTTAAATGAAAGCGGGGCCAAAGTTATGTCAAAGTACAAATCAGTCCTCAATTTATGATTTCTTCAATCAAGTCCTAAATTGCAATTTTGATTTAAAAATCAATGCAATTGCATCCATGTCAAATATCAAACAGCGACCCTGAAGTTGGCCGCCCTTTTCACTTTGATCCTTGGTTTTGAATTTATGCAATTTGACCCTCAATTGAGCAATAAACTTCTAATTTCTTCAATTTGGTCTTTGATTCGGTTTAATTACAACACCTCTATTTACACGTGTTTTTTTTATTTTGGTCCTTGGTTTTAGATTTCTTCAATTAAGTCCTTAATTGGCCATCAAACTTCAATATGTATGCAATTAAGCCCCTGATTTGACCAAATTAACTCTAAAAAATTATAATTTGACCCCATAACTTTAATTTCTTCCAATTAAAGCCTAAATTGACTTCAAAATCAATTTTTCTTGCAATAAAACTCTCCATAAATTCAATTAAACCTTCAATAAAATTTAATTGAGTCCATAAACATTTGATTTTGGACTTTTCTTCCTCAAATTGAATTTTCTTTGTCAACAGGGTTCTGATCAGTCAACAAAATACTGTCAAATTTTAATCTTTGAATTTTTGAACCTCCTCAACCAATTTTTGACTATTTTTGGGCACTCTGACATCCTTTTTTCACCGTTATATTTTTGGATACTATTTTTTATTTTTTTGTATTTTTTGAAGAGAGAAAAAATATGAATTGGGGAATAACCCAAAAATGGGTTATGAGAGTTGCGCTTTACAAAGCTTATTACTGAAATCTCGTAAGAGATTTTAGATAGTAAGCTTTATAAAGAAGAAAAAAGAAAACGATTACATTATTTTGGGCAACCTACCCCTTTTGAAGAAAATTGGTCTGCTTTCACGGGTGACCTGCCTTTTTGAAGAAAAATGGTCTATTTTCACGGGCGATCTTCTCACACACTCATACTTACCCTGGTCTATTTTCATGGGCGACCTGTCCACACATGCTCAAAGTGGTCTATTTTTCAGGGGCGACCAGCCATCACACTCATACTTACCCTAGTCTATTTTCATGGGCGACCTGCCCAAGTATACTCAAAGTGGTCTATTTTCAGGGGCGACCAGCCCACACCCTCACATTTACCCTAATCTATTTTCATTGGCGACCTGTCCAAGCATACTCAAAGTGGTCTATTTTCAGGGACAACTAGCCCACACACTCACACTTATCTTGGTCTATTTTCATGGGCGACCTGCCCAAGTAGAAAGAGGAAGAGTAGTCTCATTGTAATGGGTGACCTACCTAGGTGAATGAATGCTCTCATTGTAATAGGTGACCTACTCAGACAAAAAAAAAACATGGAGAATTGGTCGCATTGTAATGGGTGACTACCCAAGTGGAAAAAGAAAGAGTGGTCTCATTGTAATGGGTGACCTACCTAGTGGAGGAATGGTCTTATTGTGATAGGTGACCTATCCAGATAAAAAAACATGGAGAATGGTCGAATTCTAATCGGTGACCTACCCAAATAGAAAAAAAAGAGTGGTCGTGTTGTAATAGGTGACCTACCCAGATAAAAAAAATGGAGAATGGTTGAATTATAATGGGTGACCTACCTAAATGGAAAAAAAAAAAGAATGGTCGTATTGTAATGGGTGACCTACCTAGGTGGAGGAATGGTCTCATTGTAATGGGTGACCTACCTAGGTGGAGGAATAGTCGAATTGTAATAGGTGACCTATCTAGATAAAAAAAATATGGAGATTGGTCTAATTGTAATGGGTGACCTACCCAAGTGATAAAAAAGAAAGAGTTTTGAAAGGGACGAGAGCTCAAAGACGCATTTGAAAGGAGGTAGGGTTAGAAAATGCACTACCACTCTCAAAAGAAAGTGAGGGCTTAAAGGCGCACTCAAAATGAGGTAGGGTTACAAAACACACTATCCAAGAGATGAAGGCTTAAAGGCGCACTCAAAAGAAAGTAAGGGCTCAAAAGCGCATTCAAAATGAGGTAGGTTTAGAAAAGGTACAACCTAGGTGGTGAGGGTTCAAATGCGCACTCAAAAAAGAAAGAGGTAGGGTTAGAAAACACATTACCTAAAAGTTTGATGATGGATTACCAATTTGCTGAAATGTTGAAAACAATGCATTATGATTGATATGCATGTATACTTACCTGAGAAATATAGGCCCCCATTTCTTCATGGTGTCTTTCTTTGCTCAAAAGTTGGCATGATGGTAGTAAACTTTGATGGCTTTTTCATTCTTGCTTACTTAAGTCACATCATGTGAGCTGGACCTCTAGAAGGGTTTTGCTGCTCATTCCTTTATCTCAAGGGTTGTCAACTCTGCCTGATATTTTTAGAAAGGGAATCATGGAGCCAACCCTACAATGTGTTTTTGATTGCCTCGCAACTTGATCATGCCCCCCAAGTGTTCAATTCGGGTTTGGGGATGAGGCTATGTGAAGGAAGGTTTGACATAGAGTTGTTTTCATGCAGAATTTTTGGAATTTCAAAGCTATTCCAAACACAAAAATTATTTTGATCTCGATTCAAAGCATACTCATTCTGAAGAAATTCAATTGATTCATAAGGAGAGGTTTTCAGAAGTGATGAAAACTTTTTATTTGCTTTTGGTGAAAAATAGGAAGTGACATTTGGTTTGTCACAAAAGGTTTAAATTTCAATTTGAGGGTTATTGAGAATCGAATCTGTTCAAAGCATTTATTTTATCTGCACGAATAATTATTTGACCCGCACGAGAAAGCACTGCCTACCGATCCGGATTGCTTGCCTTTGATCAGAATGGGCTTTATCAGGTACGTAATGTAGGTTTTGGCTATTGGTTATGAAGAAAAGGATATTTTGCAGGCTCAAAAGGTGTTTAAGGGATTTTAAGACTAAGGATCACTTGTGCTTGTTTCCTAACCTTTGTCTTTTGAATTTCCTTCCAAAAAAGTTTTCCATGCCCCCAAGTGTCGGGTTTGGGCTCTTTCTCTTTATTTTCTTCATTTTGTTTGGTTGAGCATCATCATCTCAGTTATTTTTATGAGAAGTTCAAATCTTTTGGATCTTTTGGATGCCCCAGCTTTGCGTGGGCAACTTTAATCATTGAGTTCTTTTTTTATACCCCTCAGTGGTGTTTGGGCACTTCCAATCGTTGAGGTTTTTCTATGTCTCTCACACTTGCCCCCCAGTGTGGGGTGTGATCCTAGCCAAGGTTATTTTCAAAAAACATTACTAGGCTCAAAAGGGGATTGCAAATGATATATTTCAGCCTTGTGAAAGGATTATCAAAGATGGCCTTTCCTCATCTCAAACTCATGCATTGAGGATCGATAGGTCTTACTTTCAAGCGCGTATGCAAAGTGATTTATTCATTCAAATAAAACTCAGCTTTTTAGTCACCTCATGGTGTTTTTTTTCTAGGTTTTCTAGCTGTATGATTACCTTTTAAGGAATCACTTGAATTTCTAGAACTTGCTTGTTTTGGACAAACACCAACATGATTTTTGTTTTTGTACTAAACTTTGAATTCATAAAAATTCTTGTGAACATGTGAGATCATCCATAGTTTTGGAAGAAAAGGGAAACACACCAAAAGATTCTTGGCGCAATGGTTTCATGCTTAAAGGTTATGTTCAATGTGTTATTTGCATGAAACAGTAACAAAATAAAGGCATGTCATGAACACAAGAAAATACATGATCTTAATAATAAGAAGAAAGGCTTATTTGACAGAAAAAGTCTTGTGGAATTATATGCCAAAGTACCAACAAGACTGAAATACGTTGAAACAAAAATCAAGAAGTTTTGCAGGCATGATCAAATTGAGGTAGTTATTTTTTGACAAAACAAGAATAGGCTCCATTCTATAACTATGGTGCAATTCCCCTTCGGTCAGCCTTCCCACAAAATCTTTTGCAGAAATGCTGGATTGTGAGGCTCTTGGCCATGTTTGCCCCTAATTTCTTCGGGATGATTCGTTATTAGAGTATGAACAATGATGATAGGTCGGTTGGAAGGAACTTCACCAGAGTTATTTCCCATTATTTGCTCGAGTAAGCTAGAGGTGAGTCACACTTGTCTTTAGAGACTCCAACTCTTCTCGTAAATGGACGTTACAGCGAACACGCTCTTCATCTTTCGTGTTTCTCGCTCAAATTCAGGTGTTATACACTTGTAACGGACCTACTATTCATCCTGGTGCATGCATGATAAATGTATGAACATGTAATCTATATGATGAACTCACCCTTCGAGGGATGACATATGATCATAACTCTTGCATGACGAAACAAGAATCTTAATTTTTTCCCAAACTCTACAATGAAAATTTTCTGAGTGACGATCATTGTGTCACCCACAAGTCTTGAGTTCAAGATGATTCAACAAGGGTTTGCCCTAATGTAAATAAAGATATCACATACAACTTAAGGACATGTTCTATTCATTATGTGAACATGGGTAGGTTTTCTACCTGGTCTTCAAAAGGTCTCATATTTGTCCAGTGACAATCTTTGTAAAGACAATATAAGGGCGTTGCGAGAAATGGTTAAGGCACATACACCTACCATTACCAAGCAGGCACTCAGATATAAGTTGGGTGTTTCACGCATCTGAACCCTGACCAATAGTCATAAGGCAGATCATTAATCCTCCACCTAACTTAGAAGCTTGTGTGCGGTTTACAAATATTAAAGCATGTGATGCATGAGGCAATTCTATACAATGCATGAACAAATATGTACAGACATTAAAGCGCGTAAGAAATAAATAAAGAAAATTCATATTAACTATAAACACGCAAACCAAACAATAAAACATAATGATCAGACAAAAACAAAACTTAATCCACAAAGTCCCCAGTGGATTCGCCATTCTGCCACACATGTACGGCGTCGCGGCGTGATCGTCCACCCTCTCAGGAAAAATGTAATGGTCTATCTGGCAAATATAAAGAGATAATGAATTCTTATCTCTTATCGGTAAAATATGGACTGGGAGTCGCCACCTAGTATTCTGGTCACTAGGAACCCTAACTGGTCTCAGAGATCCGGTACGGAGACTGGTTGCGTAAAGGGAAGGTATTAGCACCCCAACTACGCCCTACCTAAGGTAAGCTGCATTGTTTTATTTGTCTGATCAAAATCTAAGGTTTTGCTATGTTTTCTAGTCGTTGGTCATGTCTGTCTAAAATCCAAGAAAAGCTCTCCTCAATAAGGAGGTTCTTATCTTAATAAGGTAAAACTTAACTGTTCTATCGTCCAAAAAAAAATTAAATATCCGGAATACGTATTACGTGTAATGTCGTACCCAGATAGTAAAAGACAAATAAAATAAAATTTTTGTTATTTTTGAAATTTTGGCCAATGTTCTCTTGACTTTAATAAACTAGTTATTAAAGCCAAAATGCATGCTAAAACATTGTTTTTTGATGTATGAAAAAAACACAACATGATTTTTTAGCTTTGAGACACTTGGCCGTATGCACAAAAACATTTTTTCATTTTT
>Ga0325414_1007835_pt1 | contig 11300 bp, 6 predicted proteins | sample PopdelMetagenome_8_FD_206183 | JGI IMG/M metagenome (GOLD analysis project Ga0325414, IMG submission 206183) | Populus deltoides microbial communities from Bellville, Georgia, United States - Leaf-PdKOR-R3 | ecosystem: Host-associated > Plants > Phyllosphere > Phylloplane/Leaf | place: USA...
TATATATATATATATATATATATATATATATATATATATATATGCAGGTACTTGTTCAATCTTAAAAAAAAAGGTTAAGAACAAGGCGCATGTTGAGGCGTCAATATGTGAGGCCTATATTGTTGAGAAGATCTCAACATTTATCTTATACTATTTCGAACCTCATTTGAGAACGAGGATCAACCATGTTCCACGGCATGATGGTAGTGGTGAAGTGCCTTCAAGTGGGAACTTGTCAATATTCTCCAATCCTGGACGACCCACACCTAAAAATGCTGTGAAGGGAAGATATTTGTCTGAAATAGAGTTCAGACAAGCACACAATTATGTCCTATTTAACTGTGATGAGCTGAGACCTTTTATTAAGTAAGTAGATGTTCGACTTAAACTTTGTCAATAGTGTACTATTTATGTTTTGTGATACCATAAACTCATAAATTGGAACAACCTTGCAAGCAACATCGATGATACTTACTGTCCAATAACTCATAATTGACCGAATCCCAGATCTTTCAATTACAAGATGAACAATTTGCCACATAGTTTAGAACACATGTAAGTCCTATCATAAACTCATTATCTTTTGCAATGTAATTAACTGTACATCAATATTACATAATATTCGTTTATTGATTATTGTTGTATTTAATATACAAGGTTTATCAATTGGGAGGTAGTGCTGCTATTTCACTGTCTTTACTAAGCTTGGGCCCTGAAAGAAAAGTCAAGTGTTATAACGGATATTTTGTCAATGGATATGTCTTTCATACTGAAGAATACGGGCATGGAAGAAAGACATACAACAGTAGTGTTTGTATTAAGGGATCGACTTCTAGTGAGTTTGAAGTTGACTACTACGATAGATTGGAAGAGGTCATCGAACTATAATATCATAGCGAGCATAATAGAGTATTTTTATTCAAATGTTATTAGTATGACACAACTGGCAGAGGAATCATAGTAGATTCTCACTATGATCTCGTTGAAATCAACTCAAAAGCTAGACACTGCAACATAAACGACGTCTTCACAAAGCAATGCCAACAAGTTTATTACACATACACCCCTTCCTTTAGAAAGGACCGATCAAGAGTTGATTCGTTATCCGTTTTAAGAACAAAACCCAGGGGTTGTGTCGAGGTTGTTTAGGATGAAAACAAAGACACAAGTGTGATAGATGAAGTCTTTCAAACTAGTGAGTTGGTTGAATCATACCGAGGTGCTCCTTCAATTGACTTGGAAGAAAATTTAAATTTTCATGTTTTCAACGATAGTCTTGTTGATGTTGACGCAGAGGAGTTGAATGCTGTTTTAAGCTCTACTAGTGGACTAGAGAATGTTGATGAAGAAGATGATAACCACATTGAAGAGTATGATGAAGCTGATGATAACAATTCAATTGAGGACGAAGATGAAAATTCTGACTAAACATGTTGTAAAGCCTTATTTTTATAATGTAATATTTTGGAACATGAAATATTTATTCTTCTTTAATTGCCAGCTCTTGTTATTGTGTTGTGTGTGTTGTAAGTTTGCAATTCAAGATTTTGTGGAGGATAGAGACACATGCGGAGCAATATTGACAGTTTCACCAACGGGTACACCGACGGCCTGGTACCTGTAGGTATTTCACCGAGAGTTGAAAAAAATTTACAGTCCATGCCACAATCACCGACGAGTACACCGACGGCCTAGTACCTATCAGTAATTCACCGAGAGTTGAAAAACATTTACGGTCCGTGCCACAATCACCGACGGGTATACCGACGGTTGGCGCAATCATCGACGGCAATACCGACGGACTGAAACTCGTCGGTATTTTACAGAGAGTTGAAAAAAATTTACGGTTCGTGTCACACTCACCGACGGATACACTGATGTGCCACACTCACCGATGGATACACCGAAGGTTGGCGTGCACCCCGAAGCGCACGCCTGTCAAAAGCCTAGTCGGTCGGCAATGTTACAGATGGATAGATTAGTCTAGTGGGATTTTTGAAATTTTCGATGCGAATACCAATTAACTACCGACGGCAATTACCGATTGAATTTAATGCCACCGATAATAATAAATATTCCGTCGGTAATACCATCAGAAAAGGTGCCATATTAATGTCTAGCGGGATTTTTGTTTTTTTGGTGCGAATATCAATTAATTACCGACGAAACATTTATTACTGTCGGTGGCATTAGATTCTGTCTATAATACCGTCGGAAATATTGCTATATAAAACCCCCCCTCTCCCTATTTGGTTCATTTTTTCTTTTGGCTCTTCATCTCTATTTCTCTTCTCCTCTCCATTTGTATTTAGTTTTTGGAAGAGTTTTTATTGTTTTGGTGGTAGTTTTAAACATATTAAAAGGTATGTATTCTTCTTTCTTTATCTTTGTAATTTTTTTATTTTAATTATGATTATGATTATTTTTTTGGTGTTCTTTGTTTTGTGTATTGTTTGTAGATAAAATCTTAAAATCAACACACTATTAAGGTAAGCATTTTTTATTCCTAAATTTATTTTGAATTGATGTAGTGTTTTTTAGTTTTGAGTATTGTTTGTTTTGTGTTTAGGATGTTTTGTGTAGTGTTCTTTAGTTTTTTTCATTTTATTTATGTTTTAAATGTTAATTCAAATATAGAATTAAATTTAATTAATTTATCTTAATTTTAGGATATTATTGTTTGTATTGCCGTAATTGTTATTGCTGAATTTATGTTTTAAATGTTAATTGAAATATAGAATTAAATTTAATTAGTTTATCTTAATTTTAGGATATTATTGTTTGTATTGCCGTAATTGTTATTGCTGAATTTATGTTAATTAAAATATAGAATTAAATTTAATTAGTTTATCTTAATTTTAGGATATTATTGTTTATATTGCCATAATTGTTATTTCTGAATTTATGTTTTAAATGTTAATTGAAATATAGAATTAAAATTAATTAGTTTATCTTAATTTTAGGATATTATTGTTTGTTATGTTGTTTGTTATTTTGATTAATTTTAATTGTTATTTATGAATTTGTATTGTTGTTAGTTGAAAATATATAGATGTTGAATTTCTATAGATGTTAGGTTGTATAGAGTTGATTTTGCAATATTTGTGTAATTATTAATATTTGTAGGTATGAAAACTGTGGGTAGTTTTTAATATACGGGAGGTGTTGTCGAATTGTTTTAAATGATTAAATTTCTATGGATGTTAGGTTGTATATATGATGTTGCTGGCATCAATTGGATTGTGTTTATTGTAAAGATTGCAGGTTTGAAAACTATGGGTAGTCTCCAGTATAGGGGAGGTGCTGCCAAATTTTTTTAAAATAATCAAAGTTAATTATGTAATAATTCGTATATATTTGTGTACATGCGTCAAATGAAATCTACAGCACGTTGTCAGTAGACGGTTGCAACTAGTTCTTCTAGCAGTGAGGAGGACATCTCCTTAGGTTCTGATCACGGCGATGCATCTACGCCAATTTGTGATGCTGCCTCTTCTAACGCGGTTTCATAGCACAAAGGCAGTGTGCCTTCACAGCGGGGTCAATTCACCCGCAAGTACCAAGCACAATGGAAGGATGACCTCTTGATGTAAGTTTGTTAAGGTTTTGAGTTTGTTTCTATATTTATAACATAATTTATGAACAACTAATTAATTTTTTATTATTTAATTTCAGGTTCACAAACATTGAAGCTGTCATGACAATTACATGGCGTTTAAATCGTCGATGGAGATTCCATTGTTTCAATGGAGTCAGGTTTCCAGACATCCTGAGTGGAGACCTAATATCGATGCATGGTTTCAGCAATTTCAGGTCGGTGTTAACTTTTAATTTCCAACTTATTTTTAATAAATTATTTATATAATTTTATATCTTGTACTATTTTTATTTTAAATGAATTACTTATATACACAGCGTAAATTTAAGTGGGATAGGGCGAATAACAATGTTGTGAGGAGGGTATGGGAGAATCACGCGGCAACTAGGTAACATCAAAAATAATATTTATTTTTGTTTTATAATTGTATGTTCTTAATTCTAATTTGTTACTATAGAAGTAGGTTGTGTGATTTTTGGTATGACACGCAAAAAAAATCAAAAAGACATGCGAGGGATGACGGTCTTGAAGGATGGAATTAGGTGGCGGTTTGGAGGGAATTCAAACCGCCATTCATCTCGGGAGATATATGGACGACATATATTGAGCACGTGACCTCAGAGCGGTTCTCACGGCGCTCATAGTCCAGCGCCCACAACCAGAATCGGCAAATTCATGGTTCGGTGACCACGCACACCGGCAGCTCCGTCCCGTTCAGCGCACATGCAAAGCGGATGGTAAGATTAATTTTATTAAAATATATCTTTAATTAATTTGTCATTGCTTGTAAATATATTTAACTTGCAACCTATTTTTTCCTTACAGGCTGCGTCTCTTGGACGTGAGCCGAGTCCAATGGAGTTGTTTGTAGAGACGTATGTGCGGAGTCAAGACCACCAAAAGAGGGTGCAGCAGTTCGTGGACAACCGTGCTCAGCACTTCGTGGTATTTCGTTCAATCATTTTATTTTGTAAGTTATTATTTTCTTGAATTCAATATGATGATTTTTTTTTTAATTTTCAAGAGACCTATAATAGTTGGTTGAGGGAGAGATATGGGGATGATCCTTCGACCCATCCAGATTTCAATTCAGATTTGTGGATGGAGGTGGGATCGTCTGGTGGACCCGACAAAAATCAGGTCTACGGGCTCTCCGACACTACGGCCGAAAACTTGCGATCGGCCCGTAGTGTCCAACTGTTGGGAGCTCTCCATCAGTATCGAGCACCCAGTCTGAGGAGTTCGTGGCCTTGAAAAAACAATATGAACAACTCTCGACGAATTATGATCAACTCCATCAAATGGTCATGGAGATTAGATCAAGGATGGGTGATGATACATATGCAACTTCTTTTTTGCTGTACGGTCCCGAGAACAACCAACCTCCTCCTCCTCCTCCTCCTCTTCCAGCTTCGCCGTTATTCTAGTTTAATTTTGTTTTTTAAACACATTAAATTTGTAATGAATATTTGGATGAATATTATTTAACATTATTTTTATATTTTTAATGTTTAATACAATTTTATTTGTTTATTAAGCTTTTTTACTATTAATATTTTTATTTATTTATTTTCAATACATACCGACGGCTTTACCGACGGACATATTCCGTCGGTATTTCACCGAGAGTTGCCAAACAATTACCACCTATGCCACAATTACCGACGGAAGATATCTTCCGTCGGTGTTTACTATTATTATTACCGATGGAATATATCTGTCGGTATTTAACAGAGTTCTGAAACATTTACCGCCATGCCACCATCACTGATGGAATATCCATTGGTGATTACCATTTAAAATACAGACGCATTTATTCCGTCGGTAATATTCTCGCGGGAAATTTTTTTGTCGTGCATCGCCGTTTGTAATTCCATCGGTGGTTGGTTTTTTTGTTTCCGACAGAATAAGCAACGGAACAGCAATTACCGACAATTAGTATAGCGACGGACGGATTCTGTCGGTGAGACCGTCGGTAATAATTTTACCGATGGATTTCATGGCTTACACCGACGTAATTAATCCGTCAGTAAAACTGTTTAATGGTGTAATGGCTGGCTGGAACGGGGGGAGGTGATGGTCTAGTTTGGGGTGGTGGTGCTGGCGGTTTGAGCTGGTTTTGGGGAATATGAGGTTGTTGATTTGAAGGCTGGAGGTGGGGGCGTTGGTGATGGAGTTGTTGTCGGGTGGCTGGTGTCAGGGGATGATTGTGAAGAAGGGAGAGTCATTGTGTCAGTTTGGTAGAGGAGGTAGGTTGCAGACCATCGGTGGTAGGTTGACAGCCATGGGTAGAGAAGAAAGGGGGATGGCAGTCTGTTAGTCTTGTGATGGGTCTGCTTTGGTTGAAGAAGATGGTGTGTTTTTTTCCTGTGTGGCTGGCGTGAAGGAGAAAGAAAGGGAAGTAAGGGTTCTGTTCCGGGTATAAAAACTAAAAAGGAAAAGGCTGAAGGCTATGGACCGCAGATGTGGCTTTTTCAGAGCTGTTTTGCGACGTTTCAGGGTTGATTGGTAGCTGGCGGCTAGGCTTCTTCAAAATGGATCTAGATTTTTTTTGGTGCATGTATTTGGGAGAGAGAGTGTGAGCTAGAGAGAGCTTGATTTTTTTTTTATGTTTTTTTTTTTAAGCCTCTCCTTTTATGTGAGATAACCACCTATAAAATTTATAGGTAGCGAATTATGTTTTCTTTCCTAATTTTTTAGTCTGCAACCTAAATGTACTTTAGTCCCTTATTTTTTTTCTTTTCATTTTGATCTCTATGTCCAAATATTTTTTATTTTTTTATTTTTTATATTTTGATTTTTAAAAAAAAAGACAAAATCATTGCCGACTCAATTAGAAAAACCAATGATTTTAAAAATGACACACTAAAAGTTGAACGCATTAAAAAGAAACTAGAAATTTGAATCCTTCTAGGCGATGTTAAAAATGTTGAAAATAACACAAATGTATCAAGAACATATTTTTTTATTTTTTTTATGTTGAAAATATTTAGAAAAAACATAGGGTCAAAAATTAGGTTACAACACGTCTGATCAAACTTACTCATTAACATCTCCATCATAGCTTCCATTCTATCCTGCCTTTCTTCATATTTCTCACCTTTTTTTTCAACATTTTTTGAAGACATTGTTTATACCTGAAATAAAGGTTAGTAGCAAAGAAATTTTTTCCTCGCATGTTTACTCTCATAGTAAAATTCTCTCCTCTCATGTTTCACACAATATTAGGTTTTTTACTCTAATAGTCTCGCTATGCCTTTTACCACTTATTCTCATAATTTAGTTCTTAAAAGTAACATAGCAACTTATCAAACAATTGACCAAACTACGCAATAATTTATTTTATGTTTAAAGACTCAAGAATCAACAATTATTCAAACTTTTTAAAATGAAACTTAAGAAAAAAATAGTAGTGTAAATTTATTCGAATATAATAACAAAAATGAAGACATGAAATAAAAGTAAGAGTTATTATTAAGAAAGAACAAAAACTATGAAATTCAAGAAAATAAAGAAAATGATGTAAGAAATCAAGAAACTAAAGAAATTGATGCAAGATAATTCTACTCTACCAAAATATACAAGAAATCAATCATGATCACCAAGAATTTCCAAGACAAGTTTCAATTAAACCCTAGTTCATGCAATATCCAAAATTTCTGAATTTCTTTTCCGAGAACCTTTTCAAGATTGCGATTTTCATTCTTCTTTCTTTTGTTCTTTTTTTTATATGTGCTGAATTTTTCAAGTCACAAAAATGAACACAGTTTATTGTTTTATATGTATTTTTTTGGCAACTTCAAGACTGTTCCCTATCAAAATCGATTTTCTTCTACCTTTTTTTTAAATTGAACACACAACCAAGATTAATCAAGAATTAATATATATTTTTTTTTTGTATTAGTTGAAACCACAAAGAGAAAGAAACCAAGAAAACAAACCCTAGATATGGCAAGATCTAAAGAAAACCCTAGAATTACTTATAACAATGAAAATTAAAGAGATATAACCTAAAATTGCCAAGCTTTGATACCAAATTGATGTGGAATTGTCCCTTAGATTGCTAATATGAGGTTTTAAGAAAAGTTTGCAACTTAACCCAAAAAGAACCTTGTCTTAGAGACCAAAGTTATATGCAATTGATCACCCCTCCCTTAGACTTATAACGAGACATAAACAAGATGTATAAATCAAAATGAAGATGATCAATCATTCAAAGAGTTTGCAAGTTCAATTAAGAATTTAGTATGAAAATCAAGCACACAATATACAGCAACCTTAAAGAAAATTTTCATAAACTAAAAAATAATGTTAACAATTGGTTTATATAGTAAAAAGCTAACTCTAATTTGACTTAATGGACCCAAACTTAATAAATAGACATTAACACATTAAAAGCTCAAAATAAGTAAAATAATAAAATAAAACATAACCCAAATAAACCCCTAAATGTTGTAGACCCTAAAATAAACTTAAAGATAAATATCTCAACTAAATAAAACAAGATCAAAGTTGAACTTTGTAATCCGCTGGCAAAATCAAAGCTCAACTTCAAACAAATGGTTCTCCCTCGTCTTGATGAATTAGAAGATCTATCATATATCACTGAAAATATATGGATATCTAGTTTTCAATACAACTAGAATCTCATCAAAATTCATTATGTAGCTCCAACTATAGCCGAAACAGTAGTTAAAGGTCAAAATTAGCTAATTTGGATCTTTTTATTCCAATATTTCTGTAATATCTTGATGCTCCCCTACATGTCGTTATTGAACATAAATTAAATTAATCAAGGCTTGTTCTTTATTTTTTGATATCCTCTCGAACTCTACCTTAACTCATGTATCTTAAAAAAATCTATTAATTGTCTGTCAAAGAACCATCTCAACCCAATAACTTAAGCTGTTAGGTGAGGTCCCAGGATATGATTTATATTATTCTCCAACACACCCCCTTAAGTGAAAGCCCTTTGGGCTTGAAATTTGCACAGGCCCATATTACCTTGTGCTTAATTTTTATCAAATAAATGGGGATGGTGAGATTCGAACTCGTGACCGCTTAGTTATCAAGGCTCTAATACCATGTCAAAGAATCATCTCAACCCAATAGCTTAAGCCGTTAGGTGAAGTCCTAGGATATGATTTATATTATTCTCCAACATTGTTTCCTTGAATCTCTTTGCTTTAAGTCTTATGACTCAACCCAATAGAACTTCTAATGGATTTCTTGATGTTGAAGCTAAAATTGCATCAATTTAAGTTCACGAGAGTAGTTTGGTTTTTTTATTCAATTTGAAAATTTATGTTCATCCAGGATGTGAAAAATGATGACTTAAATAATGTTAAGGGTAAATTTTCCTTTATTTTATTTTGTTTTCTTCTCGTATTTTTTAGTCATTCTCTCACTTTTTTTTCTCTCTTTTAGCTTTACTTATTTTTTTCTCCCTCTTTTTTCTTTTTGTTTTCTTTTAACTCTAAATAATGATAACAATATTCGGTAAAAACTTAAAAATGTAGAAAAGAAATGAAAGTGTGTTTTGTATATTTTCAAATCTTGATATTTTTTACAATACGGATAGAATTGCTTTTAGGGTACAAAAACAATCATTAAAGGTCTTAAAAACAATTTATTGATACATATATCTTAATATCAACCTTACATGATTAAAACGGACTCTTTAAAATAAAAAGAATTTGTAAAAAAAAATAATTGTAATATTTCTCATATTAAAAATTAGTATAATTCTAAAAAAAAACTTTTATTTACATATCTTGACCTTGTTTATTTGAGTTATGAATAGATTTTATTCTTATACACGACTTCTTTAGATAAAAAAAAATAAAAAATATATTATATAGTAGAATTATAATTTTGTTAGGAGAAGGCATTATAATTATAACAATATACTAGAAGGAGACATTGTTATCATAGGAAATTACCCTTGGTATCCTATGGTATAGTTATTTTTCCACTTTGTTTCCATTTTTATAGAAATTATTGAAAATATCATCTGTTAATAAAAAAAATTATTCTAATCAATCAAAATAACCCCATATATATTGTACCATAAAATCTCTTTCTTCACCTTTCTCCTCCATCTCTTCCGCTCCCCACCCCACCACCACCATCACCACCACCAACCTAGTTCAATCCTAGTGGTATTTTTATTATTTTGATGCACCAAGGGTTTTTTAGTCATTAAATGAAATATAATGACAATCTTATAAATGATTAATTCTTTTTTGTTGATTTTTTTATATCATGTAAAATGTTATGAATATATAAAATTCATGATGTTTTGTGTAATTTCTAAAAGAATAGAGGTAAAATAAAAAAATAATTAAATTATAGGAGTATAGAGTAATTTTTCCTTGTTATTATACCAAATTTTATTGATAAAAATATAAAAACATAGTTAGAATATAATTATTTATCATATTTTAATTTCATATTTGACTAAATTTATTTTCATCATATAATCAAACTAATTTTTTCATGCCTTCAAAAAACTGAACAAATTTAATCACCGCTGTCAGATTTTAAATAAAATAATTCAGATTTTAATTATTAAAATATATATTAAATCCATAAATGTCCATTCTTTTCTCTCATTTTTCTCATTTATAAGAGATTTATAACAATAAAGCATATTAATTTTATAGGTTAACAATACACATGTCAAGCACATGAGAATAAAACTAGTTCTTTGAAGGAAAACATAATGGACATACAAAATTTGTACATACTTATCAATGTGAAACCAAATTGGATGTGCATGGCATGTGCCTTTTGTAACAATCGCCTGGCAGAGCTCGTCAATCGTTTATTATTGTAGTAATAATTATTTTTTAAAATATTTTTTATTTATAAATATATTGAAATAATATTTTTTTTAAAATAATATTTTTAATATCAGTACATCAAAATGTCTAAAAATATCTAAAATATTAATTTAAAACAAATAAATAAACCCTTTTAAAATACAAAACCAAAATGGCTATAGCTTGTGATATGCATTTGCATGTGGGTATGCTTGCACATGTTCGTTTGTCCAGGAAGGGGGAAAAAACATAAGAAGAAAGAGAGATTTTCAATCGTCTTCTTGCGTGAATGTGTTGGAGTCGGACAATATAATTGTGCAGTTGCCTGAACGATGGTGCATGTAACAATCACGCGTCTATGACTCCCTTTGCAAGTTAAATGTGACAAAAGATTAATAGTTGAGGGATGTATGCTTGCTGCCATTAAACCTCTTTGATTGTTTAAAAATAGAAAAATCTTAAGGCGGAATGCTAGGTATTCAAGGACAGTGCAGCACGATAGTACCAACAATGGAGGAAACTCATACTGCCCCGCCAGGTCTTTTCATTTATGAATATTGCAAACAATTACAAAGGATAATACTTTCCTATCACAGCAGCTGCTCATGCCATGCGACAGGAAATCGAAAGAGTGTTCTGTTTCTGTTAATTAGTAGTTGAAAACAGTATATTCTTTTCTTTCTAATCAAACTTTCCCGTCTTCACACATGCGGGACTGATCCATTGCAGCACAGCAGGAAAATACTGTTCAAATACGAATAGCTGAAGTAAGAATACTCGTAATAAAAAGAAATCCAAATAGACTTAAGCAAATAAGCCCTGGAGCTTAGCCCAATAGCGATCAATATTGCAAGCTCTATCCTCTGTCTCTCGTTCTT
>Ga0325414_1007839_pt1 | contig 11297 bp, 8 predicted proteins | sample PopdelMetagenome_8_FD_206183 | JGI IMG/M metagenome (GOLD analysis project Ga0325414, IMG submission 206183) | Populus deltoides microbial communities from Bellville, Georgia, United States - Leaf-PdKOR-R3 | ecosystem: Host-associated > Plants > Phyllosphere > Phylloplane/Leaf | place: USA...
ACTATTTCGAACCTCATCTGAGAACGAGAATCAATCGCGTTCCACGGCATGATGATGGCGGTGAAGTGCCTTCCAGTGGGAACTTGTCAATATTCTCCAATACTGGACGACCCACACCTAAAAATGCTGTAAGAGGAAGATATTTGTCGGAAATAGAGTTCAAACAAGCACACAACTATGTTCTATTTAACTGTGATGAGCTGGGACATTTTATTCAGTAAGTTTATACTAATTAAACTTTGTTAGTAATATACTATTAATTATATATTGTAATATAATACACTCATCATCACTTGTAGGCAACATCGACAATATTTGCTCTCCAATAACTCACAGCTGACCGAATCCCAGATCTTTCAATTACAAGATGAACAGTTTGCCTCATGGTTCAGAACACATGTAAGCATTATCACAAACTCATTCTAGCTTGCAAAATTACTGTACGTATGCATGTCATTACGAGATTCTCGTTCATTTACTGTTTATTGATGTACATTACATACAAGATTTATTAAATGGGAAGGAGTGCGCCTAAGTCATTGTCTTCACTAAGCCTGGGGCCTGAAAGAAATTGTAAGTGCTACAACGGGAATTTTGTCAATTGATATGTTTTCCATACTGAAGAATACGGGCAAGGAAGAAAGACATACAACAGCGGTGTTTGTGTTAAGGGATCCACTAGTAGTGAGTTAGAAGTTGACTACTATAGTAGATTAGAAGAAGTCGTCGAACTGCAATATCATAACGAATAGAATAGAGTGTTTTTATTCAAATACTATTGGTATGACATGACTAATAGAGGAATCAGAGTTGATCTGCATTATGGTCTGGTCGAAATCAATTCAAAAGCTAGACTCCGCAACATAAACGATGTCTTTGTTTTTGCAAAGTAATGTCAACAAATTTATTACACATACACCCTGTCATAACCTAATTTTTGACCATTTTTATTTTTTTTATTATTTTATTTACTGAAAATGATATAAAAAATTGATGATGAAAAAATAATAATGATGAAAAGCATGTAAAATGAAATAAATGAAGAATGAATTAAAATTTGGATTAAGGGCAACATGATTAGAAATTTTGGAGTTTAATTAAGCTTGAAATTAATTTAATTAATCCAATCAAGTTTTAGAGAATTGACAAGTTTAATTCTTAATTGAGTTTGGAATTAATTGAATTAATGAAATCAGGGACTTAATTGAAAGCAATACCAAAGTTTGGGTTTAATTGGGGCCACAGTTGCAATAGATTAAAGTCCAAGGACAAACTTGTAAAAGGCGTCGAGATGCAGGGGTCCAATTACAAATTAACTAGGGGTTTAATCACAAGACTTCCAAAACTTTAAGGACCAAAATGAAAATCGCCATTAAACACTCCACTGTTCATCTCCTCCATCCCGATTCAACAGAAACGGTAGAGAACGTGGGTAACATTTTTGCCCATGATGTGCCATTAATACATGCTAGGAGGTGTAAGGGTGTTAGGTGGCTTATAAAGAATGAACAGCAAAGAAAACAAAGGAAAAGAAAAACCACGGAGGGGGGGAAAAATACCCAGAGGCTAAAAATCCCAGACGGAAAAAACCCAGTAGACAGGGGGAAAGCTAAGCCCAGACATGAAAAAACCAGGGAGAGAGCGGAGAAAAAACTGCTGAAAAACCAAAGCAGAGAATACACGAAGAAAAGCCAGGGGAAGGAGACAGAGACAGAAACAGGGGAAGAGAACAAAAAGCCAACGTACCCCAGCTTCGCCTTCATCTTCAGAACACAAACACAGTGAGCAGACGAAAAACCAGAGAAGAAAAATGCAAACAAAACCAGAGGAAGAAGCTTAAAAAAACAAAGAGAGGACCAGCATCACCACCGATTGCCTCTTCTCCAGCACCAGCTTCCAAAACCAAAGGAAGAAGCTAAAAAGGAAAGAGGAACAAGCAGCTAAGAGAAGGAATACACCGACAGAAGGGAAACGAACGAACACAAGGATCTTGAGGCAAGGATAGACGACCAAGAAAGACTGAAAAAAATTCGGATCGCCATTTCCAGCACCAGGTAAGTTGCGCTTTCTCTTCTTGCATTTTAATTACATGCTCCTATAGCAGGCGTGCGTGAACTGCTCACGCATGCCTGCTGGTAAAAAAAATGGCCAGTTGGGTTAAGCCTGTGACCCGGCTAGGCCTGCTGGGTCCAGCCCAGCCACATGGGCTGAGCTGGGCCCAGCCATCAAAAAATAAAAAATAAAAAATAAAAAATAAAAAATATAAACATATAAAAAATAAAAAAATATGCATGGATATATTTAAATTTATTTTTATTTGGTTTATTTAAAGAGCTAGAGTCAGCAACACCATTCATTTTTGTTTTGAGTTACGTAATACTTACCAACGCCAGAGTTAGAAGTATCCGTAGTCGAATATTCACTGACGCTAGAGTCAGGAATATTATAAACAAATCATCATAGCATAAACTAATAAATATTTAACAATTTAAGACAAAACCAACAATGTAGTCTGCCTTAGGCAGAACGTTTAAGGGGTGATAATATCTTCCCTTTTACGTAACCAATCCCGAGCCATAGAATCTCTGTTGACCAGTTAGGGTTTCTAGTGACCATAATACTAGGTGGCGACTCCTTAAACAAGACATTTTTTCCCTAAAAAAACAAGATGCCAGATATCTTTTCTTTTTCCATATTCAAGAAATGTTGTGTGGGACCGCCGCGATGTCGGGTGCGATAGAATGGCGACTCCACTTGGGAATTAGGATTAAGCTTTGTCTTTTGTCTTATTATTGCTATTTTTTGTTGTTGTGTTTATTTGTTTATTTTTCCTGCATTTACTGCTTTAGCATGCATCCTTATTTATGTTGTCATGCATCACTTTGGAAGCACACACTTTACATCCTAGGATAAGTGGGGGCGTAACGGTACCCCAATGGCTTTAGCCTGGGTAAGACTCGTGAAACCATCCAACTCTCGCTTGATTGTTTACTTAGAAGTGGTTGATATGCCAAACTGATATTACTCAGGGCCTCTATTTTCACACTACTTGTAAGCCTCATATCGACCTTTCATGGACGATCACTGAGCATGCGAGTGACCCTTTGAAACTAGATAATGACTAAACCCTTGATGCACTCAACAATTAGGATCTTCCCACTAGGTTGTCACCCCGTGAAGGGCAAGTTTGTATTTCATACATATTTTTTTTATTATTATTTTTTATCAATATTTTTGCATAAATTGCATGATTTACATATTAGCAGGTAGAAATATAGGTTCCCCATTGAAACTCGCCTATAACACTCGTTCGAGAAAAAGACAAATGGAAAACGAAGAAAGAGCCCAGTTGGAAGCCCAACATAAAAAAAAAAGATGGATAATCCTAAAGAAGAAGTCACAAGGCTTACTAGTCTACTCGAGCAGGCCTTGAGAGATAAATCCGGAAAAGCAACACTTATAACTCAGCCTGAAGATATGCATGTAACTCATTTCGATCCACAGAATCTGGGGGCAAATAGGGTGTCATCTGAATTTCAACAAGCTATGCATTTCCAGCCGGCATACCCCATGAGAATTCCATTTACCATTGATTCTACCGAGAAAGAATCTCAAAAGGGCAGGATGGTGAAAGAAGAGGGTTTGGAAAAATGGACTGCTTTAGAAAAGAGAATAAGAGCAGTTGAGGGAAACCATTTGTGTAACTTGGTGAAAGCTGTCAATATATGTTTGGTGCCTAACGTATTCATTCCTAAGAAGTTTAGGGTGCTAGAATTCATTAAATATATAGGAACCCAATGCTCTGTAACTCATCTCAAGGCATACTGCGACAAAATGGCTGAGGTGGTTGACGATGATAAATTGTTGATTCATTTCTTTCAAGACAGCTTAAGTGGCGCTCCCTTTACTTGGTATATGCGATTGGATAATACCAAGGTTAAAAAATGAAAGGATTTAGTTGATGCCTTCATGAGGCAATATAAGTTCAATATAGACGTGTGCCCTGATCGGTTAAGCTTGCAAGCTATGGAGAAGAATAACAAGGAGTCCATAAGAGAATATACTCAAAGGTGGCGTGAGGCTGCCGCACAGGTTAACCCTTCTTTGTTGGAAAAGGAGACGATCAACTTGTTTGTCAACACTTTCAAGGCCCCGTACTTTGAATACCTGGTTGGAAGCTCTGCGCAACATTTCACTGACCTGGTTGTTATAGCTGAGAGGATTGAACAAGCCATTGGGTTAGGTAAGATTGTTGACCCAACTAAGAAGAACAGTTTCACTGAAAAAAGAAAGGACACTGATGGTGGTTGTCAAGGCACTTATCATTCCTATAGCTGATTTCTTCATACCGACTCCTAGAAATCAAATATCTTGAAGAAAAAGCTACGGTGATATTAGGCCAAGAATGGTCTGTATATGGCTTCAACTAACTGCTGAAAAGATACCCTTGTTAAGAAGAATGAGTGATTGAAAGATTCCAGAAATTCCAATCAATGATCACTAAATGTTTAGCCCCTTTATGGGTTATCATGCCAGTATTCATGTTGGTATAAGATCTTTGTTGTTGAACTTATTTTCCTAAGCTTCAATGAAATAATGAGTTTGTCATTCAATCGTGTTCATGACCAAGCATTATTCATCTGATTAAAAGAGTTTTCTTCTAAGAAATCACGAATACACCTTTGAAGCCTCGCGTGATCTCATAGACGCAATTCATCTCTTGTTCCATTTCCCTATTGGAGTTTTGAAAATTTGATCTTGCGTTTTGATTTCAAAAATAGTTTGATGTTTATTCAAAAATGATTTTTTCCACATTCTACTTGTAGAATGACAAGTGAATCAAGCAACTCCATCATTGAGGTGACTAAATTATAAACCAAAAAAATTGAAAAAAAAAGAATATTGGATAAAAAAGAAAAAAAGAAAAAAGAAATGAATAACCCTTACCCCACGACTCTTGAATCATGTGTTTTTAAATGTATGAATAATGGTATGTAGTGAACTCGTTGCTCGTGACCCATGAAATGCATCTTTGCCAAGATCAAACCATCACACTGGATGAGGTCAAAGTTTATTGATCATAGCTGCTTGCGCTTGAAATGAGGGAAGGCCATCTTTGTTATTCCTTTCACTTTCTGAAATAAGTACATCCCTTGCGATCCCTTTTTGAGCCTGAATAATTTTTCTTTCATGAAAAAAATCCTGACTAGGATCACACCTCACACTGGGGGGCAAGAGAAAATTTCAATGAGAAAAGAGAAAAAGCTGTGAGAAAGCCAAAAAAGGCATCAAAGCTCAAGAAAATCAAATGCTAGGGGCATGCCCAAATCATTAGAAAACTGACATCCAAGATAAAGTGAGAATGTCATAGCAAAGCAATAAAAAAGAAAAAGCAGCAAATCAAAGAAGAGCGGCAAAAAAAAAAAAATGAATGATGTCAAGAGTCAAACGGTTGACAGTGATCCTCGGTCTTTGAAACCCTGAAATACTCTTTGAGCCTTATGAATCCTTTTCTTTCATAGCCAAAAACCACAGCCTACATTACATGCCTGTAGAAGTCCTTTCTAATCAAGCAAGCAAGCAACCTAGAACAATAAACAATGCTCTCCAAATGCAAAGAATACTTTTTCATAAGATTCATGACATCAAGAATAAACTACTCATTATTATTCATGCTGATAAAAATGAATGTAAAAAAAGAGACAAGTTGTTTTTCTCAAACAAAACCTCGAGTTTTTTCTCGAGCCCTTCAGTTTGAAAACCTATAAAAACAAAAGGTCATCTCATGACATATTTTCACCAAAGACCTCTTTGCCAAACATGAGCAAATAATCTCTTTTCCAAGAAAGAAAATAACTAAGGAGTTGCAAGATTTCAAAAGCAAATTGTTTTAGATTCACATCGAAATAATTTTTGTTTTCAAAATGCAAGATCAAGATTTCAAGATTCATTCTAGACCCATATTCCTTCACCAAACTGAAAATGAGAGAAATGAGAGATTGGCCTCTTAAAACCATTATTTGTCTAAGTCGCTGACAGAGCACACTTAGGGGAAATGACCAATACAAGGGGGCAACATTGTGTTTAAAAGGAAAAATTCTGGAAAAGGACATGGAACATTTCCTACAACAAGACAAGATGGCATTTTGGTTTATGAAAGATAGTTTGATCCTTTCAGCAAGTGACACCGAACGTTTTTAACAGTGAGATGAGGAGTAATGAATGATCCTTTCGAATTATTTGACGAGACAGAAAATCTCTAACAGGCAAGTGGGTCACGATAAGCACCACAAAGGCTGAGTTGTGTAAACAAATCTGGAAATAGACTTACATGGGCCAACTCGAGCGGGCTAGAAGCCAAGCGACAAAGAGGACCCAAATCAGAGGTAGCAAGTCCTCATCAATCAAACAACAAGAAGATTAAGAAGAAATGGGGGCCTATATTTCAAAACAGGTAAAGATGCATGCATATCATCTAAACTTTGAGACATTGGACAATGAGTTTTGATAATTTCATTAGAGAAAATTCTAGCGGAATCCATTAAGTGGAAGGCCGACTTGAAATGACCAAAGATTGAAATTGCTTTTGAAAAATTTGTTATTTTTAAGAATTTTTCAACCTGGGTAGGCCGCCCATGAGAATTATGCCACCTGAAAAATCTCTGTGTTTCTCTACCTCCTTCAAATGTGTCTTCGAGCCTTTGATCATCATTTTTTAGGGCGTTTTCAAGCCCTTATATCCTTTCAAGTGCGCCTTCGAGCCTTTGATCATCATTTTTAAGGCGCTTTCAAGCCCTTATCTCCTTTCAAGTGCGCCTTCGAGCCTTATCTCCTTCAAATGCGCCTTCGAGCCTTTGATCATCATTTTTAGGGCTCTTTCAAGCCCTTATCTCCTTTCAAATTGCACCTTCGAGCCTTTGATCATCATTTTTTAGGGCGCTTTCAAGCCCTTATCTCTTTTCAAGTGCGCCTTCGAGCCTTATCTCCTTCAAATGCATCTTCGAGCCTTTGATCATCATTTTTAGGGCGCTTTCAAACCCTTATCTCATTTCAAATGCGCCTTCGAGCCTTTGATCATCATTTTTAGCGCGCCTTCGAGCCCTCATCTCTTTTCAAGTGCGCCTTTGAGCCCTAGACCATCCAAGGTAGTGTGTTTCCTAACCCTACCTCTCTTTTGAGTGCGCCTTCGAGCCCTCACCTCTTTCGAACGCGCCTTTGAGCCTTCGCTTCAGTCGAGCGCGACTTTGAGCCCTCGCTTCCTTTCGAGTACGCCTTCAAGCCCTCATTTTCCTTTTTCTTTTTACTTGGGTAGGTCACCCATCATAATGAGACCCTTTCTTTTTTTACTTGGGTAGGTCACCCATTACAATGAGACCCTTTTCTTTGTATTTGTCAAAAAAAACAATTTCCGCGTTTTATTCTTCCTATCGGGCAGGTCGCCTGGAACAATTTGACCACTCGCGAAACCCTTTTCGCGTTTTATTCTTTATCGGGCAGGTCGCTTGGAACAATTTGACCACTCGCGAAACCCTTTTCGCGTTTTATTCTTCCTATCGGGCAGGTCGCCTGGAACAATTAGACCACTCGCGAAACCCATTTCGCATTTTATTCTTATCATGCAGGTCGCCTGGAACAATTTGACCACTCGCGAAACCCTTTTCGCGTTTTATTCTTTATCGGGCAGGTCGCCTGGAACAATTTGACCACTCGCGAAACCCTTTTCGCGTTTTATTCTTCCTATCGGGCAGGTCGCCTGGAACAATTAGACCACTCGCGAAACCCTTTTCGCGTTTTATTCTTTATCGGGTAGGTCGCCTGGAACAATTTGACCACTCGCGAAACCCTTTTCGCGTTTTATTCTTCCTATCGGGCAGGTCGCCTGGAACAATTAGACCACTCGCGAAACCCTTTTTGCGTTTTATTCTTTATCGGGCAGGTCGCCTGGAACAATTAGACCACCCGCGAAACCCTTTTCGCGTTTTATTCTTTATCGAGCAGGTCGCCTGGAATAATTAGACTACCCGCGAAACCCTTTTGATCCATTTAAAAAACACAAAAAACAAAAAAACAAAACAAAAGAAAACAACAAAAAAAAACAAAACAAAAAAAAAGTGGGTTTTCTTCCAAATGACTTGTTTCTTAATCTCTCTGTAAAGGTCGTGTGTCAATCTATTGTTTTTGAAGTTTTCAAGACTAGGGAAAAAGCAAAGGTTCTTTCTATATCTACTTTTCTTTATAAATTTACTACACAAATCTAAAAGAAAATGAAATTTTCCAATATCTTTGTATAGTAAATATTATAAAGAGGGGGCAACTGTCATAACCCAATTTTTGACCATTTTTATTTTTTTTATTATTATTTTTTTACTGAAAATGATATAAAAAAATGATGATGAAAAAATAATAATGATGAAAAGCATGTAAAATGAAATAAATGAAGAATGAATTAAAATTTGGATTAAGGGCAACATGATTGGAAATTTTGGGGTTTAATTAAGCTTGAAATTAATTTAATTAATCGAATCAAGGTTTTAATTGGAGAATTGATAAGTTTTGAGACTTAATTAAGCTTGGAATTAATTTAATTAATCCAATCAAGGGTTTAATTGGAGAATTGACAAGTTTTAGACTTAATTGAGTTTGGAATTAATTGAATTAATGAAATCATGGACTTAATTGAAAGCAATACCAAAGTTTGGGTTTAATTGCGGCCACAGTTGCAATAGATTAAAGTCCAAGGACTAACTTGTAAAAGGCGCCGAGATGCAGTGGTCCAATTACAAATTAACTAGGGGTATAATCACAAGACTTCCAAAACTTTAAGGACCAAAATGAAAATCGCCATTAAACACTCCACTGTTCATCTCCTCCATCCCGATTCAACAGAAACGGCAGAGAACGTGGGTAACATTTTTGCCCACGATGTGCCATTAATACATGCTAGGAGGTGTAAGGGTGTTGGGTGGCTTATAAAGAATGAACAGCAAAGAAAACAAAGGAAAAGAAAAACCACGGAGGGGGGGGGGGAACCCAGAGGCTAAAAATCCCAGACGAAAAAAACCCAGTAGACAGGGGGAAAGCTAAGCCCAGACATGAAAAAACCAGGGAGAGAGCGGAGAAAAAACTGCTGAAAAACCAAAGCAGAGAATACACGAAGAAAAGCCAGGGGAAGGAGACAGAGACAGAAACAGGGGAAGAGAACAAAAAGCCAACGTACCCCAACTTTGCCTTCATCTTCAGAAGATGATGATTATTTTTTTTTTCAGGAGATCTATAATAATCGGTTGAGGGAGAGATACGGGGATGATATTTTGACCCATCCGGAATTCGATCCAGATTTGTAGATGGAGGTTGGCTCGCCAGGTGGACCCGATAAAAATCAGGTTTATGGGCTCTCCAACACTACAGCCGACAACTTGCAGTTGACCTGTAGTGTTTCAACCGTTGGGAGCTCCCAATCAATATTGAGCTCCCAATCTAAGGAGTTCGTGGCCTTGCAGCAACACACGGCTCAGCTCATCGATAAATACGACCACCTATCAGCGGAGTATGCACAGCTCAAAGCGTCTCATGCACAATAAAGAGCGGAGTCTGAGCAAATCAAAGCGTCTCTAACACAACAAAAAGCGGAGTATAAACAACAAAAGGCGGCTTATGAACAACAAAAAGCGGCTTATGAATAGCTTCGCGAAATGGTTATGAACATGGCAAATAGTGGAACATGTGCGCCTAATCCTTTTTTGCCGTATAACCACCAGCCTCCTCCTCCAGGATCTCCTCCTCCTCCTCAAGCTCCACCTTTATATTAAATTGTAATAAACATTATTTACCTTTAAAATTTCATTTCATATTTTTTTAAAAACATATTCAGTTTGTAATGAATATTATTTAACTTTGCTTTTTTTTTTTATATGTTTAATATAAATTTTATTTGCATAATTGGTTTGTATTACAATTAATTTATATAGTTTTATATTATATATCCTAAATAATTTTTAAAAAATAAATTTAGAAAAAAACTATTACCAAGGATTTTACCGATGGATTCATTCGATCGGTATTTTAAACACTCACCGACAGACTTACCAATGGAATTAATCCATCAGCATTTAACAGTAGCTGCCACACTTACCGAGGAATTTACAGACGGATATATTCGGTCGGTATTTCATACACTCACCAACAGCTTTACCGATGGTTAGTAGCAGTCGGTCAATCACGATATCACCGACGGACTAAAAATCCATCGGTATATTTCAAGCGGGAATCTTTTTTTTTGGCGCGCAAATTCTGTCTGTAAAACCATCGACAAATGGTTTTTTTGTTTTGCCGACCGATATAGCGATGGAATGGGAAATCACCGACGAAAGGAAAGCCGACGGACGTAATCCGTCGGTGATGACGTTGGTAAAAAAATCACTGACGAACTTCTAATCACACACCGACAGAATTTTTTCGTCGGTAAAACTGTGAAATCTTGTAGTGAGTTGACTCAAGATATTTCTCAATTTATTTTTTATGAGGTTATCTTGGTTTCATGAACAAAGTCAAAGGCATGGCGTATTAAAATGAGTTGACAACGGTTGTTATTTGTATCCACTTTTTCAATTGATTTTTTTTTAAATCTCATTATTCAATATTGTGTTGATTGAGAATTAAGTTTTATAATTTATTTCAATTGACTTTTTATAGGGTTATCTCGGTCTTATAATTCAAGTCGTGAGTTTGACAAGTACGTTGACTCGAACTGTTTTTTTAGTTATTTTTTAATTGATTTTTTTTTCAATTGCATTCTTTAACATCGAATTAACTGGGAAATAAGTTTTATAATTTGTTTCAATTTATTTTTTATAGAGTTATTATAGTCTTATGAATATGATTGTAGATATGACAAGTTAACCGAGGTTAATCCAATATGTTTCCGTCTAATTTTGTTTTTTTAAAAAAATATCGTCTTGAGTTTTTTAGCCAAGCAATGTTTGTATCGATTGTCTAAGTAGTCTTTGTACCTGTCAAGTTAACTAGATTATATTAAATCAACTCCTATATAATTTTTTTCTGATAGAAAAAATGTTAGCAATGACTAAACAATTTTATATACGTTTAAAATGATTTAGAAAATAAATTAGAATGTAAGGCATTTTATAAGAATAAAAATAACTTAATTAATATATATATATATATAACTCAAATAAGAACAAACTAATTATTTTCCACATTTTAGACACATAAGAGTTTGACAATTCTACGTAAAAAAGAAATTCAATGAGCTTGTTGCTTTCATTATCAAGAAACAT
>Ga0325414_1007841_pt1 | contig 11296 bp, 7 predicted proteins | sample PopdelMetagenome_8_FD_206183 | JGI IMG/M metagenome (GOLD analysis project Ga0325414, IMG submission 206183) | Populus deltoides microbial communities from Bellville, Georgia, United States - Leaf-PdKOR-R3 | ecosystem: Host-associated > Plants > Phyllosphere > Phylloplane/Leaf | place: USA...
TTCTGGGTTTATTATAAAAGTTCTTCAGGCATTTTGAATATTTAAAGGATTTTCGTATGGATATCTTTATCTAACGATCCATATAGATATGTTGTAACTACATCCATTAAACGCGTATCTAGAGTTTCTAAAACCATTAAACCAATAAAAAATATGAAAGTAATTGCATCTATAATTGAAGAATAAGTTTTCTTATAATTAATGTCAGGTCTTTGTGAGAAATCTTATACAACAAGTTGTACCTTGTATCAAACAATTTCATTGCTTTCATTTCATTTTCTAATGAAAACCCACTTATATCTAACATGAATGACATCTTTAGGTGTATAAACTATAGGTTCAAATACTTTACGTTTTGTAAGTGAGTTTAGCTTTGTTTGGATTGCTTCTTTCCATATTTCCCAATCATTTCTATGTTGACATTATTTAACAATTTATGATTCAATTTCATCATCACCTATGGTGATGTCAAAATCAACTTTAAATGAAAATAAATCATTTATGACAATTTTAAATAAGACAACTTTAAATGCAAAATGAGATAACTTCGGGTTATTCCAAGTAATTATTTGTTCTGCTTCAGGCACTAATTTTTCTTTTTTTAATGATAGGAAAATGTTCTCATCAAAATGATAATCTTAAAAACATCACTAGTTAAAGGTTCAAGGAATCAAATAATAGATGGAAAATCAAAACCAATATAAATTCTTATTCTATGTTATGGACTCATTTTAGTTCTTTGTAGGGGACGTTATAGGCATATATACCGCTCAACCAAAATTTCATAGATGAAATATATTTGGTGGTATACCAAAAAAAAGTTGCAAAGGAGAATATTTATAGTAAACACCTGGTTTAATTTTAACCAATGATAAAATATGTAATATAGCATATCCCCAAATAGATGTAGGCAATTTTGATTTTATAAATAATGGTCTAACAATTAATTAAAGGCGTTTTATAAATGATTCTGCTAGATTATTTTGAGTATGTCCATGAACAATAAGATGTTCAACATCAATTCCAATATAAATGCAAGAATTATTAAATGCTCGAGAAGTAAACTCACCAACATTATTCAATAAAATTTTCTTGATTGGATAATCAGAAAATCACATTTGTAGTATGATAATCTGTGTTATTAATCTAGTAAATGCAACATTTCGAGTAGAGAGTAAACAAACATGTGACTTTTTATTCGATGTATCAATTAATACCATAAAATATTTAAAAGGTCTGTATGGTAGATAAATAGGATCTCATATATCTCCTTGGATTCTTTCGAGAAAAGATAATGATTCTATAACAACCTTTGATGGATATAATTTGGTAATTAATTTACCTTGAGAACATGCAACGCATGAATTTTCACTGGATAAAAGAATTTTCAGATTCTTTTAAAGGATGCCCATGTGAATTTTCAATAATTCATCATATCATTATTGATCCCGAATGTCCAAGTCGATCATGACAAAGCATAAATATTTTTTGGTCGGAACACTTCTAGTGTACAATACATTTGTTTCAATAGATTTCATGATTATGTAATAAATTCTAGAAGAGAAAGAATATACTTTTTCAAGTACAAGCTTCTAACACCAAGATAAATATTATGATCTTCAAAATCATTTTTATTAATAAAATTAGTCTCAACTGTATTTTGTTTTAAAGAGACTTGATATAAATCTGTAATATGTTTTGGCGTTCGCCAAGTACGAGATCATTGACCATGTATACCACACTTATGACACTTATCTTCAGGTTTATATAAATTCTTGCCCTTTTATTGTTTGGGTTCATTGTGTCTCCACTTCCTGTGGTATGATGAGATGCATTTTGAAGGATTATTTCTTCTGCTTTTTCATTTATTTTTTTCATATTTATACCCTGGGTTCTTTCTTAAATAGATTTTGAACTTAATTTTATCATATTTAGGATTTGTTTTAATTTTTATCACACATAAAGTATGAACATACTATTTTAATATTTTTTATAAACTTGTTTTAATAATTATAAAATGTTTTTTTTAAAGAACCAATGATTCCAATTAAAAAGATTGTGTTCACTTAGAACAAATAAGAAATACTTTAATAAAAAAAATTATCCTGATGAAAAATAAAATTCAAAACGATTGTATTTTTGAGTTTAACAATAATACAGAATAATTTTTGAGACCTAAACATTTTTTTATTTAATTTTTTTTGGTATCTCCATATTGCACCTCGGGTAATTGGTATCGATGGACCAAACTCATTAATATAATAAAAGCAAGGCATTGCAAAAAATAAACTAACAACAAATATGTTGTCATCTTATATCCCAAGTGTAATTAGCTTTTGTTTTTTATGCTTTTAAAAAATGTTTTTGTTTTGAAAAATTATTAAATTAATATTTTTTTAGTATTTTTTAATAATTTTAATATTGTTTTGTTTAAAATAAAAAAAACTAAAAAAATTATTTTTAAACATTTAAAAATAATAAATACTTTTAAAAAATATATTGCAACACAATATAACGCACTAAAAATTATGTTTCATGCTTTTCACGAGTGCAACTCGTAAACAAACATATTCTTTTCATAAAATTCAAACTTAAGAAATCAAATGTCGTTCGTTAACTGTAATAGAAACATAAAATTCCGCTACTGAATTATTACATAACTCGTAAAATAAAATAATCAAATCCAACCCCCTTGTTTCCTCCATAATTCCCGCCATTTGACACCTAATTTTTTTTTTTTACATAAACTCACACCGTTTTTACCTTTGATTCTGTAATGTAAAACTAGAAAAAGCAAGAACCTAAACTGAAATGGTAATTTCTGTATTTAAGCGGTAAGAATACACAGGCTTAGCCACACTGTACACACAAATGCTAAGAAAAATAAAAGAAAAATGGTGTGTATTTAATGGTGGTCAAAGATGGGCAAAAGAAGGGTAGCGTCTACAGAGAGATGCCATTGCCATCACTATCTCTCTCTCTCTCTCTCTCTCTCTATAAAGTTGGATGTGTGTGCAGTTAGTAGTTAGTGTAGACAAAAGCAAAAGCCGGCTTCTCGCTTCTTACATTCTATGCTCTCTCTCTCTCTCTCTCTGCCAACATCCTCCTCCCCTCTCCTCACCAGCAAGCAATAACACACACCCAAGAAAGTTTTTTATTTTTTTAAAAAGAAAATAAAGTCTCTTTATATTCCCTCTCTGCTATTGCTATTGGTGTTTCTTCAACTCGTCGATTCCTTTGCTTTGTCGATTTGACTCGTGGGATAGAGAGAGAAGTGAATGCTATCCTAACCACCAGAGTTTCATTCCATGTTTCTTTTGATGGGATTTTGGTGAAACATATATTCAAGCAAAAACAAAAAAGAAGAAGACAAATGGGTTTTTAGAGTAATGAAATTCTGATTGAGTTTTGGGTTGCATCTCTGAGTTTTGAAGGATTCTTGAACCGCTTTGTTATTGGTTTCTGGAGATGGGTTGTTTTTCTTGTTTTGATTCAAGGGAAGAAGAGAAGCTGAATCAAGAGAAACAATCTGTTGATCTAAAGCAAACTCTGCCTCCAGTTTCTTCTAACATTTCTAAGTTGTCTTCTGGTTAGTTATTATTTTTTTCTCGATAATCAATTTCTTTGCTTTCTTTGAATTAGTTGTTTCTTCATTATTTATGTCATCGCTTAATCTGATCTGGTTACTCCCTGATTTTGATTGCTTGTTGATATCACAATAATGCACTTTTCCCTATTTTATTGCCAGTACTTGATCAAATCTTAGAACGATAGGTTTAAGATTGGCTCTGGTAGACTCCACTGGATTTTCATATTGGTCGTAAAAAGTGTTTCTTTCTTTAGTGAAATGGGATCTTTCGATCAATTTGAGCATTCAGATTGGATCTGATTGGAGATTACAAGGTTGGAAAGATTGGTGTATTAGTAACTTAATTCAGTTATCAATTTGTTCAAAAGCTAACTCATGCTAAAATTCTTAGTATTAAGTCTCTCTGGAACTATCATCGATTGAAGGTTCAATTTGTGGCCCTTGCTATGCAACTGTTTTATTGGTATCCCTAAATTTGAGGTCTTACATTCTTGATATTATAGTGTGCAGTTGAAAGTAATTGATGGCTATTGATCTGAGTTTTTTTTTTTTTAAATGGAATTTACAGGAGCTGACAGGTTCAGATCAAGAAGCAATGGCGAGCAATCCAAAAGGGAATTACCGACTCCAAAGGAAGCACCTGGTGTCAATATAGCTGCTCATATTTTTACTTTTCGTGAGCTTGCAGCTGCAACCAAGAATTTTAGGCCAGAGTGTTTCTTAGGGGAAGGGGGATTTGGACGTGTATATAAAGGGCGTCTTGAGAGCACTGGTCAGGTAAATTCTTCTAATTTTTTTGCTTCATGTGATTAATAAACCTGTAAGCACTGATTTAGACCCTCTCCTTTTTGTTGAAGAATTATCTTGCTTGAAATAATGTGAGGAATGAAAATTTGAAATTGGCATCACCACAATACAAAGCAAAAGCAAAAAATGAAGTCAGACATTGCAAAGTTTGAATTGGTCATGATGATCTTGAAAAATAAAAACATTACCACTGTAGAACAAAATATGACTTTTTGTTCTATGATGGATGAATGTTTCTATGTATAAAAGTAACACAAACAGTTGCCAACCCCCGCTACAGAGCTAGGCACAACAACACTTCAGGATCCTTATAAAACAGATTTGAATTCGATACAAGATTGATTCCAAAGTCAAATGCTATTTATAATCACATGAAAGTAAATTAAAGCCACTGGTCAATCAGATATATCAGAAAACAAGACTGCAAAAACTGTATCAGTTACTGCTATGTGATATAAATGGTCCCTTAACCATTTGTATTTCTGAAGGCATAATGTAATTGAGATATATTTCCTTTATTCCGTGGTTTATTTATCACAGCATACCTATCTGATCTAATTCATTCATAGTATTCACAGTTTAGCACAAGAGATCAATTCTAAAGTGATTTCTCCTTTACCCCAACTTAGACGAGGACAGAAATATCAAGTTATGAGGATTTGTCTTTTGACTATCACTATCCTTGAATTGGGCGACCAAGGATTTAGGTTTTGTTAAGTCACCAATAGATGAGCGTGGCTGTTATACTCTTTGTGTTGATGTCAGAACCATGATAATCAATGGTGCCCATCTAATCTTTAGGCCAGTTAAACTTAGGCCAACCCAATAATGTAATTTTTTTTAACTGACTTTGTATCCATCCCAGGTTGCTGTTACTGCTTGAAATTGATAGTGTTTCAAGGGAAGATCAACAGATACAAATGATTTTAACAAATTTTATTCTTCTTCACGCAAAGCATAAAATTATGATGTTGCAGTGAAAGTCTGGTGGGATTATGCTCGGGATATTCTTTGAAATTCATATTATACATTTGTGGACTCACAAGGGGACATTTTTTTCTTTAAGAGGTGGAAATGGTTGAGTGCTTTTCATTTCTCCTTTCTTCCTATTTTTTGCAGGTTGTTGCTGTCAAACAATTGGATAGGAATGGCCTCCAGGGTAATAGGGAATTTCTAGTGGAGGTTCTCATGCTGAGCCTTTTACATCATCCAAACCTTGTGAACCTGATTGGCTATTGTGCTGATGGGGATCAGCGGCTTCTTGTCTATGAATTTATGCCCTTGGGATCATTGGAAGATCACCTTCACGGTAACATTCCTTGCATTTCTAAACCTTCAATTTTGAATATTTATCATTTCTCATTTATTTGTATTATCAAGGGCTACTAGCTTCTTACTATCAGTGTTAAACTCAATCATTGAACTGTCACAATAAAATCACTGCCCAATGCTGAGCATCAAAGTGAAAAATATCCTTAAAGACAAATTTCAATGATTGGACTACCTAAGAAGCATCATGACTGATGTCATAGAGAAGCTAAAGTTAAGGTTGGTTAAAGCAAAGACAAGAGCATGGTCATGTCAGTTAGGTTATTGGAGAATATACAAGTAGGGACATTTTGGATGGCTTATTGAACCAATTAGCTTTCGCCACTGATTATGGTTAGAGGAGGTATCATGATCTCTCTTTCTCGTCCCTTTTCCTGGGAGGGGATGTTGATTTTCTCTAATGAAAAACTCGGTTGTGCATAAAAAGCCTGATGCTTGTTCTCTTGTCTTTCTGTTCTCGTCCCTTTTTTGGATTGATTGTACCATGATGATGCTAAAACATTCTGGTAGCTGAGGTGGATTTGATTGTCATTTAGATCACATTATAGCCAGTGAAGGTGTAATGTCTGTCATCTTAGAACTGAGACATTGCTTCAATAGCTGACTGTAAATTAGTTACATTACTGGTGATTGACCGGTGTAAAATTATGCTTGAATAAGTTAGTTTAGTTGTACACAGTTATGTTGATTTCTGAGGCAATGCTCAAAATAAATATAAGGTCTGTATTCATTTTCTTAATTGACTTTTATTTTTGAGATATTAGAAGCTGGAATTCACTGTTCTGTGATCGTCATTGTCTAATCATTCAAATAGATTAACCTCCACATTAATATTTATCAACTGTCAATTCATTGCTTGCTTGCTTTGAATGAATACTTCAAAGATCAAAGATTGTGTCAGTTTTAATTTGAATAATTTGGATTAGGAAAGTAAAATTTACAAGGGACATGATGGTCTCATCAGCAAATAAGAAGGCAGATGTTGATATTTGAACACAGTAGGCTATTAAGATGTTAAATATGCGCACAGGCACTGAAGCACTCAAAGGAAAATGAAGTGTCATGCTTGAGATTTTAGGATAATGTTTGATTGAAGTTAATGCTTGGTGTATGCGTACAATTCTCGAGTTGCTTTTCACTGAGGAATTCCTAAAAAAAAAAAGGCGAAGTCAGGTATTTGATGAAGATCAAACACCTTTGCATATTTTTTGTCAACTAAATTACAAATTGCTGAAGGGAAGGAGTGGCTATTAATTTTATTTAATTCACTGGAAGTTGATGGATTCTTCTGCAGACCTTCCACCTGAAAAGGAACCACTAGATTGGAACACAAGAATGAAGATAGCTGCAGGTGCAGCCAGAGGCTTAGAATACCTGCATGATAAAGCAAGTCCTCCTGTTATTTATAGGGATTTTAAGTCATCCAACATATTACTTGAAGAAGGATTTCATCCAAAGCTTTCTGATTTTGGGCTTGCAAAGCTTGGCCCCACTGGGGACAAGTCACATGTTTCCACCAGGGTTATGGGTACTTATGGTTATTGTGCTCCTGAGTATGCCATGACCGGACAATTGACTGTAAAATCTGACGTCTACAGTTTTGGGGTAGTGTTCTTAGAGCTGATTACTGGTCGTAAAGCCATTGACAGCACTCGACCACATGGAGAACAGAACCTCGTGACATGGGTAATAATCTTTGAACATTCTGAAGTTTACCCCATTCTTTATTGTCTTGTTGTCACACATATTTCCTATGCTCATGTAATAATTGTGAGTTGACGGAGGTTCTACAATTATGCAGACACGTCCATTATTCAATGATCGTAGGAAATTCTCAAAATTGGCAGACCCACGACTTCAGGGACGTTATCCAATGAGAGGACTCTACCAGGCTTTAGCTGTGGCATCCATGTGCATCCAGGAGCAAGCTGCTGCACGTCCTCTCATTGGGGATGTGGTCACCGCACTTTCTTATTTAGCGAACCAGGCATATGAACCTAATGGTCATGGCTACAGAGGTTTGGGGGACAGGGATGAGAAGAGACATAGAGAGGAGAGAGGTGGACAGTTATCAAGGAATGAGGAAGGCGGAGGATCTGGACGCAAATGGGATTTGGATGGGTCTGAGAAAGAGGACTCGCCAAGGGAAACTGCTAGGATGTTAAACAGGGATTTGGATAGAGAACGAGCTGTTGCCGAGGCCAAGATGTGGGGAGAAAATTGGAGAGAAAAAAGACGACAAAGTGCTCAAGGAAGTTTTGATGGCAGTAATGGATAGCACACAATAGTAGTAGTAATAATGCCTGGCATCATTTTTCCTTATTGCCTTGTTTCCTGCTCTTCATCACCACCGAGTAAAGAAGAAACTTTGGAAATTTAAGCTTTGCTTGGACTGTCCATCCAGACAGCTGCTTGTAAGGAATTTGATGCCAAGTTCTTCTTAAAACTTGTTTTACCATTTTCACTCCCTTTGTTTAGTTCCCTTTTCGTTGAAACATAGAGCAAGATGATGATGATAACGAAGAAAAGCATAATCTGAGGGTGTACATTATCAGCTAGGGGAGCAAGGAAAGAACAAGACGTGTTTATAAAATTTTGAGAGTAAAGACGTCTGGGACGTGTTCTTTTTGCTCTTGTAGGTTCCTTCTGAGAATAAACATTTCTGCTTTCTGTATTCCTCGACAAGATTTCACCGAGTAATTAATGTAATTTTATCAACTAATTGATGTGGTAATCTCTTGATGAATGCTTGCATTTAAAATACTTGTTTGTTAAGGTGAAAAAGATTAAATACAACCATTTAACAGATTAGATTGTTTTTTCCCTGTTAACGACCACTTTAACTGAGCTGCTTTTTCCCGTTCTTCACATGCTATGTTTTTTATTTTTATTTTTATTAATTTAATTTTTTAACAATTTTTTTTTAATTTTAATTTTTAATATTATATTATTTTGAGTATAGTGTTTTATATTTTTTTCTGGTTATATAACAATCTCATGAATTTAATTTTTTTTATTTTAATTCTCAATATTAAATTTGTTAAAAGTGGGTTTTATAATATTTTTTAATTTGTTTTTTATGAATTTATCTTGGTTTCATGATTCAGATAGCAAGTTTAACATGTTAACCTCAATTGACTCATGTTTTTTTGCTTTTTTTTTAATTGAATTTTTTTCATTTTATCTTTTAAAATTTGAGTTGGTTGAAAATTGAGTTTTATAATTTTTTCTGAATTATTTCTATGGGGTTATCCCGATCTCATAATCAGGGTTGCAGGTTTGACAAATGAACCTGGGTTGACTCGAGTATTTTTTTATTTAATAATTTTTTTTTCAATTGCTTCTTTTAATATTAAGTTGATTATGAATTGACATTCATAATTTATTTAAAGTTATTATCGTCTCCTGACTCAAGTTATATATTTGTTAAGTTAACCCGGATCAATCTAATTATGTTACAATTTTAATATTTTAAAAAATATCATTCTATATTTAATGTAGTGTTGTATCATTATTTAAAAAGATATTGTTTAATAAATATTATATTTTGAATTTATAATTAAAAAATTATTTTATTAAAAAACACTTGGATAAATTTTTTATGTTAAGAAAAAAATTAATTCAACTTGTTGCGCATACTCAGACCAATTACCTGGTTTTTATCTATACTCTGGTCCAAGCTGCACCATGTTTAATCAAGTACGGACGTCTCTCTCATGTTGCATTAGATGACAGGGGATCTAACTCCAAGGGGTTGGTTTAGAGATTAAAAAAAACAAGACTCTTTATTTTTATATTTTTTTATTGGAACTTTGGGATCAGTGTCCATAGAAACTGCAAGATTTCTGTAAATATATTAAAAAATATGAAAAAAGTGTTCTTTAAAACATCTAAAAGAATTTAATACAGTATAGAAGCAAAAGAAAGATAAAAAATTAGAAGCCACGGCAATAACGAAACAGAATTCATGGACCTTCCATACACGGGCTTATGGTGGAAGTGTTTTACGTGGCCTGCCCAGAATCAAGGGTCGATCAGAGAAGACTACATGAAGATGGGTTCGCAAGATGCTGCGAGCCAGCCAGCCAGCCAGCCAGCAATTTCAATAAAAACAAGACTAATCTAAGCTCCACTGTCTGTTTTACCAAGCACTCTCGGTCAAGTATATTGATGTGGAAGATAAAAACATACAAAATTAACATATAGAAGTCTTCCCGCTTATACAGGGGAGAAGCGGGAAGCTTTTGATTCATACATCCCTTATAAAAGGAGAGAAGCGGACACATCCCGCTTATACAGAGTGTACAACATGAAATTAATGCTACTTACTACTGGTAGGGGATCGATGGCATGACATCGTATGATCATTAGCGAGGAAGTTTGTATCAAGGTTATAATAAATAAATACGTGTAAATCAAACTGCACATTCATTTGATTGGAGCTTATCCTGTGAAGCTTCCATGCTTTTCTCATCCTCCTTGGACTGCACTGTCTGGTCATGCTCCTCAGCACCTCCATTCACGTCAGGTTTTGCATCGACCGGATAAACTTCATGGCCCCCTACTGCGCTTAATATGACAATACTCTTTAAGTTTTCAGCTGGCAGCTTCTTTTTCTCTTCAACCTTCTGTGCATTCCTGTAGATCCCATATAGCAGCATCTGAAGTAACCCCAAGATGAAGCCCAAGATGTTCGGAAGCTGCAAGTTCACAAGGAAACAAAGAATCAGTTGATGGCTGAGCTGAGCTGAACTGAAATAGGTAGATATTTTGTCATTTTGAAGTAATGCATGGAAATTACTTACAGCGATACACAAGTCCTTGAGTAAAAGGCCATAGGCAAACCACATGACCGCGCTCAAAGTAAGGAAAAATGACAGGGTGAACGGCATGAACTCTACGCTCTTTGTTCGAATTACTTGTTTCTAAAAAAAAACCCAGTAAACGATAGATGAAAAACACGAAGCTAGCTAAGATCATGAACTCGCATCTCGGTTCGGATGTTAAAACTCACCAGGATGTTTAAAGGTGCTGCAAAGACGCACACGGACAAGGCAACACAAAGCCAACCAAGAACCTTAACACGTACTGAACCACTCACTAGAAAATGTGCAAGGAGAAGGATCAAAGAGAACAACCCCAAGTTCATAGAAATAAGTAGTTTGATTGTTGAGACCTGCATCCGAAGATTCAATTCCTATTATTAATCTGGATTGTTAATTATTATAATTAAGTTAAACCTTGAGTTTCAAATAAAGCAATGGTAGTAATCGATAAAGGTATATATATATACCCTGCTCTCTCTTGTTGCATAAACAATATAGATGGCAATGTAAGTAATCTCTATGACACATCCAAATGAGTTGATGGTGACAAGAAGCATTGTATCTTTTTTGAGCATTGCATAGTAGAGCCAAAGCATAGAACTGAACAATGCCATGAGATAAGGCAACGATTGGAAATCTTCTGTTGATTTTTTTTTGAAAATTCGGATAAATGTTGGCCTGCAAAAAAAAAAAAAAAAAAAAAGAGGTTCCTTACTATTCCGTCATCGAACTTCAAATCAAGAAT
>Ga0325414_1007844_pt1 | contig 11296 bp, 3 predicted proteins | sample PopdelMetagenome_8_FD_206183 | JGI IMG/M metagenome (GOLD analysis project Ga0325414, IMG submission 206183) | Populus deltoides microbial communities from Bellville, Georgia, United States - Leaf-PdKOR-R3 | ecosystem: Host-associated > Plants > Phyllosphere > Phylloplane/Leaf | place: USA...
TCAGTGTTGAATCCGTTTCTTTGTTTACTTTTTCAATTCTATATTTTATGGTTTATTTTGTTAATTTTCTATTATGTTATTTTAGTTTTATAATTCAAAAATATTTCATGTTTTTGAGATATTTTTTATGTAATTTTATTAATTAAATTTTTTTTTTATTTTATTATTCAACACTACATCAGTTAGGAAACTAAGTTTCATAATATATTTTAATTTGTTTTTCTCAGTGATATTTTGATTTTACGATCAAAGTCATAGGTTTTGATATTTTAACCATGGTTAAATCAGGTCGTTTTTTTTCATCGAGATTATCTTAGTTTCATGACCTGAGTCACAAGTCCTTCAACATTGAATTTGTTTTTTATTGGATTGTACTCATCTCATGACCTAGGTCGCGAGTTTAGCGGGTTAACCCAATTAACTCATTTTTTTAATTGATTTTTTTTCCAATTACATCATTTAATATTGTGTTTGATAGGAAATTAGGTTTCATGATTTGTTCCGGTTTGTTTTTTATTAGGTTATTCCTGCCTCATGATCCGGGAATAGTGCTTAACGAGTTAACCAAGTTGACTTGACTTATTTTTTATGTCATTTTTTAATGAAAATTCTTACAAATTTCATCGTTCAATATTGGGTTCGATAAGAGCGATTGAAAATTAATTTTCATAATTTATTTTGATTTGCTCTCTATGTGGTTATCTCAATTTCATGACCAAAGTCAAGAATTTGGTAGGTTAACCTGGGTTAAATTAGGTTATTTTTTAATTTTTTTCTTTGAAATTATCTCAATCTGATGACGCGGGTCATAAATTTGGAGGATTGACTCAAGTTGTTTTTATATTTTTTAATTTATTTTTTTAATCTCAACCTTCAACATTGGGTTGATTGGGAATTGAAATTTGTGATTTGTTTTCTATGAGATTATCTCATTCTCATGACTTGGATCGAAAGTTTGACAGGTTAATTCCGATCACTTTTTTAAGTTCTTTTTTAATTGATTTTTTTTCAATTTCATCATTTAATATTGAGTTGATTAGGAATTAAATTTTATAATTTATTTTGATTTGCTTTTTATAGGGTTATCATAATTTCATAACTCGGGTCACATATTTGACATACTAACCCGAGTTGACCAAAGTCAATCTAATATATTGTTATCTTAATTAAATAAAAAAAGTTGTCATCTAGAAATTATTTTTTGTCCAACTATGTTTTAATGGGTTGTGTGGGTTGGTTTTAAACTCACAAAATTAACTTAATTATGTTGGATTAACCCTTACATAATTTATTTATTTATTCACAATAAACAAAATAGTAGTAACATCCGAATATTTTTTTTCCCCTGTAAAAGCAAATTGTGATATGAAAATGCTTGTTTCATGATCCTCGGCTCTTATTGGAAGAACCACATGATTGCAAAATTTGTGCCGCGACAATTTAAGACGACTTGTCTAAAGGGCTGAAGAAGCTGTATGGAATCAATAATTTACTTACTTGAAAATTTGTGCCACGGCAAATGAAGAAAAGTCAAGAAAGAAATAAATAAATAAAGAGGCAGATTGGGCGGAAGAGGATTGTTCGTGTAAGTAGTGGGTATAGGCCGCAGCTTCTCAACAATTTCTTCGGCTTCTCTTATCTTAGAGTTATGGAAACGAAGATCAACCGGATCATCTTGGATTGCTAGTTAGATGCCTCGTTAACAACGTAGAAGGTGGAGAAAGATGTCAGTCAGGAAAGTTGGGACCTGCTTCATAATATGAATCGGAGTCTGAGAAGAAAAAAGGTATGAAGTAATTGAATTTATCCGGAAAAGGCTTTATTAAAGTTGTGGGTTGCACAGAAAAGACAGGAAAGGCTCACTTTCAAGCAAGTTCAAGGGTAGTTGTTGAATGCCAAGAAAATTTAGGGTTTCTTTTCACTTCACGGGGAGAGAGATGTATCAAAGCCATGTCTATTAAGTAATTGAATTTATCCGACAGATCTAGCGGGAAGCTGTGGGTATCTATTTAGGTTACATAATATATTGTTCAGAAGTAGCATATTGTTTTGTAGGAATATTGAAGGATTACAGATATTGTCATTCCCTCTCTTTTGTCGGCCAGATTCTTGCCTCCTTTGGTTCTTCGGTGCTCATCTGATGGATGGGTGCCCCTATGTGATAATGACACGTCAATTCTCAAAACCTGGTGTAAATACAATTTGTCATGAATAAATTTGGGTTATTTTTTTTTTGTTTTTAGCATATTTTTATAAAATATATTATTGGTGATAACACATTAAAAAAAAATCAAAAAAATAGAACCGTTTGTATACTTGATGATTTAAAAAAATTAATTTTATAGTTTATTATAAATTACTCTGTTGGTTAAATTTTTTATGACATTCTATTAAATAAGAAAAATTAAACATTTCCACATTAGATATGTTAATCTATTTATTTTATTAAACACACTTTCAATTTTTGTTTCATACTTTCTTGAAGGGAAAACAGACCCTTCATATAACACAAACTATTTATTGTCCTTCAAACCTACTAAACATTATGCTACTTCTGAACACAAGCTATTTGATTCAATCTTTACTCGGTATCATTAAAAATTTACATTACAATACTAAACAAAGTTAAGTTTTATGTAAAATGACACCGTTTTCTTTTATATATATATATATATTACATGAAAATGTATAATTTAAATGAAAATATAGATATAAAGTATTAAAAATGGATAAAGATTTTTTATTAAAAAAATTAAAAAAATTGGGTGCAAGAATTCTTCTTTTTGATTTAAACTTTTGAAGATAAGTAATCTAAAAAAATATTCAAGATTTCTTCTCTTATTTTTTAATAAATCACTTTTAGTCTCTTTTTTTTCAGTATTTTTTATGCGCTGCAATGTACTTTTTGAAAACTGCCTTTTAATTTAAAACAAAGTAAAATTATATTTTCTTTCAAATCTTTTTTAAAATTTTTAATATCAACACATTAATATCATAAAAATACATTTAAAAAAATTTAATTAAATATATTTTCAAGTGAAAAATAATTTTAAAAATAAGTTGAATAACAATATCAAACACACAAAAAGAAAAACTTTTATAATCTCACACCCAATAACTAGTTGTTGTCATCTATTATTATACTAAATTTTAAAATGTTTAATGGTTTTGATGGTATTAATGTCTTTTTCTTTTGATGGTGTTAATGTTGATCTTCCAATTTAATTTTAAAAAAAAACTTTATTAACTATAAACTAAAAGAGAAGAGGATTTTATTATATCTTTTCTCACAAATCACTAATAATGTTTTGCTTTTATCATTTCTTTTTTTTCTTTAATTTTTTTCAATTAATTTTTTTAATTTTATCATTTAATATTAGATTTATTTTTTATTAAGTTATTATACTCTCATGACATGGCTCGTGGGTTTGGAAGATTAATCTGATTAACTCCTTTTTTTTTCTTCTTAATTAACCTTTTCTTTTCTAATTTTATCTTTTAATATTGTGTTGATTGAAAATTAAACTTCTTGATTTGTTTTGTTTACTTTTATTATGTTATTTTGGTCTCATGACCCGAGAATAGTGCTTAACGGGTTAACCCGAGTTAACTCGAGTGATTTTTTATATCATTTTATTAATTGAATTTTTCTTTTTAATTTCATCATTCAACATTGAGCCAGTTGAGAATTAAGTTTCATAATCTATTTTTATTTGCTTTCAATGAAAATATATTGATCTCATGATCAAAGTTGCGAGTTTTGACATTTTAACCTCGGTTAAATCAGGTTAATTTTTTATTTTCTTTCTTTGAGTTTATTTTGGTCTCATGACCAGGGTCATGAGTCCTTCAACATTAGATTTGCTTTTCATCAGGTTGTCTCCATCTCATTACCTGGATCGCGGGTTAACCCAATGGACTCAAATTTTTTTCATTGATTTTTTTTAATTTCATTATTTAATATTATGTTTAATTGGGAATTAAGTTTCATGATTTGTTCCGATTTGTTTTTTGTTAGGTTATCCCGGTTTCATGACATGAGAATAATGCTTAAAAGGTTAACTTGGGTTGACTTGATTTATTTTTTATGTTATTTTTTTAATTAAAATTCTTACAAATTTTATCGTTCAACATTAAGTCTGATAGGGACGATTAAAAATTAAACTTCATAATTTATTTTGATTTGCTCTCTATGTGGTTATCTCAGTCTCATGACCAAAGTGAAGAATTTGGTAAGTTAACATATGTTAAATCAGGTCATTTTTTATTTTCTTTCTATAAAATTATCTCGATCTGATAACTCAGGTCATGGGTTTGGCGGATTGACTCGGGTTGTTTTTTTATATTCTTTTTTTAATTTATTTTTTTTAATTTAATCCTTTAAAATTGAGCTGATTGGGGATTGGAACTTGTTATTTATTTCTATATGTTTTTCATGGGGTTATCTTGGTCTTATGACTTGGGTTGAAAGTTTGACATGTTAACTCGAGTTGCTTTTTTAGGTCCTTTTTTAATTGATTTCTTTTTTCAATATTTTGTTGATTGAGAGTTAGACTTTATAATTTATTTTGATTTGTTTGAAATTAGTTTTTATCAAATTATGTTTTTATAGGTTGTATGGGTTGGTTTTAGGCTAGCAAAGTCAATCGGATTACATTTGGATCAACTCTCACATGATTTAAATTTTTTTTCTGTTAGAAAAAAAACATTAATAACATCTGAATTTTTTTTTTACGTTCACAATTTTTTTTTACTTGATCCACGGTGTAGCGTTAATAAATAATCTAGTTTCAACTAAATCTTATCTCAGCCATCACTATTTATTCACATTTGACTAACAAATATTAAATTTATACTTATAATTATGAAGTGTTTATTGATAATGGTTTGGGATATATCGCCAACAATTTATACTTACGGAAATAGAAATTATAGCATCCTGTTTTAAGACTTTATATATATATATATATATATATATATATATATATATATATATATATATATATGATTTGATATGGTTTAATTTTAATAACATACAACTAATTTGATTACCAATAAGTTTGTGTAGCTTAGCACATTTTGTCACTGATATCCTCAATTTCTTTGTTTTTAATGGGAAAACTGCTAATAAAATGAGGAAAACTCAAAATTATTTGTTATGTCACATGCAATTATTGAGCTTGCTTGATGAATTTTTGTTAATGTTTTTCATGAATTGTTTCAATTACTATTGATTTTTTTTTTTTTAGGTTTCTTAGGAACCCTTAATCATATTCTTATTGACTAAAATTATCACCGTTAATCAGAGCCAACTTAAAATGAATGGAGACCTCAAGAAATCTTCATTTCATAAAGAATAATTGATAAATAATCTTATTTATCTTTTTAAGGGTTTTTTTGTTAAATGAAAGTCTTGAACTGCTCAAGTGGTTCTCAACTTAAACCGGCTTTGCTCTTAATTAGCTATACTCTTATTGTCTAAAATTATCACCCGTTATTAATATAAAAATGTCTAAGTTTCATTGGAAAGCATTTTCAGTGGTATAAATATATGTGCCCATCAGACGAAATTCATTAATGACTTTAAACATAGGAATATAATTGAATATATTTGAATGCTTTCATGGACCCAATTGATTTTTCTCAATTCAAGTATTACCCTCTAATTATACTAATTAAAGCACTTAAATACATATATGCCTCACATAATCTCATCTAATTAAAAACATTTAGTTACTCCTTTGACAACACTTAATTTTTTTAGCAGGATATATAGTAAAACCCACATTCATCAATTCAATGTTAATATCGTACAAGGCAGGCAGAGTTATTGGAATTAAATTGAATTTATTTTTCTTGAACCGGAGAGTGCATGTATATGGTCTCACAATTCAATTAATCAACTGTATTCCTTGTAAAGAATTAATCAATGGACAATGATTAAGACTAATCAAGAAATTTAATCATCAAACATTTTTTTTATTTTGATATTAATACATCAAAATCATAAAAAAAATCTAAAAAACCACTTTAAAAAATAAAAACTAACACATCACTTCATTGTTATAGTAGAACTTGGGGGGGAAAAAACGTAACCTATTATCACTTTTATTTTACATTTCTCCTATTAAGCAACAGTCACAAGGGACAGCCTTCTCCTCCAAAGCAGATTTTGTGAATACAAGACAACATTGTACTTGCATTTCAGTTGAGGGTCAGGGCTAATGGAGTTGCAATAGCGGTGAAAAATGCAAAGGTAGCAAGGAATATTGCAACTTTCTCCAATGCTTTGGATATGTCTGGAAACTTTTTGCTAATTAACTGTGAAGCAAAAAGGGAAGCAAAAGTGAGTAGTACGGAAAGAGAACGCAAGTAGAAGGAAACAGAGAGCGTGGACTGCTGAGTTTTTTCGTACTGGAGAGCTATCTGGATTGCTGCCTCAAAACAGAATGCCATGATTATGTTAGGCCATTCTAGACTGATCTGCTTAACAATGACCATATTGATTTGTTGTGTATTGATGTCAAGGGAAGGTGTCTGTTGTGTTGGAGGTTGTAAATGTATTACCTCTGTTTCCATAGCAGAATGAGGCTGAGGCGCCTGTATTTGTGCTAATTGCAGCAGTATTTCTGAATTGATGGCTGTGAAATGTAATGGTTGCGTTTCTGGGATTTGAGATATTTCCTGGTTAAGGGTAAGAGAAGTTTGTGCCGGTGTCTCTGGTAATTGGGATTCAAGGTCGATGAAAGGAGAGGAAGGCGGTGTCTGTGATGGACCTAACAGTTGAAGAGGTGGCTGCAGCATTTCTGGGGCTATGGTATAAAGATTCAGAGATTGGTTTTCTGGGTTTTGAGATGCTTGGTTAATGGTAAGAGGGGCTTTTGGTTATAGCTGTGTTTCCTGTGTTTACGATTCGAGGTTGAGAACAGGAGAAGAAGAAGGGTATTTGATGAATGCGAGGTTAGCTTGGAAGCAGCTGCATCCAGTAGCTGCATATATATAGAAGTGGAGGCAATGGCTTGGACATATGGATAGGACAAAAGATTCATGCTACAATCGATATTTCTAACGCATAACTTTTGTCTAAATAATCGGATATTTGTAAATCATATCTTTTCCAATATAGATAATTGCTTTAGTTTCTTTTGTAACCGTGTTTCTTGTCCTGCCTAGAAAAGCAAATTGGTATATGAAGTGATGATCCTCGGATCTTATTGCAAGAACCACATGATTGCAAAAATTGTGTCACGACAATTTAAGACGACTTGTCTGAAGGGCTGAAGAAGCTGTATGGAATCAATAATTTATTGTGGCAAACGAAGAAAAGTCAAGAAAGGAATAAATAAAGAGGAAGATCGGTCGGAAGAGGATTGTACGTGTAACAAGTAGTGTGTATAGACCGCACGTTCTCAACAATTTCTTTGGCCTCTCTTATCTTAGAGTTACGGAACCGAAGATGAACCGATCATCTTGGATTGCTAGTTAGATGCCTCGTTAATAATGTAGAAGGTGGAGAAAGAAGTCAGGAAAGTTGGACCTGCTTCATAATATGAATCGGATCCTGACATCATATTATTATGTCAACTCTGATTTAATTCCTGGTTGGTGATTAGGAAAAAAGGTGTTAAGTAATTGAATTTATCCGAAAAGGCTTTATTAATGTCGTGGGTTTTACAGAAAAGACAGGAAAGGCTCACTTTCAAGTAAGTTCAAGGGTAGTTGTTGAATGCCAAGAAAATTTAGGGTTTCTTTTCACTTCATGGGAGAGAGATGTATCATGTATCAAAGCCATATTTATTAAGTAATTGAATTTATCCGACAGATCTATGGGAAGCTCTGGGTATCTATTTAGGTTACATAATATATTGTTCAGAAGTAGCATATTGTTTTGTAGGAATATTGAAGGATTACAGATATTGCCATTCCTAACAGCTTTTGCTAACCAATCTGCAACACAATTTGCAGTCCAATATATTTATATTGGCTACTTCAAAAGATACATCAAGCATGACATGCAATTGGTGCTTGATAGCTGCTACACTAATGGAGGTTGTCTCTCTGCCTGAAATAGAAGAAGAATCCTTGATGGCTGACACAAGTCATAAATAATATTTATTTAGTTTTATTTATTAAAAGTAGAATAATATTTTCAGTTTCATTTATATATAATTTCTTTGTATTTAAATTAATTCTAAGCACTTATAATAAACATATCATTGAGAATTCTAACCTCCTTTTGTATTTAATCTTAATTATTTTAACATGGTATCAAAGTTGATTTTATGAAACGAGACTTAATCTTAAACATAATTTTCACAGATCCAACTCCGCGGTGAGTTGGCTAGGGGTTTGCAGGGGGCAATGCGCTGATACTGCTATTATTGTTGATCTGTCTTCTTTTTGTTTGAGTCTTTATCTTCTAGTTTTTATTTATGGAATTCTATGCTAGGACATGTTTTGTATTCTCGTTTAAGATTTTTGGCATCCATAGAAGCTTTAGAAAATTTAAAAACTTGTGAAATTTCTTATTATAATGGATGTAAACTGACAAAAATTTCTGTTTTACCTTTTAATCGAAGTACTTTTGTTTCTTCTTCACCATTTGACTTGATTCATTCTAATGTACGAGGATCTTCTCCTGTTGCCACAAAAGAGGGTCTCAATATTATGTCTCTTTTATTGATGATCATACTCGTTATTGTTGGGTTTATTTAATGAAACATCCTTCTGAATTCTTTGAGATATATGCAGCTTTTCGAGCTCTTGTCAAAACTCAACATTCTACTGTGATCAAATATTTTAAGTGTGATTTGGATGGAGAATACACCTCTAATAAATTTTGTCAATTACTTGACTTAGATGGAACCATCCACCAAAATTTATGTATAGATACTCCTAAACAAAATGGTGTTGCTAAAAAAAAACATAGACACATTATCAAAACTGCTCGTTCTCTCTTGTTACCTGCTTCATGTTCCTAGTGAGTTTTGGAAAGAAGTTGTTCTTATTGCTGTAAGTTTGATTAATACAATTTTATCTTCTCATAGTTCGGGTCTATCTCCCTTTGAAAAGTTGTATGAGTATGTCCCTGATTATTTCTCATTTAGAGTTTTTAGTTGTACTTGTTTTGTTCTTCGTCTTCATATAGAACGTAATAAGCTATCCTCTCAATCTACTATATATGTCTTTTGGAGTTATGATAAATATATATATATATATATATATATATATATTATTTTAATTCAATAAATTAAAAATTTGATGTTTCTTGTCAGATTCAGTTGTTATTAGCGCTTGGAAAGTAAGAGGAGCCCAAAATATCTTGATTAGCCATACCTACTCATTACTTGTGTCTTTTCCAGGAATTCTGGGCTTGAAAACATATACAGAGAATCTGATTTTCTACTAATATTTCACCCCAATTTGTAATCAAGCTTTAATTCCTTGAAAGCACTCCAAATTTCAAGCCAAACACACCCGGCCTCTCTTCAAGACCATAAACTTAGACTTTCCATGTTTGCTTAAGATCCAACCTTCAACCCATGATTCTCTCCCCCACAAATCAAGCAAAAAGATTTTAGCAGTCGGTGTTTAACCCATTTTTTCAGCCCAGATTGATACATTATTTAAAAGGCTAATATCGTGGGATATTAATGACCATTATGAGAAGAAAAAAAAGTCAAGCCAAAGTCTCTTTATCTTTACAGGTATGAATGTCGCCTTATTTTCCTTAATCACCTGGTGATTATTGCAGTTTTACTGTTTAGCTACCACAAGAACATGAGTATAAACATTGTATTTGAAGCTACGGGGCCAGAGAGTGCATGGGCATAAGTTTTTTTTTTTTTTTTAACATCCCTTCGCAGGCTTAGGAACTGTCTATGTATTCCCTAAGTTCATGTTTGTCTGAAAATCAATTTTTAGATTTTTATATATTTATTTATCATTATAAAAGTTGGTTAATAAAAAATACTTTTCAATCAAAGTAAAATTTGATATGGTTTCTAAAAAAATATTTTTACAATTTATTTTAATAAACTTGAAAAAAATATTAACAATTTATTTTTCAGCTCATTTTCCATGATATAATCAAACATTGAAAAATATTTTTCTATTTATTTTTACGAATAAAGAAATCAACAACTCTCCTAGACATCAAATTTTCCATAAGAAAATTAAAAATCAAATCAAAATATAAATTGACAATAAGCTAAGGATAATTTAGGATAATTAGGATAATTGAAGATAATAAAAAAACAATTAGAAGAAAAATACATAGTAAATGCAACCTTCCATAAAAAAAAAAAAAAGATGCAATAAGAATGATTTTATTATTCTTTTAAGTATAATTAACTCTTTATCTAAATTTTTAAACCAACATTAATTTTTAAGATTTTTAATTTTTTCTAATTACGAGATGAAGATTCTTAATTTTCCTCAATATATACACCTTTTTGCTGCGGGAGTTCTAATCAATGTCACCACCTGCACTTGTAATATAAGCATCTACTAGACCTACCTCCACATCACAGTACCTCAATAACAAAAAAAAAAAAAAAAAACAAAACAAAAAAAAAATTAATGAAGGTGACATCGCAACCTACAATGAAAAGATACAACTAAGATTTTTCAAAACCTAAAGTTACAATCTAAACTATATAAAAAAAACTTATATATATATATATATATATATATATATATATATATAAGTCAATAATTTAGAAAACTAACTTGAAAAATAACACACCAATTGTTTTTATAATAGAAAAATTGTCTTAATCTATAGGAAGAAATAAACCGAAACTTGCTAGGGAAAATAAAGAAGAAAATTAAAAAAATTAACTAAACAAATAAAAAAATTAAAAATGACAACTTCTAATTTGAATTTGGACATTAAAATGACTGTAATTGGTTATGACAAAGTAACAAAACAATAAAAGAGATGATGCTTTTATTGTAAATCACCTTTCAAAGCACTATCTATTTTAATAATTTTATTTTGATTTTTTTTTCAATTTTATTCTATAATATTTAGTTTATTGTGGATTAAGCACCATAATTTATTTCAATTTTCTTTTTATGAGATCATCCCAGTCTCATGAATCAAATTGTAGATTTGACGAGTTAACATGGTTGACTCTTTTTTTTTTTTTCAATTTTCATCATTCAATGTTTTATTGATCATGAATTAGGCTTTATAATTTGTTTTGATTTATTTTTTATGAGGTTATTCCTGTCTCATGACCCGAGTTACAAGTTTAGCGGGTTAACTCGGGGCAGGTTTTTTGGTTTTTTC
>Ga0325414_1007846_pt1 | contig 11296 bp, 7 predicted proteins | sample PopdelMetagenome_8_FD_206183 | JGI IMG/M metagenome (GOLD analysis project Ga0325414, IMG submission 206183) | Populus deltoides microbial communities from Bellville, Georgia, United States - Leaf-PdKOR-R3 | ecosystem: Host-associated > Plants > Phyllosphere > Phylloplane/Leaf | place: USA...
GTTGAGGATGTAGATATTATGATTGAAATCTGGTTAGGGTAAAAATTGGCACGTCATGACCAAGCACCAGTTTCCCACCTCTTACAACCATCGCTCATTAGCAGAATAGAGATTTATGTTTATGGTAAGAGCATAACAATGATAACATATGACACATGCACTTCTAAAATATTGAATGTCGTTGCCTTACATGCTGCACAGTGATGCAAACTGGGAAGGGAATGATAACCCTTCCCGTCCCATTTTGGCTATACATAACACTTCTAAATTATGCTCGTCTAATTGCATCACTTGTTCTAGTTAACCCCTTCCCCTTCAATAAAGAGAGAAATATTTTTTTGTTACCTTGAATAACTCTAATAAAAAGCACTTTGAAGCTCAAATATTTTTAAATAAAATAAAAATAAATATTCAATAAAAAATCTATCAGATATAAAGACATAAAGAGTATAGATTATATATAGGATACGTCAAGATGACCGGGTTTTAAAAATTGTGATTCACCACCTAATTCATAATATTTATTTTTTGTGTTTTTTTTATGTAATGTCATTCGTAATAATAGTACATATTACAGGTAGTGTTTTTCTTTCAAGAGGGGAAAGGCAAACCAATATAAACCCAGCTAGTGTTTTTCTTTCGAGATCAAGATTGACAAATGAAGCGAGCTCGAGCCCTCTTATGCTGAAAAATAAAAAAAAGCTCTACAAGCTCTTTGATAACAATTAATGACTCTAGGTAGGAGTTTGAAACTGGGCACATGATGACGGGATGGCCATAATCAGATGAAAATGCGTGCTTCGAACTGATGAAGACTTGGTAAGAAAAATCCAAAGTAGTTGGTAGAATATTTTATAGGAGTTGAAACATCCTTGTTGAATGAGTGAGCTTTTGGTTCGGATTGAATTGAGCTTTCCAATTTTGACAACTTGGAGTTAAAGCATCTCCATGTGTCCACATTGTTTGCTTCGACTTTTAGTTCCAAGTTTTTTGTCTCACCTTTGACCTCTGACAGAGGGAGAGATTCTGATTTCAGACCACAGCATCAAATGGCATCTCTACTTTCACAGATAACAATAAACAGTAGGTGTAGTGACAGAGAGGTATGTGTACATTGGCACCTCTCCCTTCACAGTCACCAAACTCTTCGTGTCAAGTGCTAGCCAGTTAAATATATCAAAACTCCATGGCTCCCTTTACCACCTCACTGTTTTTTTATTTTTTTAAATGTATTTACAAGTTAAACATATTTTGAAAAACAATTTTTATTGTTTTTTTAAATATCCTAGAAGTATATGTGGATACCTTAAAAACCCCTCTGACATTAACATTAAATGTATGATTTGCATTATGTTAGATTTGCTGTTTGGTAAAATATAAATTATAATTAAAAAAAGAATTTTTAATAGATGTTTTCCATGGAGCCCATTGGTCAATACATAAATAAACAAGATTAAATAGTCTTTTTGTATTTTTATTGCATAATGTAATTATTTTATTATCCTTGACAACAAAAAAAACATTAAACTATTAAACTTTAGTGATGGGGTTTTTTAACCTTTGACTTAATTTTAAAACAATTAAATTACATCATTGTTTTTAAAAGCTTTGCACTTGATTTAGAGAGGTTCTTTTGTCCTTTTCATTTGGTAGTTATTAGATATTATTAGGGGCAATAAAGTAATTTTGTTAATAAGTAAAATTAAAAAAAAGTAAACAAAAGTATGTTAATATTGTTTATCATATTTGGACAACACATACGGTGTCGTCCAAAAGCCAAAACCTTGTTTCAAGAGCGAAGATCGAAGTGTCTTAGCGTCATCTCTATGTACAAGTGGCGCACATGGCATAATTGTTACTAGTTTGGTGTATATAACATTTTCTTTTTCTCTTTTCTTTTCTCCACTCCTACTTCACTTTCATTATGGCTTCAAAAAAATCAATTCCGTGAGATTTATTGTTCTTAAGATTTTGTTCTAATTCTCTTTATTATAATTTTTTTTTATTTAGAATAGTTTATGAAATTAAGGATTTTTTTTAATTTCACCCCTAATAGATTTTTTTTATTTGTTAGATTTGATTCATATTATGCTAATATCTTTTTGTTTTATTTTAGATGGTTTTTGAATTTATTTATTTTTGTTACAATTTCATTATTTTTTATTTTTTTTCCTATCAAATCCAATCTTTTTTTTATTACTATTATTTTTTTACCACGCAACATTTTTTTAGATTATTTTATTATTACTATTTCATCATGCAATATTTAATTAGTCGGATGTTTAACTTCTTAGTTGAGTCCAGGTCTAGAATTTAACGGGTTACGAGTTTAAAAGATGAACTCTGATTTATAAAGTTGACACGAACTTCCTTAATTTCCCCCTTTCTTTAAGCTTTTTTTTTCATCGTTCAACATTTTGTTATTTTTTTATCTACTTTCTATATGATTTTTTAGTTATTTTGAAATAACACGAGTTACCTCATGGTTTTTTAAGGTTCTTTGTTAAATTTTGTTTTTTAAAGGATTTTGTTTTAAAATTAAATTAAATTAAATCAATTAATTCTTCAGGTGTTGTGCTTTTGGGTTGAGCTTGAATATAAAATTTAACAGATTGAGATTTGAGGGTTTAACCCTGGTTTATAAGATTCACTCGAGTTTGCTTATTTTTTCTTTCTTTTTGCGATTTCATCCTCTAACATTCTTTTTATTTGCTTTCTATGAGATTTGTTTTTCTTTTAAAAATAACAAGTGTTGCCTTGGGTTTTTTCGGTCTTTTTTAAATTAGCTTTTTTATAAGGAATTTTGTTTTCTAATTAAATTAAATTTATTCATTTTATCCTCCGATATTTAATTTGATCGGTGTTGAGCTTCTTGATTTAGCTCAAATCTATGATTTAACAGGTTATAAGTTTGATAGATTAACCCTAATTTATAAGATTCACCTGAGCTTGCTTGATTTTTTTTTTAAGTTCTTTTTCTTCTTCAGTTTTATTCATCAATATTTCGTTATTTTTTTTATTCGTTTTCTAGGAGACTTTTTTATGCTTTCGAAAGCAACAAGGGTTAACTTGGATTTTATTCGACTTTGCTGAATCTAGCCTTTTAAAAAGAAATTTTATTTTATTTTATTTTTTAATTAAATTTATTTAATTGCATGAGAGTAAGCAAGAGATGCTCGATTCATGTTATTTTTTTATTTGTTTTTTTGGGTCATTGCTCTAACAGCATGTGTAACCTATTTCAATTATTAAATTCTTAGATTTTTCTTACTCCTTTTAAAACATTAATATTGCATGAACATTCTTTTTTATATTGGTAAAAAATTAATCTAGCCTGCAACGGAGCGCAAATCATTTATCTAGTAAATACATGTATAAACACAAACACCGTATAAAAAGAAATACATACATAAGCATAAAAGCAATAACGAAATAATAAAAAATAGATTAGTCACCATAAGGAATGCCTAATAAATTAAATACATGCATTAATACTAAACAATATAAAAAATTTAAAGCCCTTTTTTTATAAAAAATATTTTTTAATTTTTTTTGTGTTTGTTTATCAATAAATAAAAAATAAATCAATGAAAACACTTTTCACTCAGGCTTGATTTTAAGGAAATATTGGCCAAGCTTAATTTTTTTTTTTTTCAAAAAAACATACTTTATTCTCACCAATCTTTTAATATTGTATACTTCCTTTTTTTTTCATTCTTAAAAAAGGAAAAATAAAATATAAAGATGGGTAAGAATGATGATCAATTTGTAAATAATAGATAAGAATGATCAATTTGTAAATAAATTAAAATAATAGAAGGATTAAATATTTAGTTTCTAAAATAGGATTGGGTTATCATTAACTCCATGTATGATATCTTAAATTAAATTTCGAGGAATTCATCGAGGGCAAATCTAAAAAATACCTCCCGGTTCATATGTCTACGCGTGCTTTCACTTCCCGAATTAAAAGAGGGATGCACAGGCGGTACATGGGTGGTTGTAAAGGGTGTCGCAGCAGCATAGTGGACATTGACGTGGCAAATTTACAGGAGAACACAAAGGCTTTGATGTGGGACCACAGAGGAATTTATGCCAGCAACGTTCACCGTTTTTGTGCATTAAAGCGTTTTATGGACCTCTCATTAAAAAAAAAGTCAAGAGAAGATGATGATGAAGAAGAAGAAGAAGATGATGATGATTGGTAGTTGATGAATGTCGTTCTTAATTTACATGTAGGTAGAGAGGTTTCTACTGGTTTTTTTTTTCCATAAAGAAAATGGCAATTTGATTAGTCTTTTTTTTTTTGAAAAGAAAAGAAAACCACTTTGTTCTAGATATATGCATTCAATTGGTTAGAATGTGATGAAGCTGCCGGGTTTCAATAAGTTTTACCCATCCCCTTTCCCATTTGCTAACTTACAAACACAATGGAGATTAAAAGGTATAAACAATTCTGTTCATGTTGGAAAAAAATAACTTGAGCAACAGCATCTTGTGAACTATCTATCAGAGTAGTTAAACACAAGAGGCATGACTTCCCTGTATGTCTTAAACGGCAAGATCTGGATGGAAAATCAGCGGAGAGGATTTTCAATCTCTAGCCGGAAACTGTTTAAGTCCAAGCCTAGCCTTGCCAAGTCAAGAGTTGTGTTTTCATTTTTAGAATTGTCGTTGCTAACTTGCTATAATCATACATCACCACCTCCTTTCAATGCAGTAGCATAACATAATAAATGGAAGAATAAATTTGACGGCCCACCTTCGCTTCCAGCTACAAAAACAAATGAAGGAAACAATGTTAAATGTCCTCTCAAACGTCTCCATCGAAACGGATACAAAGAAAGAAAGAAAGATAGTGAGAAACTTCAATGGTCTCCTCAAAAAAGCAGCAAAGAACTCGTCAACAACACAGACAAAAAAAAACCCACAAAAAGAAATTTAAAGACCTCTTCCCTTGCTTCACTTTATCTCCTCTTAGTTTTTCTCTATTTTTTATGCATAGCAAGTCCTTTTCTTTCTTAATTCGTTAATTTTATCAAGTTAACTGGTCCCTTCTGTAATCATATTTAGAATCCTGTGACTGGTTGGCATTGGTTGGTGAGAAATTAAATCCATTGCTACAGACAGCCACAGAAGCTACAAGGTCATGGCCTAGGATTAGTGACTGAACAAGACAGATTTCTTTCTTTCTTTCTTTCTTTTATAGCAATCCATAAAAAGATGAGTGCTCTTTTTTTTATTTTTCTTTTTTTTTTAAAGCTTGATTATGTGTTAAGGACTAGAGATAGTGAGAACGAAATGGACATGCACGTGGTTCTTCTTCAAGTTGGTGTCAGCTATACATACACCATGCTAGAGAGAGAGATGGGGGCTTTTTAAAGCAGAGAAAGAGGGAGTATTAAATTGGCTCACCTGCTTCCTTTCCAGCCAAGGCACTGTCAGTGTGAGTCCACCACTATTTCTTCACCATTTTTATTGCTTCACTTCCCATGCCTCATCAATTTCATGTTTTTACACAAACCTCACCAAAGTGAAACTCCCTAGATCTTTTTTTTCTGTTCCATAAACAAATTGGGTTGTTTAGTGTGCAATTGTGCTCGCCAATTTAAGTGTTTTCTTTAATTTCAGTGATACCAGAAGTTGAAAAATGCGTCCTTTACTTAGTCATGATTGTGCTCTTGTGTTTCTCAATGCGAGTGCTGCAAGAATACCCCGATCCTGTTTCAATTGGATCCACCATCAATAATGCCAAAGGGCTAGATCTATTTATCAACATTTATTCAGTGAGCATGAGAAGATTGTATCGATTGTGTCTTTCCCGTGCTCTTTTGCTCTTAATTTCTCTCTACCTTGGATTCGCTGCCACTAAAGTTTCACCAGCTACTGAGAAGGAGATCTTGCTGCAATTCAAGGGTAATATCAGTAAGGACCCTTACAACAGCTTGGCTAATTGGGTCCCAAGTAGCAATCCTTGTAACTACAATGGCGTGTTCTGCAACCCTCTTGGTTTTGTAGAGAGAATTGTTTTGTGGAACACTAGCTTATCTGGGGTTTTGTCACCAGCATTATCAGGTTTGAGATCTTTAAGAATTTTGACATTTTTTGGCAATCAATTTACAGGCAATATCCCTCAAGAATATGCCGAATTAAGCACTTTGTGGAAGATAAATCTGAGTTCTAATGCCTTATCTGGGTCAATACCAGAATTCATTGGTGATTTGCAAAGGATTAGATTTCTTGATTTGTCAAGGAATGGTTACACTGGGGAGATTCCATTTGCTTTGTTCAAGTTTTGTTACAAGACCAAGTTTGTTTCTTTTTCTCATAATAGTCTCTCTGGTCCAGTCCCTGCTTCAATTGCAAATTGTACTAATCTTGAAGGGTTTGATTTCTCTTTCAATAATCTTAGTGGTCAATTGCCTTCTGGGATTTGTGATGTTCCTGTATTAGAGTACATGTCTTTGAGGAGCAATGTGCTAACCGGGAGTGTGCTTGAAGAGATTTCAAATTGCCAAAGATTGAGTTTTTTGGATCTTGGCAGCAATATGTTTACTGGGCTGGCTCCATTTGGAATTCTTGGATTGCAAAACTTGAGCTACTTCAATTTATCACATAATGGGTTTCAAGGGGGGATTCCAGAGGTGAGAACTTGCAGTGAAAGTCTAAAATTCTTTGATGCTTCAAGTAATGAACTGGAAGGTGAAATCCCTTTGGCCATTACAAACTGCAAAAGCCTTGAATTTATCGACTTGGGATTTAACAGGCTGAATGGGAGTATCCCTGTTGGGATCGCCAATTTGGAGAGGCTTTTGGTTTTTAAATTGGGCAACAATTCAATAAAGGGGACAATCCCTAGAGAATTTGGAAGCATTGAGTTGCTGCTCCTTCTGGATTTGCACAACCTCAATCTTGCTGGTGAAATTCCTAAAGATATCAGCAACTGCAGGTTTCTTCGTGAGCTGTGAGTCCAAACATTATCCTGGTGTTTTAGATTTCATCAGCTTTTGTTTTCTTAATCCAAACATGACCAAAATTTTCTGTTTTTTATTTTTTATGCAGGGATGTTTCTGGAAATGCATTAGATGGAGAAATTCCCAACACCCTTGACAATTTGACGTCTCTAGAAGTCCTTGATTTACATAGAAACCAGCTTGATGGTGGCATACCGGAGACTCTAGGAAGCCTATCAAACCTCAAACTTCTTGACTTGTCACAAAACAACCTTTCTGGGAACATTCCATTTTCTCTTGGAAATTTGGCCAACTTAAAATTTTTCAATGTCTCCTCCAACAACCTTTCAGGTCCCATTCCTTCAATACCAAAAATCCAGGCTTTTGGCGCAGCTGCATTTCTTAACAATTCTAGGCTCTGTGGGACACCTTTGGATATCTCTTGCTCAGGAGGTGGCAATGGCACAGGTAGCAAATCGAAGAAAAACAAGGTGCTCAGCAACTCTGTTATTGTGGCAATTGTTGCTGCCGCACTGATCCTTACTGGGGTTTGTGTGGTATCAATCATGAACATCAGGGCACGCAGCAGGAAAAAAGACGATGTGACAACTGTAGTTGAGAGTACTCCATTGGGTTCAACAGATTCAAATGTTATAATTGGGAAGCTGGTTCTGTTCAGCAAGACTTTGCCATCAAAGTACGAAGATTGGGAGGCTGGAACCAAAGCTTTGCTAGACAAGGAATGTTTAATCGGTGGTGGATCAATTGGAACAGTCTACAGAACTACTTTTGAAGGCGGGGTTCGTATTGCAGTGAAGAAGCTTGAGACTCTGGGTAGGATCAGAAGCCAAGATGAATTTGAGCAAGAAATTGGACGGTTAGGTAACCTTCGACATCCCAATTTGGTTGCATTTCAAGGGTATTACTGGTCTTCAACAATGCAGTTAATTTTGTCTGAATTTATTCCTCATGGTAATCTATATGACAATCTGCATGGGCTTAATTATCCGGGAACCAGTACTGGTGTTGGGAACAGAGAATTGTACTGGTCCAGGAGGTTTCAAATTGCTCTCTTAACAGCTAGGGCTCTTTCTTATCTTCACCATGACTGTAGGCCTCCAATTCTCCATCTCAACATCAAATCTACTAACATACTATTAGATGAAAATTACGAGGCCAAGTTGTCTGATTACGGGTTGGGGAAGTTGCTCCCCATTTTGGACAATTATGGTTTAACAAAATTCCACAATGCAGTAGGGTATGTTGCACCAGAGTTGGCTCAGAGTCTAAGATTAAGTGATAAATGTGACGTGTATAGTTTTGGAGTGATTCTTTTGGAGCTGGTTACTGGGAGGAAACCGGTGGAGAGTCCTACAGCAAATGAGGTGGTGGTTCTGTGTGAATATGTTCGCGGGTTGTTGGAGACTGGCTCTGCTTCAGATTGCTTTGATAGAAGTTTGCGAGGTTTTTCAGAGAATGAGTTGATTCAAGTCATGAAGTTAGGATTGATTTGCACATCTGAGGTTCCTTCAAGAAGACCTAGCATGGCTGAGGTTGTTCAGGTCCTCGAGTCCATAAGGTCTGGAGTAGAATCATCGTAGATTTTCGAAGTGCATTAGATGGTTTTCTTGGACCGCCTCAGAGTTCATTTAACTAAGCACTTTTAATAATAATAATAATAAAAAAGTGGCAGTCTAGCTGGAAGCTGGTGTGACTCATTGTGCAGATACAAGGGAGTTGGATATTAGGGGGGAAAAATAGAAATCATTCTTTTGTATTCATTTTGAGATTAAAAGAGTAAATTGTTCCTGACATTTGCAACATTTTGCAATAAAATGATTCATTCATTGTATCACACATGGCGTGGACATTGTAGGGTAGGTGATTAGCTATTAGATTGGAACATTAAGAACAGCGTCTCGTCCTCACCATTGCTAGTCAGCCTCTGGGAAGCACTTTGATCCAGCTCCTGTAGGTGGAATGATTTTTTCTCAGTACTCTACCTGTCTTCAAATCAAATGCAGCAGAGACCAGCTTCACTTCGGAGGTAATGATTTAAGTATTCCACCAGTAACTTTCTCTCATGAAGCTGAACCTTACAGATTAACCATTTAATTTGATGGAACATTATGAACAGTGTTTTTTTGGCACCAGTAATTTAATTTGATGGTTATCGGTGGTCCATTTCAGTCTTCCATCACTGGAAAAAAAGTGGTAACAATAAATTATAAATGATCTTTAAACATTTGCACTAAGTGCTTGACATGGTACATTGAAAGAATTATTGAAAACAATATATACCAGCATTGTCTCAATTTACTTCCGCCTATTGTTGGCATCAAAAGTGTGGAAAAAACTAGTACTAACACTACTTCTGTTCTCCAAGATCATTTATAACTAAGCTTCTTCTACCTTCTCCATAGTCAACAGGGAAACTGCCAAAAGATCTGCATGGGATCTAATTCTTTAGAATAAACCAAACATTTCAACTGCTTGCTTTACAATCATCCACACTATTCTGAGTTCGGTCCATAACTACAGGAATATCCCTTTCAGTCAAGTTGGCAGAACAGAATTGGAACCATCCAGGTTCAATACAATGACAGCAAGATCCCGGAGTAACATTGAGCTTTGCCTTATCCAACAATTTCTCCCAAAGCTCAAGCTCCCCTTTCTCTCTATTAGAGCTGATTAACTCACAGGAAAAGCCCCCATTGCTCTTTGTACACTCATTGCCCAATTGCTTCAACCTGCCACAAATGCAGCATGCATTCTTTGAAGCCTCTCCCTATTATTCTTAATTGCCTTCTGAACAAAGTCTGTATCTGAAAGCATATAGATAAGTAGATGCTTAAAACTCATTGTAAAGGTAATTATTCTTCATAATTACTCTCGTATGATATGTTTACGACTCCACTCTCTAATGACAATTTCATGTAAACTGAAGTGTATAAATCCACTAAATAAGAAGACAAACAAGAAAACTCGTACATAACAACAACAAGATTACATTCTCCTACATTATAGTTATTTTTGTTATACATAATTTTCCTCCAACACGTTTTTTAACTTAGACATCAAAGAGTTCCCTATCCGATAGAGAACTTATTTTGCAACGAGTTCGTGAGCCACAGGCTTAGTCTAACAAAATACAGCGCAACCAAAAAAATATTTCAAAGCCAGGTTTAATTTGAAGTTTTTCTGCCTTGACTATAATTTGAATTTGTTTATGATAAGTTAGGGTACAAGATTGAAAAATTTAATTTTCACTTTCAGGATTTCAACGTTTGTAACTCCAAAGCATTCATGTTTCTTTCTTTTTCGAGTCAATAAATCTTTATTCTCTAATTCTTTTGAAATACTAGCATTTTATGTCGAATTGCTTTATATTGCTCTACCAACATATCTTATACGAATAAAGTAGATAAAATTAATTAAGATATATGCAAGCTAATCCGAACATTTATGTTAATAAAATCACTAATAAAATAGAGAAAAGTAGCTTCATGATGATATATCACAAGCATATCACTATTATTTTGTCTAAGAATCTTAAGAGTATATCTCCATTTATATTTGCTTTGTGAGAATGGGCTGTGAATCTTTTAACGTAATGAAATAAAAGATTTCTTAAATAAGAAGAGCGACTACTTGAAATTCTACAGTAAGTTCTGGCTTTATAGTAATTTCATCTACTTTAAGCAAGCCATCCTTTATATAAAAGAGCATAGTTTTAATCTGGACACAAAGCAATGTCTCCCATTCGTTTGAAATCCACAGGGGTCTGTCTCTACACAGCTAGTCGATGGAATCTGCCCATAATTGGCCTCTCGTAACCCTACCATTGACAGACACTTGAAGATCAAGTCCCAGTTTGTCCCTTCTCTTGTCAACCACAGCTGCAAGGCAAGCTACAAAACCCAAGCCCTGAAAGGAAAGATTACGACAAAAGGTTCTGATGATGGAGGTTACAAACTCCCCCGGTTAAAAATGACCTGTCACTTTCCAAAGCTTTCTGGGTTAGCATCATACATGCTCCCAGCATGAATTTCCTTTTATTTATCTATTTATCTGGGCCACATGCGTTTCTTTAATTCATGTGCTTTTGGGATAAAAAAACAAAGTGTTTTGAGTGATCCGATTATACGCAACCCACTAGGCCCGGTGCCCGAGCCAAATCAAATGTCAATTATTGCGTAAGAAAAAAAAAAAAAAACATGTGGCTTCGTTAGATTTAAATGCAAATTCTAGAGGGCCAAGAGGTGTAACCAGTTGTCCCTATTTCCCTCCTTACTAAGACCAGTGATTGGAAACCAGTGTGGATCTAGGAATCACATTGAATA
>Ga0325414_1007847_pt1 | contig 11294 bp, 3 predicted proteins | sample PopdelMetagenome_8_FD_206183 | JGI IMG/M metagenome (GOLD analysis project Ga0325414, IMG submission 206183) | Populus deltoides microbial communities from Bellville, Georgia, United States - Leaf-PdKOR-R3 | ecosystem: Host-associated > Plants > Phyllosphere > Phylloplane/Leaf | place: USA...
AGATATGCTACCATATCAGATCGTGTGTTTATTCAATACACTATTTTTGATATATTTAGAAAATTTTGAAAATAATCTCTGTTTGTTTTTATTAAAAAAATATATTTTCTTTAATATTTTTCATCACAGGAATGAAGAAGTTCAAATATATATAATACTAATCAGGTCAATTTAGAAAAATAACTATATAAAAACTAAGTCATAAATCTAATAATTATAAAATTAACTTTAAATTTTCATCCAAAAAACCATAAATTTCAGTACATAAATATCACATATTATTTTATTATCACCAAATAATTGAATTGGTTGTCTTGATGGAAAACTCAAATCTCGTAATAGAAATCTTATTCAAAGTGCTTCAAAAAAAGTTCAAGAGTGTATCTTTAAATTCAACTTTTACACTTACTCGAGCAACAACACCTTGTTTCTTACTTCTCCGTATGATGATATTACCACCAACTTATTAGATTTCTCAAAACACATAAATATAGCGAAATCAATAATTTAATTTTTTTTTAAAAGTCTTAAGATCCTATTAGACAATCTAAAATTGTTCAAGGTTTAAGCAAAAATTCGCTAAAAATCATATCTTTTTTTCAAGGTTTGATTAACTCATCAAGGCTAGGTTATCATAAATTACAAATCTTTCAATCAAACAGTGTTTATGCCTTAGAGAATGCATTTTTGACTTGCTATAAATAATAGAGTTTGATTGTTATTTTAGAATTTTCTTGTCGTTTCTAATGTTTCAAGTAAGTTATGCAGCGTGTCTAAGCTATAGTTTCAATGTTTAAATCTCTTTTTCTAGTTTTATGCTTGTTTCTAGGTTTAGATATTTTTGGGCATTTCTAAGGGTTTTTTTTTCTGGGTTTGAGTGTTCTTATCTTTAAAATTTGATTTCTCACAAACTATTTTTTTTAGCTTGATTCATGTATCTCGGCCAAAGCTTTATTGGAATGTGTTGTAATATAGAAAATATTGTAATTTCCTTGTATAGAGTTATCTTGCATAGTACGCTACAGAGTAACTACTATATGTTGGCTTAATCATATAAATATTAGAGATGGCTACTGCATTGCATAAGCTTTCTAATTGATCATAAACTTTGTTCTAACTTGGTATCAAAGCTTGAAACATCTAAAACAGATTCAAGGCTTCCTCCCTCTTTCCTTGACTGATGCCTCCATCTTCTGCAGTATTTTGGTGCAGTTTTTTATGCTATACTCCTGCTTTCTCTGTTGTATCTTCTTCCCCTGGATAACATCTTCCTCAAGTGGCATAAGTAGCCATCTCTAGCAGCATACTACACTGTTGCAAGAAAATAAAACAATCCTGTCAATAGACCTCTTACCAAAAACAAAAAAACAACTCTACTACAGAATATGCTACAGTTTCTTTCCAGCTGCAACTCTCTGATTTCTCTAGCGTCACTTATGGATCCTTCTGCTACTGTTATAGCCATAAACAATGACAACTCTTCCTCTCCTACTTCTTCCCTGGTAGCACCTGTTCCTGCCGATGTGCTTGACTTTACACACAATGCAACTATGACTGCTGCCACAATTTTTGCTGCAAAAACAATCATCATCCCTCTTTCTAACACATAGCAAGTCATCAACGTTATGCTTACCAACACAAATTATATGTTTTGGCGCATGCAGATGAAGCCATATCTTATTGGTCAAGGTGTCTCCTCCTTTATCGATGGTTCGACGGTATGCCTTTCTCCGCACAATGATCTTTCTGCCATTGCAACTGCCAACAGTTCTAGTTTTTCCCGAGCTTTTTTTACATGGAAACAATAGTAGGATCAACTCATCCTTAATGCTCTCCTCTCTTCTATGTCCATAGACGTTCTCCACCTTATGGTTGATTGTCCAACATATACTAGTGTATGGAGCACATTAGAACATGCCTTTACATATCCATCAAACTATCGAATCATGCAATTACATGGTTGTCTTCAGCATCTTCGCTAATTTTTCTCTGCCATTTTCTTGTTCATTAAATGCTTATTTTAGATCAATCAATCCTTGAAAGTTTGAATGTCTGGGTTGTGTTTTTGGTTGTCGGGTTTGATTTCAAGCCATTTTTGGTTTGTTTTTCTTATCTAATGCATCATTATGTTTCAATATGCCATGTTTCATCTCTTTGTGCTTTCAATTCGGTGTAATCTAGTTCTTAAATTAGATTTGGTTTTCTGGGTTCATCTATTGTTATTTGTGTTCTTAAATGAGATTCAAACAAAGATCTCCTTTAATCTTCTTTCTTTTGTTTTTTAGTATGGGTCCTTTTTTTTTTTTTTTGCTTTTCGGCTTAAACCAGGAAGCCCAGCTCATGTGTCTAGGTGGAGTCCATTACATACCTAAGGCAGTGTTTGGTTGTGCAAAATTTTACTAAGGAAAAAAATGCATTTTTGATCCTTAGGACGTGTTTGGCAAACACACCTTAACGAACTTTTGACACTTTTCTTTGATAATTTTCTTCTTGTTTTGCCAAACAAACCCCAAATAATTTCTCAAAATTATGAAAAAATTCAGGGACCATTTTAAAATTATTTATGGGTACCTCGCGTGTTTTTCAGCAATTTCATTTAATATTTGAAATTGTAAACTTACAATATAAGATACTGACTAGGTATTAAATATACCTACTTTTTTAAAAAGTTTAGAAAAATAAAAAACAAAATCCAAAATTCCTTATTTAAAAATGCAAAAATATATTTTTCTTTGTGCGCATATGTCCAAATTCTAAAATTTCCCATGCATCTTTTATAAAATAATAAAAATGCATTTTTATCATAGTTTGAGAAAAACAAATGCAAAAATCAATTAATGTATATCATATCAAGTTTGTAATTATCCATTAGGATTTGAACAAAATTTCAAAAACACCATAAAAAATTAATTTTTTAAATTAATATTTGGGGTATAAGTCTTACAATGTAATGTAGATTCCCAGTATTAAATTAAATTCATGAATTAACAAAAATAAAATGTTAGGAACTAATTGTAAACTTCAATATTTGGAGGTATAAAATTATACTTTAAAGTATATCCCCAAGTATTAAAAATATAAAATAAAAATAAATACATCATTAAAATTTAAGTTTTAGAATGGTTAGGTTTTAGTCCCATAAGGTAAAAATCTCCTTACTAAGGAGGGTCTGTCTTGAGCTCATAGAGATATGGACCTCCTTATTGAGGATTACCTTTCTTGAACCTTAATAATGCAATTTTCTGAAGGTAAGGTGCACTGAGAATGATGCGTCTTCTTCATGCATAATTAGTCCCCTTACCTAGACTCTTGTAAACTAGTATATTTTATGGTGATCATAATACTAGGTGGTGAATCTTCAACCCTTCATATCATAATTTCATGATTAATTCAAACACATCCAAAACCACATCAATCCAGGACGAAGACTTGTCATTCGACATCGTACACATCACGACATATGGTAGGCATATTTCATAACAAAAAATATATACTTCATAAAACAATCAACACATTGCTAGTACAATCCTTAAAATAGTTATGCCATACGGACATTAATACTTTATATATATATATATATATATATATATATATATATATATATATATATAGAGAGAGAGAGAGAGAGAGAGGGAGGGAGAGAGAGCAATTCAAAAATAAATAAAAGAAGCAAAAAGAAAAAAAAATCATTAACTCTTTAGGTGACATTTTGTATAATATTAAAATAAGAGTAATTTTTAATGGTATAAATTTGATTTTTTAAGGATGTTTGGTATGTCAATAAATTAAAGAATTAAATATTAGTTTAGAGAGAGAAAAAAACTAAATTATCATTAATGATTTGTGAGAGAGAAATAAAAAAATATTTTATATGCATTTAAAAAAATGTAAAAAAAAATAATAATACTTGGAGATGAAATTTTACCATACAACCAAATTTACCGTCTAAAAATCCTTAAATATTTAATTTACCCAAAAAATATACTAAAATGATTTAAATTTTATAAAGTTAAATTTCACATTTCATTAATTTTCTATTGATGAAGTTGTGAAAACTTAAGGATTGAATTGAGCTTTCAATGGTTGCGTCTTGGGCTGAAGTATATAGGCTAGGATGTAAGCTTTATATATGGGCTTGGTTGTTTCTATAACAACATTCGTTTTTGAAATATGAAACTCTCTAATCCTTAAGTTAGTAAATGTATAAGAAAAATATAATATAATTGAAAGAAAAATATAGTGAAGATCGTAGAAAATGTGTGATTATAGAATGAGCTTGAATGGCCTAAACTCGTCTAGCTTGGCTTGAATGTTTTACCTGGTGATCAGAGGTATTTATATACCTTGATTAGGTTAGCTTACCTCGTGGAGTGTGAAAAATGGTGTTGTAGATACGTCATAGTATATAAAAAATAATAGAGAGTGACCTTGTGGTTAGAGGAGAAAAATGAATATCATCAATGGAGAGGTTGATTCTAGTAATTGATTTGGAGTGCTCGTTGTGTTATTAGTGAATAGGTTGGTGCTTATGCTTTGCATAAATAATTTATATATGCAAGGTGTGCATGCGATAATAGGTGGTGCATGACTTCTTAGAACTCAAAAAAATACATTAAGGTATGTATTGGGGTAAGTACTGGATAGCCTGAGGTAAGGTGGAGTGGATGAGGGAGAGACCATTTGAGTTAGACCTAAACAGGTAGGATTTTAGTCGTTTAAGCATTGCCCGAACAGATAGAAATTTACTTTTAAGACAAATTATGCACTATTATATCCTCCTCTAAGTTTTTTAAATAATCATGTTTGAAAGACTTGAAAAGCATAAGTAGGGGAGATAAAATACTTACTATTTTATACAGGTGATATTATCTTTTTATGGCTTTTGTTAATGTGTTTGCAAAAGAGATGATTATTTCGTACAAAAAAGATGAAGGTTTGATGAGTTTGTTTGCTCCTCTCATAATAGAAAACATTATTATTTAGAAAATAGTGTTAAGCATTGTGTAAGGAGATGTTTTATGGATGAAAATTTTTATTAGAGATATAGAGATTTTAATGGAGAAATGAGATCTCGTCATTAAGATTTTATTGGAGGGATGAAGATTAGTTTAGGGACATAAATAATTTGTCTAAAGACTTAGAGATTTCAGTGGATATATGAAGATCTTATTATAAGGATTTTATTTGAGACATGGAGATCTGTTTGGAGATATGAAGAATTCCTTTGAAGACATGGAGAAAGACTATTATTTTTATTGGAAACTTTAAAAGATTGTCTCATGTAATTAGAGATTCATTGTTTGAAAATTATTTGATCTTGGGTAATGCATTGTGCGAATCTTTTCCTATTTCTTCAAGTTGCATTTCCTTCATTATAAACTGTTAGAGGTAACATTTGATTATCAATCTTTCTATATCCCTTTTAGGGCATGACATACCTTAGTATTATGATTGTGATCGTAGTGAATATGACAGAACTTATAACGGTTCTTTATAATCATGTCATTCTTCATAAAAGATGGGTATCACATAAATTGCACATGATGATCAAATATGTGGTCATGAGCTTAGAGAATGTCAGGTGTTTACAAATAGATCCTTTGATCTCTTGGATGCCCTAGTAGGATATTATTGGTGTTAGGAAAATTTTACTTTATATGGATATAAACAAGAGTATTTTTGTATGGTTACACTTATTTTCTATAATTGAAAGTTGTTTTCCATCACCTATTTCATATTAAGGAGAGTTCAGTCATTGAGAGTATATAGTTATTTCATAAATAGTAGTTGTAAACTCCATTAATAAAGGTTTTAATGGTAATGAGTTTAAGTAGATTCTTTATATGAAGCATTTACTTTATTAAACATCTGGAGATATGTTTTGGTGTTTTTATCTTCTTATTGTGTGGTGGTGAAGAGCCTAATACTATTTTTAGTTAGAATGTTAGTGCTAAAGTGAGAGATAAGCATTTACTTTTCTATAATTGAAAGCTTAAAGCAAGGATAAAGGCAAAGATAAAATGCATCCTGCTGGATGCACTTTAAACGTTTAGTTCAATCGCTGCTCACTTATACATATAGCTCGCCCTTATTAGGACACTTCACTCGCTCAACACTCGTTCAAAACATCTACTCCTTCTTCACGGAAAGAAAAGGGACTTAAAATCCCGCTTAGAATCGAAATTATAGTCAGAGTAGGCCATCCATCATCTTCATCGAGGCCTCATTTTACCTTCCAATTACGATCCGTCAAATTAAAACCTCTATTAGATTCAGAAACTAAGGACGAGATTACCATCGTATCGGCTTGGATGTCCCTAATGTTCTCGAGTCGCCTCATATTTTCCTTAATCTAATTAATCAGCACCGGATGTAAAAAAATGAATAAACTATCTTTTGTTAAAAGTTTCACAAATAGCATCACTAATAAAGTCTTGAACTTCAAGATTGGATAAGGCTTTTCATTGCTATATTTTGAGCTAAAATGTGTGGGCTTTATCTCTAGGTTGTTGTTCATGCAAAAATAAGTCTCGTATCAGAAAAAAAAATAGATCTTCTAATTCTTAAGTTAGTAAATGTAAGAGGATAAAATAATGTACATGAAAGAAAAATAAAATGAAAATTGTAAGGAGTGTGTGATTGTGAATTAACCAACATGAACCTCTTGAATAAGCTTAAATGGCATGAACTTACATAACCTAGCTTGAATGTTTTACTTATTAAATAGAGGTGAATGTTTTACTTATTAAATAGAGGTATTTATAGATCTTGGTCATGTTAACTTATCTCATAAAGTGTGAAGAGTGGTGTTACAAATATCTTATGATGTGTAAAGGATAAAAAGCAATTTGGTGGTGGGTGGAGAAAATGAATATCTTTAATGAAGACGTTGGTGTTTGTCATTGATTAGTGGTGCTCGTTGTGATATTGGTGAAGAGTTTGATGTTTCTGCTCTATATAGGGAGTTTATGTGCGTGCATTAATGAGTGGTACATAACTTATTTCAACTCAAAAAAATACATTGAGATGTGTGTTAAACATCAACTACAACCAAACACGAGATGAGGTAGAGTGAGTGTCTACCATCAACCAAACAAGATACAAAGACAATTACTCTATTTAATATACCATTACCAAACACTTCTTCATCTCTTACTTTGTCTTATCTTACTGTCCTTAGTAATTCCAATTTTTTTTTATATTTTAGGATAGTAATTACATGCTACATAATAATAAAAAAAAACATATATAAACCTTTGTTCAAGTGTGCCTAGATGTCATAATTAGGTTAAGCATAAATATTATTCCTTTATTTTTGTTATAAGGAATATAATTAGAAACAAATAACTCATTTTTATATAAACCCAATAAGGCAACAACATGTGTTTATTTGATCACCATGAATCATGTCCTATAATTTATGAATTTCAAAATTTTGATTTAATTTCTCTAGTTTTAAATTACTTTAATCCTTCTTTGTGTGTGTGTGTGTGTGTGTAAAATACATTTCTTATAGGTCATCCATCCTTGAACTTCTTTCATGCTAGCATTTGTTTACTTTCCTAGAAACTTGTTTTACCACTCAAGTGTATATATTTTATTTCTTTAAATTAAAAATTGACTATTAATTATTATTTTTCTCTATTTATATTTATATTTAGTGGAATAATTACTTAATTAACAAAACTCAGTTGGCCTTAGAAAAGTATTGTAGCTCTAGACTCATTGGTATTATTCACTGGAATAGTGTAATAACAATGTTGCCCCTGCACCTAAAAAACCTAACACTCACTTCTAAGGGTATTGACTCACTTCTAAAGGTATTGAAGTCTTTTTACATGGTTTATTTTTTATTTTTAAATTGATCAAGGACAAATATATCTTTTTCCATATTAATTACATAGTGAAACGACCAAAATACCCTTAGAAACAAGAAATTCACACATAGTATGAAGGGGTATTCTTGTGTTTTCAAAATGGTTTTTTATTATTATAATGTTAGCTGAGGAAAATTTTGGTATTTGATCAAATATCAAAATAATAATAATAAACAATTAAAATGCATAGTGAAACGACCAAAATATCCTTCAAATAAAATTAAATTAAACCTGAGGTCAAGGGGATTTTTTTTATCTTTTTATAATGGTTTTTTTATAATTATAAATTCAGCTCAGAGATGATTTTATATTTGGATTAAAAAAATTAGGTGTGCATGTACTGTACATGGAAGCGCACTTTGGGCAACACATGTGACACCTCCTGATGTACAGAAATACATTTTTGCCATGTCGTCTTTCTATTGGTGAGATACATATCTCCGATGGTGGTCTGGTTTGTCGTCAATGGATCTTTTTTCCTTCTTTCCTCTCTACTCCTTAGAAAATTATAACTTTACTATCTTTGTTGTTGGTATTTACACTTCAGTCCTTATTCTTATGATTTCTAATTTTTGTTCTTGCCTCTTCTATAAAATTTATATTTATTTTCAATTTCATCATTCAATCTCAATTTATCAAATATTATATTCTCCAATTTGATCCTTATTGTTTTGATTTCTAAATTGTTTTTGGCCTTTTTGTAAAGGTTGTTATTATTTTCAGTTTCACATTCAATCAAAACATTGTTTCCTTATTCTTTTGATTTTTTTGGTCCTTTTACTAAATTGATTTTCTTTTCAATTGTATCTTTCAATCAAATAAAAAAATTATTTTAACTATCATTATTTTAATTGCTATTTTTTTAAATCTTTTTGTATAATTGAAATTATTTTTTAAAATTTCATCCTTAAACATTTGATTCATTGAGAATTAAATGTTGTGGTTTTTTTAGATTAGATGCTTCACGTTTGATGACCCATAGCATAATTTTGAAAAATTAATGCAAGTTCGACGGGATATCTCGGGTTGACTCGACCCTTATTATTGGGGTTACAGGTTTACCATGCTAACTTGGTTGATCAAGACCCTTTTTTACTCGACCCTGATTACTGGGCTTACAGGTTTGTCATGCTAACTTGGTTGACCAAGACCTTTTTTATGTTATTTTTTACCCTATTTTGTTTTTTTGTATTTAATGGGTTACCATGCACTATTTTTTTCTAATCCAATTGAATTAAAGTCAGCTTATTTTTATTTCTTTTTTAAAAACACACTTGCAGTAGCTGAATATCATTTTTTACACAAAAAATAGTTTGGCCCCGCAGTGAAACGCATGTATTAAAACTAGTTATGTTCTAAAACTTTGTTCATGTGATACTTTTAATCCTAGTTACTTGATTTTATCATCAACTAAAAAAATATCAAAAACACTTTAAATTATTAATTGATGACATTCATCATGCACAAATTCTTGCCAAAGTCATATTAATTATTTTTTAGGAAGGTGTTGTTCCTACTCCATTAATTATTCATCCTAAAACATTGTTTACACACTTACCGTTGACTCATTGCTTTTTTTATTAATTTATTTTGGTTATCAAAATTTTATTTTGAACAATTTAATCATAATTCAAAGTCAATTACTTTTGATTTATTAAGTAAGGATGGAATTGGAAAAAGAGGTACCAAAATGAAACATACACCAAAAATTATTGATGTTCTAGATTTTTGGTGAAAAATACACTTAGATCCTCTATCCTTAAAAATAATAAAATTTAAATCCCTTGAAATTTTAAAAAACCAATTTTTGTATAAAAGTTTGTTTTTGTTTTAGGTGTTTTTTCACCTTAGAATTGTCTAAAACAATAAGAGTTAAGCTTGGGAAGGTTTTTTGTTTTTGGGTTGATTTTGAATTTTGTGTGGTTTTTTATTTTTATTTTTTAAGGCTATTTATAGATTTGTCAAGGTGTTTATGCTTTTTTTTTCTAAGTGTTTGGGGTTAAAAATAGTTTGATAATGAATTTTTGGGTAGAAGAATATAGACCCTGATTTTTCGAACATCATAGTGGCTAGAATATGAGAAAACTAGAAGATGTGTTGTGTGCAAATTGTTTTTCAAAAAAAAATAAGGAAAATCCGCTCTAATTTCATTTCTAAATGGGCGAACTTAAACCAAGCAGTGTCTAACCACTTTTTGTTTTGTTGTAATTTTTCTTTTTTAATAAAACATCATGGTTTTTTTAAATATTTTTTAAATTTATATTTAAATTAATACCTCTTCTCTCTTATTTCTTATTTTTAGTATTTAACCTTTTTTAAATAATGTTTTATTTTATTTTATATGTATTTATGTTTTAAATAGATTATTCTAATTTAGCTATAAATTTTTTTATGGTTTAAATAATTGAAATTTATATAAAACATATTTATTAATGATTGTATTTCTATTAAGTGCATCCTTACAAGATTTTTTTTCTTTGATTTTATTCAATCAATTGAACACAATAAAAAATAGTGTATATTTCTGTTATCATTGAACACAATTGGGTAAATGACGTGTGTTGCAAGATCAAATATCTTGATCTACGTCCGTCTCTTGGCTTTTTTAGATATACATTTAGTTATCATTAATAAAAAAAATTTTCATTTATTGACACAGATGGTTGTTGATTTATTTAATTACATGCATACATAAGTTTTTTATTTTACACATAATATTTTTTTTTGTGAAAAGACGTGTTAAAAAACTTGTATGTTCAATTTTTTATTGGAAAAAAATTTGATTCACGGCAAAGCACATGTCAAATATCTAGTTAATCCTAAACCACATCAGTTATAAGTTTTATTAATGTGCTACATAATCTTTTATCAATTACAATTACCAAAAAAAAAATAATAAAGGGTATGGCATTTCCACTCTAGCATAAGAGAGAAAACACTATGGATTGTAATAGAGTTCCATAGTGTTTTTAATTATTATTATGTTTTACCTTTGGCTTTTTTTTGTTTTGTTCCTTTGATTTTTAATTTTTTTGATTTGTTTCTTAAATGTTGCATTTATTTGGCGTTAGGTTTGGTGGTTTGTTTTTTATACCTAGGCTAAAGGATCTTTTTATGTCAAGGAATATAAATGTCATTTGGTTAATGGTTGGTCTGACGAGACTAAATGAGGTTTTATTGATTGTTTTTTTTTAATTTCATCTTTTAATTTTGGTTTGATTAAGAATCGTTGAATAATTTTTAGACTCATCTGGTGAACCAGATCATATAAAATTATTAAAATAATAATGTATAAATATAATAAAATATAAGACTTTTTACTATTAAAGTGCATATAAACAAACAAATAGAACCATATTACTAATTTTACTAGCATCTCCAAAAGTACATAGAAAAACCCACGCTATAACTTTTAAA
>Ga0325414_1007849_pt1 | contig 11292 bp, 7 predicted proteins | sample PopdelMetagenome_8_FD_206183 | JGI IMG/M metagenome (GOLD analysis project Ga0325414, IMG submission 206183) | Populus deltoides microbial communities from Bellville, Georgia, United States - Leaf-PdKOR-R3 | ecosystem: Host-associated > Plants > Phyllosphere > Phylloplane/Leaf | place: USA...
AATATGTTTTTATTTTAATATCAAGAAAAGAGATCATCTTAAAATTTTATTTAGTCAAAATTTATTTTCACAAGTTGTATGAGTTGTTTTTAGATCAGTAAAGTCAACCGAGTTATATTGAGTACACCCTCACACAATTTATATTTTTTTTGTTATGAAAAATAAATATTTAAATATTTTTTCATCTTTAAGAAAAAATTAACTTGATCTATAGCATAACATAGTTAATCATCTAATAAAACTAAATGATGCAATATTTTTTTTATAACTTATACATTATAGGTTAAAAAAATTATATCTTGTTATATTTTGATTTGCCCCCTAATAAATAATTCTAGTGACCTCCATGGCGTGATGTGCACGTAAGAAACATGACTCAAACTTACATTATATTCAATTACAAATGCATTTTTTTCCCCCTAACCATGCGTTTAGTAAAAAATAATTTTGTAGAATCTTTATTATTCTTCATGAAAAATAAAATACATTCACAATTTTTTTCAATACTTATTAATCATGTAATGTTTTTTTTATCTTAAAAAAATAGTCCATCTTTTCTTCTAATAAACCCTAATCAACTCACCAAAATCCATATTTATAGCAACTTAGTGGCTTGTTGCTTCACAAATATTTGTAATTAGCCCCTAATTAATCATAGATATTAATGACCCAATGGGAACCAGTGATTTCCTGACCCCACACGGTTTCTAACCCCAAGTCACCTATAATTCTCTCAACACGTGTACGGCCAAGATTCCCTCCTCTTCCAAAACGCGTTAAATCCTCATCTGCGCGCCTTCTATTCTCGTCCCACGTGTCAATCGCCTTTTCATCGTGCCTCCACGTCGTCTTCCACTTAAAGCCGGCAGAAATTTCCTATCATATACTCCCACGTGTCAGTCATTCATTCTCTTTATCTGCCCTTAAATTACTGGCTGGTTACCGGGTCTTCCCTTAACTCCACGGCACCTTCTCTCTCGAAATCACCGTAACCTGCACGATGTTTAATCATCCGAAATAAATTTACTTGACAGGTTTGCCCCTCATGTAATGGTTATAGGGCGTATTTTACTATTGTACCCCTAAAACTATTGTATTTGTGGCAAAATAAGACCTGGACAATCAATTTGATTGTATCCTCAAACTATTATGTTTTGACCAATCAAGTCCTTCTGTCAGAATGGTTAAGACTAACGGTCATCACCTGACATCGTATATTCAGGTTTTGCAAAAATATGTATTGACGTTCGAAATTTGACGATTAGGTTTAACTATTCAATTTAACAAAAGGACTTAATTGTTTAAAAAATAATAGTTCAAGGATAAAATTGATAGTTTAGTCCTTACTTTGCCAAAATCCCAATAATTTATTATGGATAAAATAAGTGCTCTTTAACCCTCGTATTGTCATATGACCACATCTTCTAGTCCTACCTTTAAAAAAGAGGTCAACCCTTGTGGATAATTTGGTAATTTGACAATCTCAATTATGAAATAGATAAAAAACTATAAAGTGTATAATAATATTCAAAAGTTTATAATATATATTCTATGTTTTATTTTCTTCCCATTTTTGGTTCTTCAATTTTGTAGTAGGAAAAGGGAAAAAAAGAAGAAAAGAAATGCACCACTACTTCAATTCCTAGCTTGATTCTCACTTGTGAATAATTTTAATCAAGTAAGTTCTTCTTATGATTTTTAATTCTAATTTCAATATTAACAAATTTTTATATTCCTTTAGATTGATTTCCAAAAATATTTTTTTTCATAATTTTTATTGTGGTTTATATGCTAATTTAGACCATATAGGATTAAGAGATTTATGATCTATAAGGAAAGTTTTCAAAACCCGAGCAGCACCATAGTCTAAACAGTTTTCAATTAGCTGTATTTGTATCCTTTCCATTTGAATTTCCTTTTTTTGGGCTAAAATTCTTTAGGGTTTTGTGTTTTATACACAAAAGTGAAGTAAAGTTTGTATCTTTTTGTGTTTGGAAAGTGATTATTTTGTGATAAAGATTGTATCCTTTTGTGATTACAAAAAAGGGTTTTTGTTTATGTTGTGATTTTGATTGAAATTCTGTGATTTGAGAAAGAATGGAGTCATCAAGGAGTTGGTTTAAGATATTTAAGCAAGGGAGTAGTAATTCAAAAAAGAAAGAAGCTGCAGCAGAGAGTGTAAAGAAGAATAATAATGGTGGTGTTGGTGTTGTTAATAGTGGTGGTAAGCCACCAATTAATGATGCACCTTCACATGCTACAAAGCAGAAAGTGGATGCAGCTAAACAGTATATTGAGAATCATTATAAAGCTCAGATGAAGAATTTACAGGACAGGAAAGAGAGGTAATTTTGAATTTTTGGGGTTTAAAGTTTCGTGCTTTCTGGTATTTAGTTTGATTTATTGTGTTTTGGAACATTTTTTTTATGTGGGTTTGTTGGTGTTTTTAGAATAATGTAGAATGTTATGTTGTTGTGTTGTTTTGGTGTTTCTTTTTAGGTTAGAGTAGTTGTGTTGGATACTGACCGGATAATCTGACATGGGTACCGGTACTTAGGCAAATCGAATGCACGGGGAAATTAAATGAATTTTGAGAATATAGATTGAATGTGTTAGGTTAGTCGAATTGGATGGTATATGTGGTTTGGGGTTTGGATTTGTTAGAGTATTTTTTTGTAGTTAAAATGGTGTGTGTTGGTCAATGTAGGAGATGGATGTTGGAGAGGAAGCTTGCAGATGCGGATGTTTCTCGGGAAGAACAGATGAATATACTGAAGAAGTTTGAGGAGAAGGAAACTGAGTATATGCGTCGTCAAAGACATAAGATGGGGGTTGATGATTTTGAACTTTTGACCATCATTGGCAGGGGTGCATTTGGGGAGGTGTTTCTCCTTTCAAATTTTTTTCTTAAGTTATTTTTTCTTTGTTGCATTAGAAGCAGTTTGATATTTATCTTATCCAGTGCTTTCTTAAATTATGAATGCAATGATTTCTTTTATATAGCTGTATGATTTTTGGCTGTTCAGAAGTCTTGAGTGTAGAAAAATAAATTTTATGTGAAAAAAATTAGAAGTTCTGTCTTCATTCACTAGTCGTGTTGATGAGCTGATTTATATTATCTTCTTGGGGCTGACAAGATAACTTTTCATTTCTCTTTCAGTCGATCGAAAGTTGTTTTGAGGAAATTTTCATATTGTTATTGTTTTGAAGTTTTTTAAATTCTGTCCTTCCTGTTCTTTTGTCATTACCTCTTGCCAATGAACTCCATATGGTTATATTATTGTGATTACATGTGCAATTTTTCATCCAGGAGTTGTTAATTTCACTAATGGTGCATATGTGGTCACTGCAGGTGAGACTTTGCAGAGAAAAAACTACTGGCAATGTGTATGCAATGAAAAAGCTCAAGAAATCCGAGATGCTTCGTAGAGGACAGGTTTGTCGCTGTGGTGCTTCATTCAGATCAATGTATTTTGACAATTTATTTGTCCAATCTACTTTATTTTCATCTTGGTGGTGCTGAATTTTGTTATTATCCCCTACTAGTTGCATTATTGGCCAAACATGCTCCACAGTTTTTCAAAAAATGCTTAAGATTGATGTTCTTTGCGGTCTTCACTACTTGCTTGTAAAGTTATCGTGGTCTATTCATTTATAGGAAATGCTATAAATAAATGAACTGCAGGCTTGATGAAGAAATAGGTGTCTTTTGAAAAGAAAAGCAAAACTATACCTTGTTCAATTTTTTTTTTATCAATGGGATTATCATGGAAACTTCACTACTAAACGCCAGATATCTCATCTAGTTGGTCCTATGAGGAAGATTCATCCCTATTTGCACCTTCTCTCCTTTCTCATGCAGGTGGAACATGTTAAAGCCGAAAGGAATCTCCTTGCCGAGGTTGACAGTACTTGTATCGTCAAGCTCTACTGTTCCTTTCAAGATGATGAATATTTGTATCTTATCATGGAATATCTCCCTGGAGGTGACATGATGACATTGCTGATGCGCAAGGATACCTTAACTGAGGACGAGGCCAGGTTTTATGTTGGGCAGACAGTTCTTGCAATTGAGTCTATTCACAAGCACAACTACATCCATAGGTTTCCTATTAATCTTTTGATGCCTTTTGTTTCATTAGTTCTGTCTCTGTTATTGGGTAGACATAGTTTATATCTATGTGGAACTGATACTATGTTTATCTGCATCGAATACAAATGCTCCTCATATATTTAATACTGGGAAGTGGGAACTCATATATTCACATTTTCTAAAAAAGAAAGTGGCTTTCAAAATTAATACATCCTGCATGTTCCTTAACATGCTTCAGATTAATGATTAAGATTGCCTATTTGGTGGTTCAAAAAGGCGAGTGCTATCATAAGAACAAATATAGGAAGCCTTATGAGACATGTTTTATTAATGCTTTAACTGGGAATGCTTGCACCATCAAGTTGTCATGAGGCATACCTGTAAGAACATTTACCATTGATAAAGATTGATGCAGACATTGAACAGTTGAAAATGTATATATCAAATCCTTACTGTTTTGGTGCCCTTGTGAACATATTTGTTTCATATCCATTTTTCTTAAGCTATATCGATGATATGCTGACTTTGTAGTTGTTATAGGGAACATATCTAGTGGGTGGTATTCCTGACCAAGTTTGTTTTTGGCCTTTTTCTATGGAAAATGTATTGCTGTTGGTGGTGTATTAGTAGCTGTCTTTTAGTTGCAAAAATCTCTTTTTTTTTCACAACTTGTAATTTTGTGCACCTTTTATTTTCATATTGCTTTAAAATTTTCATCTATACACTTGCAATCATGCATGTTAAGAATCTATTCTTACCTCTCTATGACAGGGATATTAAACCTGATAATTTGTTGCTCGACAAAAATGGCCATATGAAGCTTTCAGATTTTGGGCTGTGTAAGCCCTTAGACAGCAGTAGCTTTCCAAATTTTAGGGAGGATGATTATGCAGGTGGAAGGAACTTGAAACCTTCAGCAGAGGGCAATAAACCTCCTATGCCAAGGCGGACACAGCAGGAACAGCTTGTTCACTGGCAGAAGAATAGGCGAACATTGGTATGATCTCTCAGCTATATTTACGATTGCATACAGCTTCTCTGCAATTGGTAGAAACTATGTTTTCAGGATAATTTAATACCGAGATTTGCCTTGATAAAACAATAAACAGCACCAATTGATGGATGCCATTATGCATTTCTGCTTGCTGTCTCTTTCATTTTGGAATTATTTTGCTACAGTTAATTTATATGGTTTTTAAAATTGAAACTTATTTCTTCTAAACATTTGTAAGCTGTTAACTGAAAGAAATGAGTTATACTGATGCTTATATTATTTTGCTATATATTTTAGTTTGGAAGCTGCAAAGAAATTTTGATATTTTCATGTCATTTCTCGCAGTTCTGCTTTCAAATTTTTCTCATATTTTGCTTTTCAGGCATATTCAACGGTTGGCACTCCAGACTACATTGCCCCGGAAGTATTATTGAAGAAAGGCTATGGAATGGAGTGTGATTGGTTAGTTTCCTTACCAATGGCATGCTTGATACATTCTATTTTTTTTTTTCCTTTTGTTAATTAATATGTCCATCAGGTGGTCTCTTGGGGCAATTATGTATGAAATGCTTGTGGGATATCCACCTTTCTATTCTGAAGAACCTATGTCAACATGTAGAAAGGTAAGAAAACTTTTTTCATCTATTAGAGACATACCTATGTATCAAGCATGTGTGTATGTGCCCGTGCATGTGTTTGTACACATGCATGCATGTTTATGTAGGTAGATTTTTTTATTAATTTTTCTAAAGGTCTGAATAAAAATGACATGAAAATGTGACTTTAAGAAAATTTTCTCTGCTTAGTAAGCAATCATTTAGTTTATTCTGCATGCCACTACTTATGGATGGCAGCACATGTCACGCTCCTTATCTCAACCCTTTTCATCTAGAAGGACAGCAAGAACATTTATTTCCCCACGTAAAAAGCATTTTAAGGAAGTAAACATATTGCAGGAGTTTACATGAGAAAAGGGGATAAATTCTGTACATGACAGGAAGGATTTTAGTTATTGCTCTAATGTCTGTCTAGTATCTGGACTAGCAGATGTGGATCCTGATATTCCAATGTCACTAGAACACCATTTGGATCACTGACGGTGGTTATAAGATAAAAGCGAAAGCAACCTAACATCATTTGGATCACTGACAGTGGTTGTAAGATAAAAGTGAAAGCAACCTGGTCGTATTTAGTGTCCCGCAGGATGATTTTTGCAAGGAATGTGCTTTTGAGAGACACCACATCTAACTCAAGAACCAAGAGAACTTTTGAAATAAGAAGACATAAGAAAACTTTTGAATAACTTAATATCAAATCCAGTACCTTAGAATGATCCTTCTACCGTGAAAGATAATATGTTGAATCATGCTTATTTAAGAATTTCTTTAATCTTAGAAAAAAGATCTGAAACATGGAAAATAAAAGAAGTCTCATTAAGGGGCTACTTCTGTGTTATGTCTGACTCCCCATATGAATTAGTTCTGGATCTTGATTTACTTTGAATACGTACAAGCTTGTTCTGCTGTTGATTAATTTATCTTGTACTGTCATCTTATTGATAGGATTACATGTCTTTTTCCTCTGAATTGAAATTAAATTTATATTTTTTAATATCATGTGATGGTTTGCTGCTGTATTTGATTGAATAAATTTTATCAAACAATGGTCAATTGGTCCATGCAGATTGTCAATTGGATAAATCACTTAAAATTCCCTGAAGAAGCTAAGCTGTCTGTTGAGGCTAAAGACCTTATCCGAAAACTTCTATGCAATGTAGAACAGAGGCTTGGGACCAAAGGAGCTCATGAAATAAAAGTTAGCATGCTTAAACCATCGTTTCCCCTTTAGTTGAATTCCTGAATCCAGGGATGGCATATTTGTTTCTAAAACATGCGTTTGACTTGTTTACACCTCAGTCACACACATGGTTTAAAGGCACCGAATGGGACAGATTATATCAGGTAGAAGCTGCTTTTAAACCAGAGGTCAAAGATGAGTTAGATACGCAGAATTTTGAAAAGTTTGAAGAGGTAAGGAATGGCTGTAAATCTGTGACTTGGTTCCTTTGTTGAGAGGCATCTTTGCTGTTTTCTTAAGGGAATGGTGATTGGTGTTCGCTATGCATTTTGATCTTGCTGGAATTTGTTTAATGTTGTTTTGTTTTTGCTGCTGCTTTTACCCTCAGTGACAATTGACATGTTTGATAAATCCATGTATACAGCTGGGGACTTCTCTGCAATCTTCATCAAAATCTGGTCCGTGGAGAAAGGTAAGCTTAAACTTTTCATAAATCATAACATGGATTCGTGTTCCTTTCAGTAAATTTTTTTTTTGCTAGACTCTGAATTCAGAGTGCAGTGCAAGTTCAGTTTGATACTGAAAATGTAGTGCCATGTGATTCACACCCATTCTGTACTATGCACTTGCTATTTCAGTGACACTAAAATCAAAACCGCAATAGCTTTTCCTGAATGGTAGGATTATTGCAAGATTGGAAGCATATTTCTCAATTAGGAATTTTCCATACTCATACTTTCCAAGCACTTGGTAGAACACTTTCTGCAACTTGCATTGTCCTATGCTGAACAAAAATATCGGGAATGCTCACTGTTTTGACTCCTAGATCGACATTTCATTTTATGCTATGGTGGAGTATTGTAGTTGTTCATCCTGATTGCATCTAACGAGGTTGTTTCTTTCATGCCACTTTTACCCGTGATAACGTTTCTTCGTACCCTGATATTGTTTTCTATATTCTATGGAACATTGGATAAATGAACTCATTAACTTTTGTTTTTTATTTGCAGATGCTTCCATCAAAGGATGTGAACTTTGTTGGTTACACTTACAAGAATTACGAGATTGTCAATAATGATAATGATATGCCATCCGTCGGTCTGTGTTTCACCCTGAGGATTAGGATAGCTTGATTCCATGTTTAGAAAATCTTTTATTAGGACTAACAGTCTTCATTTGTGTTCTTGAATGCAGAGTTGAGGAAAAAGAGTACCGCACCAAAGAGACCAACTATCAAGTCATTATTTGGTACAAACCACAGTCTACCCCCCTGAACCTCAACCTCCTTTGGGTTCGATCTACTTTCTCTTAACTCCCACTTTACCATGCCTTTTGCAGAAATACCTGATTCTTCTGACCAGCATGCTCAAGGAAGCTTTCTAAACCTCTTACCCACCCAAGTCGAGGTATCGGAAAGCCCTGAATTATCTCCGCGGTCCACTCGAACTTCACAACACCATCACAACCACAAGCCTATAAGAAGATAGTAGAAGAGTACACACTTGAGCCGTGATTTTTTATAGTTGCTGCAATTGATTTGGAGGGTTTTCATTTCTTGTAATGCAAATCAGGAAGAAGAAAATGTTAATGCAATATATGTATGTTGTATCTAGCGTTGATGCGCCAAGTAGAAGAAATGATTTCTTGTATAGTCAACTAGATAAAAGAAAGATTAGGGCAAAGTAACTTGTAGTCTTATCAGCTTCATATTCTCAAATTCTTTCCTTCAGGGTATAGTTCATGGCCTCAGCCTGTGTTGACTATCGAATCCACTTCTACTGTAGAATAAGAGAAGTAAATTCTTACTATCAGTTGATGTGATTACTAGCTACAGTATCTACTCATTTTGGCATCAATTCCTTTTAGTGAAGAAAGAAAGAAAATTCTTAGCATTGAATTTTGGTATGTTCAAGCCTCGTAGACTGGTTTTTGTCATAGGCAAGGGTTTTCTCTTTTTCTTCCTAGGTATCTTCGAGGTTTTGTCGGGTGTCAAGACAGGAACTAAAGTAGCATTAATAAAACAATCCAAACAGGTTCTTAAGATTATTTTTAATATTAAAATAATCTAAAACTATATAAAAAAATTTGATTTTTTTTTGAATCGTGATTTCAACGGCGCATAAATATAAAAGCAGAAACATGCAGCCTCGCGGTTGAAATTCTCACTCTTGGACTGATAAATATTGCCATGGGATGGGTTGCCAGCCCAATGTTCGTTTGGCCCAGTAGCCCAATGTTCGTTTGGCCCAATTCATAGGTAGAGGAAGAAGCATTCTCAAATAGAGTTTTTTTCTTTCAATCATTGATTTTTAATTGTCAATATAAGCCGCCACGACTGCATATAGTTCATCTTTGATCGTGAAATATTTTGATTACATGATGAGCTCTTTTTTTTTTTTTGGGAAAATAGGTTTTTTATTAGTTAATCTTATGTTTTTTTTTTTCTATCTTGTGATATTATGCTTTTTTTTTTCTTTATTTATTGGGAATAGTTTTTCTTGTTTGATATTATTAAAATTTTCTAAATTTTTTTTTATATTGAAGGTTGTAATGTTTTTTCCACAAGCGAAGACATGAATGAATAAAAACAAATATCTTGAAAAATCTCTCTATAGTTATCATATTCATATTTGATGGTTTTGATTTATAAAAAAAATCTCATTATATTTCGTTTTTGTTTATGTCAGGAACCTTATAAATTATGTAAAAATAAAATAATTCAAATTCATGTTTTTTTAAAATTTTGAATTTTTTATTTTACGTTCCATCTCTCTTCTCATCAATATATATATATATCAAAAGGAACTTAATTTGAAGAAGTAGTTCTTCCAGACAATTTGCTAGGCAAAACAGAGAATCCATGGCACCATTTGCATCAAACAGCTAGCTTTGCTACATCTTATGCCATACTGTGCCCTGATTTCTAGCCTAATTATTTTTTATTTATAATCCCGAGGGCCTTAATTAATGATTGAAAAGAAGCTCTTGCTATTTCCCAAGCGATAAAGTGGATGAAAAACACAAAAAGAGATGTGAATGCATGACTATGGTTTTCTGAACTTGATCTGCACTTAAAGGGCCTTATGATCTCCCAGAGAGAGAGAGAGAGAGAGAGAGAGAGAGAGAGATCCCCCATTTAATGCCCTAAAGATTGAGAGTAGGGTAAATTATACCACATGGGTAAGGGTCACATGCCACACAATCCAAGGGCTTAAATATTATCCATGACCTTTATTTAAATATTAACCTTATTATAAATTAATTAAGATGATGGTCTGGCTGTTTCCAATGTGCATATATAGCATGGATTCCTATATATATTATGGTCTCATGTTCTCAAGATTGTGATCTTCATAAAAATAATAAAATAATAATAATAATAATAAACATAAACGGGCGGCTTGAATTACATTGAAGCTTCCTTAGTTGATAGCATTGTGATATTAATGTTACGTACAACAACTAGTACTTGTTGTTTCTTTCATGGTTATAAAATACAGCTCGACATAAAATTTAGATTGCTAGTTAGATAAATCACGACTCGACTTAAGATTTAGATAGTTAGTTAAATGGCTGGCTTGGATTGCATTGCTTTGTGAAGAAGTTTCCTTAGTTGATGGCATTGTGATATTAATGTTACAACAACTAGTATTAGTTGTTTCTTCCATGATTATAAAACACAATTTGATTTAAGATTTAGATAATTAATTAGATTGATGACGGCTCGACTTAAAATTTAGGTAGTTAGTTGGATGGATCAACCTGAATTAACTAGAGTTAAATAAAGTATTTATCGTTTTAAGTGTTTTTTTATTGTTAAAAACAGATAAAAAAAATCTTTTTAATTTATTTTTTCTTTTAAAAGTTAAAACAAGTCTCTCTCTAAATTTTAACTAGAACCTAGACAATAGGCACCGTCAATGGTGGTGAGAAGCAGGAACCCCACTCATATTGGCTCGTAGTGCCATGAACATAATTTTTTTACTGGGAGATTTATTTATTATCATATATATATATTTATATATGTATTTCGGGGTCTCGAGAAATAACATTTATCTTTCCCTCAACAATATTTACAGATAAATTAGTAATTTTGTTCTTGATCTCATGAATACGTGTTCACAAAACAAATTAATATCATAAAAGCAAAACACATAATCAAGATTTTGATTACTATTTGATATGGGTTTTTACTTTGATTATATATAAAATTTGGTGTTAATCATAGCATGTTTTGAACCGGTTTCTATATATTTTTTCTTGTCTTTATTAATTTCATCATTTTTTTAATATATTTTATTTATTATTTAAATTGTAATTTAATATGAATTTTAATCTTTAAGACACACGAGAATATATGAATTAATAAAAATTATTATACGAATTAAACTAAGCTAGCTATTAATTT
>Ga0325414_1007850_pt1 | contig 11291 bp, 2 predicted proteins | sample PopdelMetagenome_8_FD_206183 | JGI IMG/M metagenome (GOLD analysis project Ga0325414, IMG submission 206183) | Populus deltoides microbial communities from Bellville, Georgia, United States - Leaf-PdKOR-R3 | ecosystem: Host-associated > Plants > Phyllosphere > Phylloplane/Leaf | place: USA...
GGTGTGCCGTGTGCGTTGGGTTTTATTTGCTTCGGTCCACGAAAAAGACACCGGTTTGGGTCAAAACTACATGAGTGCCACTACATCTATTTGGTGGTCAATTTCATTGAAGACAGTCACAATTATTTTGGGATTGTAACAGTAATGGTGTCATAGTTACTGTAGTTTAAAGTTTTGAAAATATATTAAAATTAATTTGATTAGAAATATATTTAATTAGAAAAAAAGATACAAGATAATTCTATACTTAGATGCAAGAACTTGGTATAAATGCACACATCCAACAAGAATTAGCTTGGTAATATGGTTGTGATTGCTTTTCAAATAATTTTTCGTGCCGAAATGCATGCCAATAATTTTTTTTATTTTTTAAAAGTTATTTTTAACATCAACATATCAAAACGATCCAAAACATACCAAACATATTAAATTTTAACAAACATTTTATAATAATAATCAAACAGTTTCTTAGAACAGAAATTAAATTATAAAAAATAGTGATCAATTCAACTGTTATAGTAAATGTAGTGTAGAGAATACAATTCCAGCATTTTTTATATATATATTTGGAGAATGATATAAGAATCAAATATTCTTGGGGGGCTAAATTTTAAGATTTGGTCGTCTTCTGGTGGAGGTTAAGAGGGAAGGCATTGAAAGCCACGCGCTATAATTAAGATGTTGTTTATTATACAACCCATGTGCGAAAGAGGCGTTATCTTGATGAGTATGCATTCAGTTTCCTGACATATAATTACAAGCCAGCTTAATTTAGTACATTTTATAATTATAATATAGTTTTTATATCTGGTTCTGCTCTTTTTTGGTCGGCAATCATACTATAACTTAATGGCTCGTGGGCATGTGCAGGCAGTCAATGGATGCATTGGGATTGAAGACGCGATATATAATATATATATATATATATATATATTACATTATTTTTTTCGGTCGAATCATTTTTTTTTATAACATAGAAAATAGAAAAGAAGTTCAGTCAATGAAATTATGAGATATTAGGTAGGGATATCTTCTAGAATAATATATAAAAAAATAACAAAGTTTAAGGTTCAATAATCTAACTTTAACTGATAAAATTAAAAAAATATTAATTTTAAAAAAAATTGAAGAAAAAACCCGAGTCATTCCAGGATCACTCTACTAACCTGTTACCCATGATATAAGATCAAGATTAAAAAAATATATTTTTAAAAATAATGATCTGGAAAAAAAAATCGAAGTTAAATAAATAAATAAAATATTGAAAAAAAAAACTTGAGTCACTCTAGGTTAACTTGACTAACCTGCGACCCAAAATAACCATATAGAAAAAAAAACATCAAAAATCAGAAAGCTCAAGATCCAATAGCCTAATGTCAAATGATGCAATTGAAAAAAAAATATATATCTAAAACAACTCAGGTTAACTTGACTAACCCGCAATAAAATGAAAAAATAAAAAAAAAGTGCAATAAAAAAAATAAAGACCGAAATTGGATAAAAAAAACAAATGAAATTTTAAGGGATAAAATTGAAAGAAAAAAAAACAAATTAAGAAAATGATTAAAAATGAGCAATTACAAGAATGAAGATGAAAATTAGAAGAAAAAAAATCAAATAAAAGTTTGAAGGACAAAATTGAAGAAGAAAAAAAGAACAAATCAAGAAAAGGATTAAAAATAACAATTAAATGAAAGACTATCATATTTGATATAAAACCAAATGGAAATGGATGAAATTTTTTTAAAAATCCAAGACAAACAAAGACCAATAAACAAGATGACCACAACTGAAATAAGAAATAAATAGGAGAACAACTCTGAATTTTTGTTAACCAGTCTTGAATTTCAAGGTAATGAGAGAGAAAAGAGGGTGAGGAGAAAAAAATCTCACATTTGTCGAACTGTCATGAATTGCATTACATGAACTTCCCCATTAGGAGCACCACCACTAGACACTTTGGAAGATACGGCGGTTGGACTTTTTTGTCGTTGAAAGATGCCTTATGCGCCGTCTAAAAGGTGCAGATGGCATCTACTCACTAACGCGAGCTACGCATGCCCCATCTACTTTATTATTTTTATTTTTATTTGTTAAAATACTAATTTGCCCCCAATTCAAATAGATTATAATAGAAAAATCATGATGAAAATACCAAATACCCTTAACCTCTCCTTTTTTTTACAATGAAGTAATTTCTTATTTTAAAAAATGAAATGGCGCAAAAGCCCCTCTCATCCTTTAAATTTTTGTTTATTTTTTAAGGGTATTTATGTCCTCTCACTATGCAAAAAAATATTGATAAACCATTACCCCTAATTAATTTCATAAAACCAAATGAATCCCCTAGAAAAGACCATCCCACCTCGTATAAAGGCCATTTGTTTTGTGTAATGAAAAGCAAAGATATCATTACATTGTAGCAATCCATGATTCAATATATCTTATCTTATAGTAAAATATTGATGGGTTTTTGTGTTTATTTTTTAATATATATATATATATATATATATATATATATATATATATATATATATATATATATATATATAAAAGACAAGTATAAACAACACATAATTTCCCTTGTCACCACATAAAATTTCTAATTTAAAATTTTATCATCAAATATTTTCTCATATTTCTTTCTGTGAAGTTTATAGCTCCTTATATAAACTCAAAAAATTAACCTAAACAAAATACAAAATAAAAGTCCTACCTGGAAAGTAAAATACCAATGAAAGTCTATAAAGCAAAAAACCAATAGAAGTTCTAAACAAACTAAAAAAAAAAAAAAACAAACCCGAAAGAGAGCTTATGGGCTTAATTTGGCATCCTTTTAGATCTTGATTGATTATAACTATATGTTTGAGCTTCTAAAATCTTCTAACAAAATTTGAGCACAATGTAATGGTTTGATAATAAGTTATGGTTATTTCATCAAGGCGATTATTCTACACAACTCAAACATCTTTTTTAATTTAATCATATCTCGTTAATTTATAAATATTCTTATAGGGCTATTCACATAGCTCAATTATGACAAATCCATAACGTACTAATTTGAACCACCTAAATCAATTAGGTCGGGAGGGCATGACATGTTGGTTGCATTAGATACATATATATGCATTCAAATGATTTTAAAGTATTTAATGAAATACTAGATTATTGGCTCGCGCTACGCTGGAGATCAAATTAATGTTTTTTAATGTAAAAAAAAAATTCAAGTGTCGCTAACGTGTTTTGTAGTAAGGAATTTTTTTAAAACATTTGAGAGTGAACCCGATATGATCCAGTCAACTTGATGGATCCAACAACCCAAATGACCGTTAAAAACATAGTTTGACTAAAACAATTTCAAGACATCCTTTTCTTTTAATATTGAGATGGAAACATATTGGATCAACTTATATCAACTCGAATTAACTTGTCAAATCTACGACCCTTATCATGAGACTGAGATAAACTCATAGAAAGAAAATCAAAAGAAATTATGAAACTCAATTCTCAATTAACCCAATGTTAAAGGATGAAATTGAAAAAAAAAATCAATTAAAAAAAGTCCCAAGAACAAGAAACTTGAGTTAACTTGTCAAGCCCATAATAAAGGTCATGTAACTGGATAAATTTATAGAAAAAAATTAAAAAAAAAATTATGAAGCCTAATTCTAAGTCAACCAAATGTTGAAAGATAAAATTAAAAAAAATTAAAAGAAAAAACAAAAAAGCAACCTGAGTCAACTTATGTTAAGCCACCAAAACCATGACACGAGTAATAAGACCAAAACAATCACAAAAAAAGTAAACTGAAAAATTTTTGTGAAGTCTAATGTCAAATCAATTAAATATTAAAGGATAAAATAAAAAAATCAACAAAAAAAGATAAAAAAATATCAGAGTTAATCTGTCAAACCCTTTGACTTAAGTGATGAGGTCGGGTAAGAAAATCTAATATTAAAAGATGAGATTGAAAAGAAAAACAAAACCTTAAAAAATTTTAAAAAATAAGAAAAACTTGGGTAACAAGACCGAAATAACCTCATAGAAAGTAAATAAAAAAACACATGAGTTAATTCGTCAAACCCGTGAACCGAATAATTAGATTAGGTTAAGAAAATCTAATATTAAAAAAAACCAAGTAAACATTGCTTTTGTGAGGAGGGGAATAGTAAGTTTCCCCTCCTCATTTAGTTTTTTTAATAAATAATTAATGTGGTGCAAACATCAATTAAAACCCATATTATGATGTTCAGAAATCTATGTTGAATTATAACGTTAACAAAATAAAAATAAAAAAACACATATCCATATTATGAGTGAAATACCAAATTATGGCAAGATTAATTTGGATTTTCTCACGTTGAGAGATGAACATGATCATTTTAAGTTAAATAATGCAATTGAAACCAAATATCAATGAAACAAATATTAAATTATATTATCCATAGAAGGAGCTGAGCAGAGCTAAGAAATCTTAAAAATTATTTGTAATTTAAAAAATACATAAATTTCTTGTTGATTTAGAGAACATGATTTTCATTTTAAAATATATTGATAATTGTTATACACGCGCGCACGTGTTATGTCTAGAAAGCATTCTAACCTGTTTATTTCTGTGTTTTAAAAATATTTTTAAAAAATCAAATTTTCTTATTTCAAATTAATTTTTGTATATATAGCTAATAAATGAGGTGATGATAATCATGCATGTATCTATTCACATGAGAGGGTGATGAATGAATGTGGAAAAAATAATCCAAATCATGAATGTTGTTATTTTGATGTTTGTAAGAAAATATTTGTAATTTAAAAAATATATAAATTTGACTCACGAAACTCTTAACTTTCTCACCCTATCTACATGGAAACCTCTTATTTTCTTGCAAACGAGGTGAATATTAAAGAAAGTTGTTTTCTTGTGTAATTTCTATGCCTATTTATTTTCTATTTAACTATATTAGGAACATATATAAACGGAAACCTTTTTTCATTGTTTTTTTTTTTAATAAGGCAACGTCTCAACTTTAGGTTATAATAAAATGTCTTCTCTTTCAAACCTAAACCATGTACTTTAGGCTACCATATATAAATCTCAGTAGTTCTAAGTCTAATTCTATGATCTTTATTATTAACAAACATATCTTTATTTTTCATGTTTTTCATTGTAGCTAACTCGTTGAGAAATACTATGATTTTCTAGAAAAATAGATTTAAAAAAATAAAAAATAAAATTTCATATTCAAATGCAACATTTATCCTAGTATTCTTGTCTTTCAAATTTAACTTGAGTTTTGGAAATATAATTTAGAGATTCTCTGCAATTTCTCTTTACTAATTATCCACTTTTTTCCACACAAAAAAGACATGAGCAATACGATTTTATATTCGAGCACTTTTTAGCAATGTGAAAGATTAAAGATATTTGTTTTATATTTCTATATTTAGTTAGTATCATAAATTTATTTTTAATTATAAATCTAATATAAAGTCTTTTTGTTGAGTTAACAACATAATTTTTTCAAGATAATTTTTAATTTGAATAAAATAAAATTAGTATTTTACAATTAGATTATCAAAAATACAAAATATTAAGATGACTTTTATAAAATATAGTTTTCATTTTTTTTAATGAAAAATAGGTGCAATCTTGAAGTATTTCTTGTTTTTTTTTATTGGAAAATTTTGCCTTCTTTTCAATAAATAAACATATTTTCCAATTCAGAAAAAAAAAATTTAAAACCTATATGGAAATGTGGGGCATGAAAGTCATTACATTGTATTTCGTGTCATATGAGAACTCATAGGGATTAATAGTCCATGATACATGGTAGTGTTGGTGGTGGTGTCATTCCCACCATAATTCACAAGTGTATTAGGTGTTTTCAAGTGTTTCTTATCTCTGACATGATAACTTATTGACGTAGAGACAAATTATTTTCTTTAGAGTTGGGAGAATTCCAAAATGAATACTTGAGGAAGCAATAAAAGGACTACCTTCAATGTGTTAGAGAATAATATAAATCATATCTTGGGACCTCAAGTAACAACTTAAGCTATTGGATTGAGATGATTCTTTGACATAGTATTAAAGCCTTGATGACTAAGCGGTCACGAGTTCGAATCTCATCATCCTTATTTATTTGATAAAAATTAAGCACAAAGTAGTGTGGACTTGTGCAAGTTTCAAACCCAAAGAGCTTTCATTTAAAGGATGTGTGTTAGAGAATAATATAAATCATATCTTGGGACCTCACCTAATAGCTTAAGCTATTGAGTTGAGATGATTCTTTAACACAGTGAGCCACCTAACTAGGGCCTAGGTGTAAAAAATACTCTTTTGTGTAAGATACAGAGAGGTTGTTAAATCTGCTCCAAAATCATGGCTCGTAGAGTTTTACCCTTAATGGTTTAGTCATTAGAATAATAGGCCTTATTAGGATTGTGTGACGTGTCCCTACAACAATCATTCTCTATAATATGTCTAGTTATAAAATTAAGTCGGATACTTTTAAAAATATAGTTTTGGTTCGGTATCACGTTACCTAATTAGAAAGATATTTTATTGCTTTCTGTAAAGAGTGATATCGAAATAATAGTTTGGAGGTTGTTTTATCTCCAAAGAAGTAATGTCTCAGCCTTAGGTAATCCAACGTGTTTATTTTCAAACTTAAAACATGTACTTGAGTTCTCATAAGCTATTATTTATAAATCGTAACATGCAAGTCTTATTCTAAATCTTTGGTCACCATTCTTGAGTTTAATATTAACAAACATATCTTTATCTTTCTTTTTAGGTAACTTGTTGAAATACAAAAAAGTTATTTAGAAATAAAGTAATACTTTAATTTTCTAGAAAACTTGCCTAAACAAATAAGAGTTGTAAGGTTAAGTAATTGGAATAACTTTGAGAGAAGAACTTCTGAGTAGCCAAAGTTCTAATGAAATAGAATGTGTATCAAGTGTGGGCTTTAATGCTAAGTGTTCTAGTGTAATTACAAGTTGTTTCCTTCAATGATGAAAAGTTTCTAGGATGAATATTTAAGAAAACATAGAAGGGCTACCTCTAGTGGGCTACCTAAATTGGGTCAAGATTAAGAGACTACTCTTTTATATATGATACATGGAGAGTTGGAAAAATCTTCTCCTAGAACCTAATGCAAAGAGTTCTACTTTGTTAGTTTAGTCGTTGTGATAATAGGTCTATGAAACCTATCTTTTTACAACCATCATTCCCTATAATATATTTAGTTATGAAATTAAATTAAATAATTTTAAAAAAAATTAAAACCATCATTATTAGATTTTTTTTTCTTGATTTCAGTATCACGTGACTTGATGTTGTTATTAAGCATACTAGAAATATCTTCTTTTTTTTTTTGCAATGAGTAATATTGAAATAGTAGTTTGAAGATTGTTGCTTCTAAAAAAAAACAACGTACCAGCTTTAGATAATCCAACATCATCTCTTTCAAACTTAAACCATGTATTTAAGTTCTTGTAGGCTACTATATATAAATCATAAGTTGTAAGTTTTATTCTGATTCTATCGTATCATTTTTAAGTTTAATATTAATAAATATATCTTTATTCTTCATGTCTTCCTTTTTAGGTAACTCATTGAAATACAAAAAGATTAATTAGAAATAAAGTAATATTGATTGATAATTATTGATCATTAAGAGGTTGAGTAGTGCTAACATCAGTTGAGAAGTTACATCAAATCTAATAGGAAGCTTACCCTGAAAATAAACACCGCAACAAAAACAAATAACTTAACTAATTTAAACATGAAGTTTATATGGATATAGAAACAACTTTCATTTTTTATTTGAAGACCAAAATAACTATATATATTCAAAAGATAGAATTGAATATGGCCCCACATTATCATTTACTCTTAATTGAATATTTGTTTTGATATATCAAATGCCATTAAGGATGGGAATAGAAAAGACAAAGAGTTTTTGCCTTTTTATTTACGTTAGTTTCTTCTAAATTACACATATTCATATAAAGAGAATAAAAAAGTTGTTTTCTACTTTAATCATTATATGTATTCTTCATGTCTGAAGTGAAACTAGAATACAACACTATTTGTTTCTTATTTAACCATATTAAAAACATATACAAACAAGAATATTTTTCATTGTTCTTCTTATAAATAGGGCAAGACCTCCATGTTTATCATAAGAAAATATCATGAGACCAACAAGAAAGAGAGAGAAATGAAAGGAGAAGAAAAGGCACATGTAGTTTATTTACCAATGCAATGACACTTACCAAGTCAAGAGTACCTTAACGTTATATTCTCCGTCCTTCACAATATCTAAATCTTATTAACCTATCTACGACCCTTCCCATTTTAAACCTTTCCTTTTTGCACCATAATTTTTATAGATCTCACATTATAGATGAGATAGGGAAGGCATACAAGAAAAATAGATTCTTTCAAGAATTATTTATGCAAAAGTCAGTAAATATGAGTTATACACTACTTAGACATGTTTATATTACTAAGCTATGTGTATTGTGTGAAAGATGTGTTCCTATAATAGCTATTATTTTCACATTATATTACTAGGTGCAACATGTTATATAAAGGCATAAGGATGGTTGGTCTTTATATTTTCTTAAGAATAGAATGTGTATTACACGTGGGCTTTGCTACCAAGTGTTCCTTATCTCTAACATATGACTTTCTATGCTTAGAGGCAAGTTATTTCATTTAGGGCTGCGAGAATTCCAAGATGAATATTAAAAAAAAAAACATAGAAGAGCTACCTCTAGTAGGACTCCTCATTTGGACATGGGTTGAGAGAATATTATTTTGCATAGGATACTTGGAGAAGTGGAAAAATCTCTTCCAGACACTAACTCAATTATTTTTACTCTTGTTAGTTTAGTCATTATGATAATGAGATTCTATTAGGACCACGAGACTTATCCTCTCAACCTTCATTTCCTATAATGTATTTAGTTATGAAATAAAATCAAATACTTTAAAGAAAATCAAAATCATCACTAGTAGATATTTTGCTTTGGGTTTTTATATCATGTGACTTTATGTTGTTATTAAATATACTAAAAATGTCTCTTATTGCTTCTCACAATGTGACTTTATTTAAGTAGTTATTTGAAAACTATTATATCTTTAAAAAGGCAACATCTTAGTTTTTAGGTGATCAAACAATTTTTTAAAAAAACTTAGATCATGTACTTGAGTTTTCATAGGCTTCTATATATAAATCATTAGTTGTAAGTCTTATTCTAATTCCATAGTCACCATTCTTGAGTTTAATATTAACAAATATATTTTTATCTTTCTTGTCATTTTTTTAAATAACTCATTGAAATATAAAAGGGCTATTTAAAAATAGAGTAATCCTCTAATTTTCTAGAAAAAATTCTTAATCCAAAGTCTAATTTTCTTGTCATGTACTTGAGTTTTCATAGGCTTCTATATATAAATCATAAGTTGTAAGTCTTATTCTAATTCCATGGTCACCATTCTTGAGTTTAATATTAACAAATATATTTTTATCTTTCTTGTCATTTTTTTAAATAACTCATTGAAATATAAAAGGGCTATTTAAAAATAGAGTAATCCTCTAATTTTCTAGAAAAAATTCCTAATCCAAAGTCTAAATGAATGGATTTTTAGGAGTTACGAGGTTGAATGAGAGGAATAGGTTTAACAGAGGGAGTTTTGAGTAGCTAAAAGTTGGATCCCTTTCAAAATGAAGTGAAGTTGGTATTTATAGTGATAGAATGATAATTATTGATAAATAGAGTAATCCTCTAATTTTCTAGAAAAAATTCCTAATCCAAAGTCTAAATAAATGAATTTTTAGGAGTTACGAGGTTGAGTGAGAGAAATAGGTTTAACAGGGGGAGTTCCGGGTAGCTAAAAGTTGGATCCCTTTAAAATGATGTGAAGTTGGTATTTATAGTAATAGAATGATAATTATTGATCATTAAAAGGTTGAATGGTGCTAGCATCAACTAACAAATTACACCAAATCCAAATCATGAATTTAAGCTAAAAGAAAACATACACCATGACAATAAAAAATAACTTAACTAATTCAAACCTGAAGTTTACATGTACAAAGAGACAACTCCTATTTTTTGTATAAAGACTAAAATAACTAATAGAAGACAGAAAAACATATTCAAAAGTTAAAACCGAATGAAACCCTTATATATTATTTACCCTCAACAGAATATATGTTTTGATGTATTGGATACCATTAGGGATGTGAATATAAGATATTGAATGTTTTCCCCTTTTTACCTTGTTTTCTTCTAATTTGCACATATACATTTAAAGAGAATAAGAAATTTGTTTTTTTATGTAATCTCTATATGTATTTTTCATGTCTAACATGAAACTAGAATACAACTATATTAATTTCCTATTTAATCATATTTTAGATTCTTTCATGTATTATTTATATAGGGGTTAGTAAATATGAGATGTACATCACTTAGACATGTCCATATTATTAAACTATATGAATTATGTGAGTTATGTGACATCACTTAGACATGTCCATATTATTAAACTATATGAATTATGTGAGTTATGTGTTCCTATAATAGGCATGATATATACTTTATATAACCAAGTACAACATTTCATATATAAAGTTATAAGGTCTTTACATTTGTTAAGAATAAAATGCACAGTAAATATGAGCTTTGCTGCCAAATGTTCCTTATCTTTTACATGATAACTTGTTGGCGTAGAGATAAGTTATTTGTTTTAAAGCTGGGAGAATTTCAAAGTGAATCTATAAAGAAGCATAGATGGACTATCTTTAATGAGCCACCTGATTTGGGACTAGATTGAGAAACTATTATTTTATGCAGGATGCTAGAAGAAGTGGTGAAATCTTCTTTCGGACCTTGACTTAAAAAGTTTTACCATTATTGGTTTGGTCATTGGAATAGTAGGATCTTATTAAGATCTTAGGACTTGTCGTTACAACCATCATTCTCTATAAAATATTTAGTTGTGAGATTAAATTGTATTCCTTTAAAAAACATCAAAACCATCATTAGTAGACTTTTTGCCTTTTGTCTCGGTACCACATGCCTTGATGTTATTATTTGACATATAAGAAAAATCTATTATTGCTTTTCATAATGACAAATATCTAAGGGGTAGTTTGAAGACATTATCTAATAAAATAAAACTGCTCAGTGTTTCACTGTACACTGCACAGTGTAGTCCACAATGAAACGCTAAGCTGTATTTTTTCTTCTTTTTTTCGTTTTTTATTTTTGCT
>Ga0325414_1007851_pt1 | contig 11291 bp, 7 predicted proteins | sample PopdelMetagenome_8_FD_206183 | JGI IMG/M metagenome (GOLD analysis project Ga0325414, IMG submission 206183) | Populus deltoides microbial communities from Bellville, Georgia, United States - Leaf-PdKOR-R3 | ecosystem: Host-associated > Plants > Phyllosphere > Phylloplane/Leaf | place: USA...
ATATATAAAAGGGCACGCGCACATGTGGTAATGTAAATCTTAACCATTAAAATTCCCTCTCCAGGTGTAGCTGTAGGTGCTGGTGTGCAAAGTATGGTTGCATTTGTCAACTTGGGGAGCTATTATGTTATTGGGTTGCCGGTAGGAATGCTGCTTGGATATGTAGCGCATCTTCAGGTCACGGTATGTAAGAACAATATTGTCAAGATATCATAAGATATCTCCTGCTTAACATTCAAATTATGAATGGAGAATCAAGCTAAAGCCATGAATTTGATTGTCTAGCATTGACCATTCACTGTTTGCTAATAGGCCAAGTGAGTGGATCTAGTTAAAATTGAACTTTATAAAAGGAGCATTTTTATTTAGCAATAGTTTCTTCTCTGCACATACAGGGTTTGTGGATTGGATTGTTGAGTGGAGTTGGAGTCCAAACACTTCTGCTATCCTACCTTACATGGAGGATTGATTGGAATGAACAGGTTTGAAAAGATGTCATGAAATTATCATGTTAGAATATTCTAAAACTCATAGTCAACTCAGAGCTATATCACCATAAGCAAACAACATTTCATTCGTGTAACGCAGGTGAACAAGGCATCAGAGCGTCTTGGTCGATTTTTTATTGAAACAACAGAGGGATCTGATGAAAGCTCCAATCTTGCTTGATAGTAATGGACACTACTTGTTGTTGCGTGTTCAAACCAGATTTTTAGATGTGGTTTTGCTTCCCTCCCTGTGAGGCTAACTACGTTGCAAACTGGTCAGTGCTCTCAGCTGGCTCATCATGCTGGCTTGGTTCACTCTCCTTTAGGCTTGCAATCATTTTGCTTTTTCTCTTTCTCTCCCTGTCTATTTTATCAAAGAACCACTCATCCAAAAACTTAAATATTGAGGTGAGACTTCAAGATTTATAATATACTTTATCTATCTCTTATATTTGACTTTCAGGGGAGTTCTTTTCTATGTTTTATATCCAGATTCCTCGTGCTTATCAATATTCTTACCATGAAAAGAAAAGGCACGTCCTGTTATTTTTCAATGCTCTCTTAAATGTGCACAAAGCTTCGGCTGATGTTAGGGTAGTTCATGGGGGAGCAAAGGAAGGAAGATGGGGATCTCCAGTCCTTTAAATTGGACCTTATTTTGATTTACGTTAGGGAGAGATGAAGAGAGTTCCTTCTGCAATGACATGTTGTTACAACATGATCAATGATGTCTTTACAAGTTAGGATTTATATTAAAAAAGAAATTATATCATGACAGATTACGAGTTAAGAAAAACAGCCAATAATTGTTTATGACATCACTCAAGGATTCTATTCCGAACCCTCAGACCATCTAACGTTTGGTTTGGAGATGGTTTTGGCTTTTGTTTGTGGTCTACATAAAAAGCATGTATTTTTAGCTTTTAAAGGAGTGGTTTGTATTTTAAAAGATTTGTATCTTTAAAAAAAAATTACCATATCTCCAAGTCTAATACACATCCCGAACTTGATGTTTTAATCACACGTTTCCAGACTGCTTGTCCAACTCTTGGGGCAAGCAAGAATAGAGAGACACATGCAATTTGAGGGTTAATGCGAGCCTATTTGGAAACTAGTGTAAACCGTGTATTTTTAAATTTTGATATTTTTTTATTAAAAGTTATTATTATTTATATTTTTATATCATTTTAATGTGTTAATATTAAAAATAATTTTTTAAAAAAAAACATTATTCTGATCCATTTCTAAGAAAAAAACTTTTTAAACCGTAACCGTTATCACAATCTCAAACAGGCTAACTAGTGTTTTTTTTTCTTATCCTTGTATCCTCATGCCCTTTTAAAAGGTGAGACTAGTCTCATTCAGGGTTCGTAGTTGTCTCTTCTAATAAGTATATTTTCTAGAAATTGAACTTGTGTTCTTATTTTTGTAGGGTTCTTATTTTTGTAGGGATATAGAGTGACTTAATCGCTAAATGAACATTTAATGGGTAACTAGGGTTTGAAATATGACTTCTGATTTTCATAATTAAATTTCTTATTTTTAATTAGGGATAACTACAAAACAGCCCCCAACCTATAAAGTGTTGTACAGGCAAGTCCTCCTCGTATTGGTTTTTTCCAAGACCAACTCAACCTTATCATGATTTTACCATGTCAGTCCCCACCGTTAGCTTCTGTTAAAGTCTGACACAGAGGAGGAGTCTACAAATTGTAGTTGTCCCCTTTAATTATGTTCATATTGAGATGCAAAAGTGGGATGTTTGTGAGTACCATGTCGACTTATCTCTAAAGTGATAACAAATATTGTTTGTTTATGTAATTACTTATTTTATAATTTTTTTTATAAAAATAAATTTGTTGAATGAATATATGATTTGTATATGTTAAGATTTTTTTTATTTTTAAAAATTAAATTTATTTGTAATTTGATGAAATTGATTTCAAATTTGTGACCTAGGTGTTATGTAATGAAATAAATAATGAGTTATTTAATGAATATATTTATATTTTATCAATTTTATTGTTGAGTTGAAAATTTTGGTAAATGTGTAGGAATTTGAATTTATGTAGATAATTGATAATGATTTAAGAGTATCATTAAAATATATTGAATAAGTTTGATTTAAACCAATGTTAGCTAATTTATTTAGTTTACATAATTAAATAATATGTGTTATCATGATCAATTTTCTATATAGGTTTAATACAAATAATGGATGATCGTTAATGCATTTATCGACATTTACCTAAAGGGTTGCTCAAGATAGATTATTGATATTGGGTTCAGGGTTTTATTAATTACGCACTATTTAATCCAAAAAAATATGAGTGGATGTAGTATTAGATGTTCATGTAAGAGGTGTAATAATAAAAAGTTTCTCGATCCAAATGTTGTGATGATGCAATTTCTACAAAAACAGATTCACAGAGAAATATTTGTGTTGGTTTACACATGGAGAACCATATGTTCCTTACGAGATATTTGTGGAAAGGATGGTTGGGTCAACTTCTAGTTCTAGTAACATGCGTAGAGTTATAAATGACAATAGTAATCCTTATAGGAATATAGTTATGGATGCGATGTGAATGAATCCGGTTATGCAGGTGAATGTTCAATCGTAGATGAAGAACCAAATGCAGAAGTAGCCAGGTTTTTTGATTTTTTGAAGACTTTGACAAAACATTATGAGATGAGTGCACAAATCACAATAAATTATCGGTCGTTACACATGTGTTCACCATTAAGTCAGATTATGGGTTCATTAAGGCTGATTACAACAGAATTGTTGAATGAGAAAAAAAACATTTTACATGAGGGGAATAGGTTGAAAGAGAACTTCTATGTTGCTAAATCCATGATAAAACCCCTCGGCTTAGGATACCAAGAAATTGATATATGTCCAAACTTCTGCATGTTGTACTACCTTGAAAATACAGAGTTGAATGAGCGTACAACATGTGAGCATACTCGTTATAATCCTAGAATTGACTAGGACAAGACTCTTGTCGCACATAAAAAACTTAGATACTTCACAATTATTCCTAAACTGCAAAGGTTATTCATGTCTCTAAAGACTGTTGAGCACATGACATGGCATCATTTATATGATGCAGTGGATGGAGTTATGATTCACCTATCTGATAGTGAAGCTTGAAAATATTTTAATGGGGTTCATTGTCAGTTTTTAATGGAATTAAGGAACGTACATCTTAGGTTATATATAGATGGATTCAATACATTCGGGTCATTTGTTGCTCATTATTCTTGTTGAACAGTGATACTCACGATTTACAACTTGCCACCAAGGATGTATGTGAGGTTGGGGTTCATGTTTTTATTTATGATCATACTCAATCCTAATAATCCAGGCTAAAATATAGATATTTGTCTTCGACCAAAATATAGATGAGGCCAGGATATAAATGTTTTTATCTTTAATCATACTTGGTTCTAATAGTTGATATTTTCCCGAGAGTTTTGGAACTGTTGATTTCTTAATGTAACTATTCATTATGTTCAGTACAGAAGGAATTACCGAAGGTTAATGTCCGTCGGTATTTTTCTGAGAGTTTTGGAATCGTTCATTTTTTAATATAAATATTCATTTATCAATGTAATGGTTCAAACTGTTTATTACAGATGGAATCACCAACGGGCTGAAAAGTTGTTGATGATATTTGGGGGGGGGTTTGAAAAAAATTTGTTAAATAGAAATTTTCAATTAAATATTACAGATAGAATCACCGATGGAAGTGTTAAAAATATGAATATTTAATTATCCATTGGTAAATAAACCCCAAATTAAAATACCAGAATCCTTAATTTCATAACAGACAAGCATTTCTTTTCTTCTCTCTTCCTTTACTACAAAAGCAAACATGTTTCTCTCTGTAACATTCTCATTCCCGGAATCAGGCATATCAACCATACCAATAAAAAATGTGGGAAAAATTTTTTGTTGCCGAACTCATCTAAAGATTATCGAAATTTTTGTAGAAATTTCGGTAGAGTTTCCCGTACTGAGAGATCCCAAGTTATCGACAATTATCCTGCACACACTTTATACTCATTCTTATACCATAGCATAATTACCTTGCACCACACAACAATCATCCATAGGTACAAGCGCAACTCATGTATTCATTTTCCTTGCCCATTTAAACACATGAAATTCATAATTAAACAGAGAAAAGCAACATTAATATTACAAGTATAATATAGTAATGAAATTCTATGTCTCGACATTTAATATAAGGAGGTAGTATTACATTTCAAGTCATATAGTTACTTAGAGACAAAATACATTAACATTCATTTACTTCCTAATTCATACAAAAGAAACTAGAAGACTCCTAGTATGAATATGAAGGACTTGTAATATCACAACGTTGGAATAACTATATTAAAAGTAAAAGTATAACAGGGATGAGAGAGTTACCCAATACACACACACACACATACTCATAAGCATACAATCATATTTGTCTTGTAATTCACACTTAAATCTTCCTTTACTACATCTAACAATTTCTACACTTCCCCTAATTTTCACTCAAGAACCTTAATTTATAAAATCTGAAATTGATGCATGATTCCTAATCAATTGTCAAATTGTTTTTCACAATTAGTTCTAGTGTCCATACCTTGAGAAAATTCAGAATTTCAGCTCAATTTCGTTGAAGAATTTTAGTCTCTTCTCTCTTGCATGCAGCCAACCCTCTCCCTTTTTTTTTCCAATTTCTTCACTTGTTTCTTTATTAAATTTTTTGTTAATGGGTGTCCTCTCTACTCAAAGTTTTAAGGTTTGCATAGTCCTAAAAGATTTGGTGTTTTTTCCTCTTTTTTGGTAAAGAAAATTCTGCAATGTCTCCCTTCTTTTTCACTAGGTGCAGTCGGCCATACAAGAGGAAAAAATTGGGTATTTATAGCCACATTCTTTCTAATTACACATTGGCCCCTTTTCTCTGTTTTTTTTTTTTTTTACAATTGGAGTCATACTCCTTATGTCTTTCATATTCTTCTTATTTGATTTCTTTATTATTATTTATTTATTTATTTTGAGTTTAAATCTCGGGATTTTGCACTCTCTATTTTTTTCTCTTCTCTCTCTTTTTCTCTCCTCTTTATCTCGTGTTATATTATCTTCTCCTTCATGCCTCAAAGGTTTGTCTTTCTTTTCTCTTTTTAGTGTTACCTTTTGTTTTTAACAAGATGTGAATTTGTTCTTGTTTTTGTCTTTTCATTGTAAGTAATAATCTAAGCTTCACTCATAGCTGAATTAAGAGGTAAGATTTTCATTTTTTTTTTTGTTTTGCATTATCTTTTTAAAAAAATTTTGTTGAATTATTTTGTTGTTAGAATTTTTTTATTATTATTTTTTGAATTGATTGTGATGTTTTTGTGAAATTTTGTTATTGAATTATAAATCCCTAATTTTTTAATTAGATTAGTTTAGATTAGAAATTTATTGACTAATTGTTAAATTATCTTGAAATTTTTATCAACAAAAAATTAGTTTCTAATATTTTTTTAATTTGATTAGAATTTTTTATTTTCTCTGATGTCACCCTTCCATCCTATTAAATTTAATTAAGTTTTTAATTTTTTTTCTTTTGAGTTTTAATCCACAAATTATGTTGTAATTAAAAGGTGTATGTATTGTTAAACTTAACTGATGAGCCATAATATAGATGAAGGGAGAACAAATAAAAATTCAAATTAGATTAAACAAAGTTTATGAAATAAGATCATGTTGATTAAAAATCTAGGGTAGTTTTTAACCAATTAGCCTAATATTTTGTTCTTATACTTTTCATGTTTTCTTAATACAGTTTTGTTCTTCTTTTATGTAATTGGTTTCTTTGTTGAATTTTTGAATTGATTGTGATGTTTAGTTTGTGATTTTTGTATACATAAAATATTAGTAACATCTATTAGGTGGAATATTTGAAAAAAAAATGGAATTTAAATTTTTTTTGTACTAAGAATATTGAAATAATAATAAGATTTAAATTGAAATTTGATGTTGTTAAAGCGGTTAATGTCTCAAAGCTCAAAATAAAACAAACTTATATTGAAAAGTTAGAAGCTATAGAAATTGCATAAAATCAACAAGTTTGTGGCAATCAAATTTCAATTAATGTGTATTTGCAGGTAAACAAATATTGGATAGTCTCTCGTATAGGGGAGGTGCTATAAATTTTTTTAAAATATATGGATGGTTTACGGTATCTCAATTCTTTTATCTATGTAGATGTCTAGAGGAAAGTCAATAAAGTGTTGTACAAACAAGATCGCTGCTAGTTCTTCTAGCAGCTCTTCTGACGACCATGAGTTGTTAGATATCGATTATGAATAGGCACAAGTAGCCTCTCTTGACACGGGCACATTGAGTGTGATGCTGCCATGCTGAGGAGGGGTCTTTTAAGAGTAGGATCCACTTACTTGAAAGTACCTTGTCCAGTGGAAGCCTGATCACTTAATGTAAGTTTGTTTTCCTCTCATGCACTATTAAAAAATAAAGAACAATAATTATTTTTGAGAAATTAATTTCAATTAACGAATGCAATTTCAAGTTTACAAATGTTGAGGCTGCCTAAACGATAACATCGATGTTGAAATCATCGATGTAAGTGTCCTTGGTTTAATCAAGTCAGGTTTTCAAAAATCTGGAACGAAAACCCATGATTAATGCATGATTCGAAAAGTTCAGAGTTAATATTAACTTCAATAATTTTGTTGTTATGTTAATTTGGTTAGTTTATTAATATTAATTAACCAAATTGTTTTACAAATTTGAACTGCAAGGAAAAAATTTTACTGGGATAGGACTGACAACGCTGTTGCAAAGAGGGTTTGGGAGAATTACGTTGCATTTAGGTAAGATTAAAATCAAAATAAATATTTTTTTATCCAAATGTTAAAATTTTATTTTTTATTTATTAGTCAATAATTCATTTCTACCATATAGGTTGCATGATTTTTTGTACGATATTCAGAAAAACACCAAAAATATGCTAAAGAGAGCTTTCAAGATGGAAAGTCGTGGTGATTTGAAAAGATTACAGACCTCTATACGTCTCGGAGGTTGTATGGGCATAATATATTCACCACGTGATGTTCAAGGATTTCATGCGATGGTTACAATCCGGTGCGAAGAAACAGAATAGGCAGATTCATGATTTCATTACCACATACACTGACGGATCCATTTCGTTTGTTTCTCATGCGAAGCGAATGATAAAATTCTTTTTTTATTACATCCATTTCTTTTAAAAATTGTTATTTTATATGAATATGTTTAACTAACAACAGTTTTCTCTTGCATGCTACAATTCTTGGATGTGAATCAAGATCGACGAAGCTTTTGATTGAAACATATATTCAAAATGATGACCGTTAGAAAAGGGTGTAGCAGCTCGTAGATATTCAAGCCTAGTACTTAGTGGCATGTAGGATTTCAACAATTTCTTTTCTTAAGTTATTATTTTTTGAATTTACTAACTTTTTTTAGGAAACATATAACACCGGGTATGATCCATCAACCCATCTTGAACTATGATTGGAGGCAGGATCGTCCGGTGGACCCGATAGAAATTGAGTTAATGGTATCTCAAACACTACAATCAAGGACTCATAGATGACTCGAAGTGTTTCAATTATTGGATGCTCACAATCGGTTTTAAACACTCAAACTTCGGAGTTCCATATGGGTGATACATATGCTCCATCTTATCTCCCCCTCGTCACGACAAAGACCCTCCTCTTACTCCTCCTCCTCCGGCCCCTCTCTTCTATATGAATTGTATTTGAACTAGTATACTTTTAAATGCATAATAAATATTTGATTTTTATTTTAATTATTTTCTACTCAGTTTATTATATTTTTAAATATATATATATATATATATATATATATATATTTTTTTTTTGTCATTGCTACTGTTTAATCACCAACAGAATTAACCCGTTGAAAATATTAAAAAATCATCGATGGAATTACAAACAGTTTTTTTTGTTGGTCAAATATCATATTGACCAATGGAAATACCGTCAGAATAAAGTAGATGAATTTTTTTGTTTGACGCGTTTTTTTTTTTGTTTATAAATCTATCGATGATTAAATTATCGACAAAATATCTATGAGCCCGTCGATAAAAATCATGCTAACAGAATCATTGTTTAACTACTAATGGAATATTCCGCCGGTAAAATATAAAATTCTGGTAGTGGATATGTATTATAATTGTTTGGTAAAGAATAAAATTAATTACACATATATTATTTTTCAATATAAATTTTAATGTTAAATGAATTAATTTACAATAGAAATTAGTCAATATGGAATATATCTAATTATCAAAATCAACTGTTATGTTTTTTTTTTATATATGTTATGTATCATTAATTTGTGTATCTATATTATTTTTCAACGCAAATTCTTTTTTCCAAGTATTTTGAGTATTATAGAGTGTTGATTAATATTAATTTAATTATTTTATAGTTTTGTAAAATATATTTTTTTTAATATTTTTAAATAATTACTGACAAAATTACATATGGTTTGTTTCCGAGAGAATTACCGACGGAATGAAATATTTTTTTTACTCATTTTTTCTGTCAATAAATTTATCGGTAATAATATTTTTTATTACCGACGGACAAAAAATTACCGATGAAAGATTCACCGACGGAGCATTTCCGTTGGTGATTTCGTCAGTAAATTAATTACCAACGGAATGGTAGTACAAATACCGACGGAAAATTATGTAGGTAAATCTAAAGATTATGATAGTGTTAAAAAGAATACTTTATACGTATGTAACATACCTTTAATTTATTAGGTTAGAAAGTTTTTTAATTTTAAATTGGTGTTTGCTAGCTATTTTATGATGGAAAATATTTTTATACCACACAAATTATAGTGATATATAGTTAAGAAAATGTATTGGAAACCCTTTAGTTTCTTGAAGCTTGTTTAGTAAGAATAAAATTAATCCAATTAATGTTGTACTATTTAATACTGTATTTGAACTTTTTAAACAAGAGTATCATACTTTTAAATGAAGTTTAAATTTAATTTAAAACCTAAGAATATAATAAATATTTTTTTAATCTTATAACGAACCAATAAATAATGTTTAATTTAAAAAAAATTACTTTGAAATGATTTTAAAACAAATAATGAAAAATGAAGAGTTGGGTTTGCATGGACTCGGTCGACTCATTATTGGCTTGGCACCTAGCTCAGCCTTAGAAAACATTAGAGGTATCAACTTCTAGCAAATTCGATTGCTAGAAAATATGGGTCTGTTGTTGTTAGCCTCCAAACAAAACCTATTTTCATCATTGCGCTTTAATTAAAACACATTAAAATTATCTTAATTATACATTTGATGTCAATTCGATTTGAGGGGAGATTATGTGTAGGAATCAAACAAACAAAGATATACAATCAGCCAATAAACAGCTGAAACTTTGATTGTGCAACCATTAATCACTTGAATAACCACAATCAGCCAACAAACAGCCGTTATAAGGATTAATTGTTCTTTTCTGTTTTATCTGGTCATTAAGGTTAGTTAAATCTCTTGAAATTTATGCTGAAAATTAACTTTACTGTTATCACAACTCTTCTATAATTTAGACTTTGATATAATGTAAACTTTGTTTCTGATTTGGTTTGTGGCAATATTCAATCATTAAAGTTGTATTTTTTCATTCATGACATGTTAGAAGCTAGGTTTATATCTTTTTTGGATTCAAATGATTACTATTTTACGTAGACTCACATTCGCGTCAATAGCAAATATTTTACAAAGTCCTCAAACTTTCCTGATTTTTCTGAAATAACCTTTAATATGCTTATTTATGCTTAAAACATAGTAGAAAAGAGATATCATAAGATGAATAAAAAAAATATTTATTTATCCGTTGGGTTTTTATTTATATTTGAAATGGTTTGTATCATGACAATGTCACCTTGATAACGGAAATTCATTAGACAAATCTGGACGTTCTTGGATATTTTTATTTTTTTGTACAAAATAATTTCCTTCAAAACTCTTTATTTCATTTTATTATCAAATTTCTTTTTCAGGAATATTGTTTTATTCTATCTTAGTTGGATTTAATCTCCATCTCCATTTGGGTTGACCTAGGAATCAAAACCATAGTGCTTCTGAAGTCCAATTTTGTAGCACAAGGATTAATTGGTAAGTTTTTACCATGTAAAGTAGTCTGGTTTATGTCGTCCACAAATTTGGAATTAATTTGAGATCCAAGTGGAGTGTTTTATTGGTTGCAATTAATTGTTTGCAACTACCAGTTGGGAGCTACTAGTCAGACACATACAACTACTATTCTTTCCAGAGGTTTTCATCTTTCAATTCTTGACTCTCAACATATCATCCACACAAGTGTCTATCACATCTTCTCAGAAGAGATCAGTACTAGCCAAGAAAAACAAGAGTTCATCCAAGCAAGCTGACAATTCTAATTAACATGGCAGCGCATCTGTTTCCTACCAAAACAAGAAGAAAAAGGCTAGCTAATATTCTCATGTTAGTGATGAACCAGGTATGCAGAATAGGACAGGTGAAGAGAGCATTGTTGAGACTTTTTTCTTATTTTGAGAACCAGATCTACCTTTGTAATAAGGTGACTGTCATCTGTTGTCCCGGAGCAAATCTGGGTGTACTTTGTCTTACGAGTGCAAATACTAAATTATTACAATTGGAAGAGCAGTCAGTATTGTCAGGAAGATTCATAGGTTTATAATAGTATATAATATGTCCAGTT
>Ga0325414_1007852_pt1 | contig 11290 bp, 8 predicted proteins | sample PopdelMetagenome_8_FD_206183 | JGI IMG/M metagenome (GOLD analysis project Ga0325414, IMG submission 206183) | Populus deltoides microbial communities from Bellville, Georgia, United States - Leaf-PdKOR-R3 | ecosystem: Host-associated > Plants > Phyllosphere > Phylloplane/Leaf | place: USA...
GTTTTGTTTCCCTAAATTAAACCAATTTATCTATTGACTAAAAAAAGATAATGATAAGGAAGTATCTAAAAGTTCGATTAATATTGTGATAATTATTTTTTATCAAAGTGTTTTTAGTTTGAAATTATATCAAAATGATAATTTTTTATTTTTTTAAATTTATTTTTGATCTTAGCATATCAAAACGATTTGAAAATACTAAAAAAATAATTTAAAATAAAAAAATTAATTTTTTTCAAATATTTTTTTAAAATATAAAAACAAATATGCTCTAAAATTATTAAATTTTTCATAGATTGATGTCTCAACTTTAATTTTTATTGAATAAGTTGCTCACAAAATCCTACCCTACTCGGTTTGGTTCGGTTAATTACTCCAGCAATGCAGGCTAGGCAGAATATATAACGAGCCCACAAATACATTTCCATTTCCATACTCTATCCTCTGTCTATCTACCTTAGCTATGTCTAGAGGAACAGACCGTCTGATAAAGAGTGCGAAGCAATTCGCTGACTTGCAATACAAGCTCTTCACTGCTCGATATGGACAACAATTGATTGACATTTTTGAGTTCCCAATAAAACTTGTCTTGTCTCCTTTCACTCTCGCCTTTGACATTGTGGGCTCTGCTCCTCGTGGGTTTGGTGTCCCTGAACTAATCTCCAAGCTCTCCTATGCTTCTATCTTTGTATAAATTCTCAAGCTTTATTAGTCTTTTATTATTTTGTGCCATTTATGTCATGTACACTGTGTTGGTTTTTGCAAAGTTAGAGACTTTATTGGTTGTTTTTCATTTAACTACTCGTTTACTTAAATGGGCATTCTTGTTTCCCTGGTTAATGATGTTAATGTAAATGAGAAGTTCATAATTTGTAAGTAGGTACTGTGTTAGGGTGAACATTTAAGGATTTGGTTGTTGGTTTTGAGGTAATTTTGTCGTTTGACTCAATTGCTTCTCAGGTTATTTTTCATTTTTGTATAATTTTTGTTTTGGAAGTTGAATGCTATGATTGCTTGCAAGTTCAGTATGTTTGGTGGTAGATTGAGTTTGTGGGTGGTTTTGGGTTTTTTTTCCCTTTCATGAACAAAGAATGTCCAAGTTTAAATCTTGCGGGGTTGTTTTAGTTTTATTGTGTTGCATTTCTCCTTGGCTTAAATGGGATACCTGGTTTTTGGTCTATTTGTCTCAAGTTGAATTTGTACTTTAGGATTTCATATTGGTGGTTTAAGCTTTGATGATGATTTATTGGCATTTTGGATCATTTGGTTAAATGCTAATAATGACTCCTTCCTGAAACTGCAACTTTTTGCTGGAACAATGTACCTTTGTGCAATTTGCTTTTCGTTAAAGAGGTTCTGATGGCAGGACAAAACCTACATCATCTATTTCTTTCACTTCATGTGTGGATAAATTGCAAGCATTTTTTAAAGTCATATATGGTTGGGAACAACATCCTAGAGATCATTGCTTTTTATGCAATTATTTGTGTTTGCAGAGTAGGCGCACTTTCTTACAATCTCCTTCCCTTTTTTGCTACTTTACTCGTCATTTTGGGTGAACATTAGTTTTCTTATCTTCTTTGCAGGCTATTGCTACTTTGGGGACCTATGATATTGCCTTGGAGATGGGAAAGAAAGTGATATGTCAAAGGTACTGACCCTTGCATATGTCAATAATTTGTTCAATTCCAGTTTGATAGCACTTTTCATGATAGTATTATGCTATCCGTTGTAATTTATAGAACTTTGAACACTGCTTTCTCCATCTATGTAGTATGTAGTTGAATATCCTTCTCGCTGCTAAATTATGATTTTGTGACGCAATAAGTTAAATTTTTATATTCAATCTAATTTAAAACATCTTATGCTTTGGGACAACTTTTTCCAAAGCAGCCTTAGAACTTGTATTTTTAATATGTCTATTTTGCAGAGTGGGTTCCCTTGTTTGTCATCTAAATGATACACTAGATGCCCGTGGATGCACATTTGCCCTTTCAACTTGCCAGAATGAATTAAATATGATGCACGACTGTGAATAGATTTTTCCCATTTATTAACATTCTGAATCGTTATATCATTCTTGTATTCTAATAGCCTTGTCTTGGTTGTGATGTCCTTCACATGATAATCAAACTATTGTTATAGAAGGCCTCAGGAAGTTTGATGATGAGCCTTCTTTATGGAAAACTCAAAGATGCAACTTATATTAATTAGCGGAACTGTGTAAACTTTGACTAAAAAGTGTGATATTGCATCATATCTAGTTTTCTTTCCATATTGTTCATAATAACGTATATATCAAATTGTTCATGTGGGAGTTTTAGGGACACCCGAGCTGAAATATTTGAACTTGCCATTTTTTTATCAATTTACTGCACAGATTTATTTTTGACTAGGTGGTGAAAATATTCTTCTCATGAATCACTGAACTTTGTTCTTAAGATTCCTTAGGTGTCTTATTTCTTTATTATTATGGTCTTGTTGTAACTTGTGCTGAGAGTGGGAGTGCCCCCCTTTTTTTCACTGGAAGCAGTGCAGCATACTGTTTCAAAGGACTGAAAATTACTCTTTTATATATATATATATATATATATATATATAAAGAATTAAAAAATTATGAAATTTTTTGAATAAAAGAAGGATGAAGTTGTATCTAATATGGCTTACTATTTATAATCAATCCAGTCTCCTCGAAAAGTGGTAGAAGAACATGTCTTATTAAATTGGTGTGTTGTTTATTTGATTGGCTTGTGCTTGCAGGAATTGTCAGACTTGCAATGGATGGCAGGCATTACAATGTAATATGTGCAAAGGAGCAGGGAAGGTTTATTATCAAGTAAAAAATTACACCTTGAGAAGGTAGTTAATGGGGTAAAGCTCACCAAAATAAAATCTTGTGGTACTAGAGAAAACCAGACTCTCACTGACTGAGTAATATTGATTAAACATGCATCGAAACCTTTTACAGGAGGCTACATAAAACCTGTAATGTGAAAACTGCTATGGTGCATGTATGTGGCGGCACTACAGCCCCACTCTAATAAATTGGCATTACTCTAGTTATGAATTTTCTATCGCTATAGCAGAACACATGACTTGCTACTTGCTAGATTGTTTTTATCTTGTTTCATGACAAACTGTAAATACTTGTTGGGCCTAGTTTTAAAATATGTGGTCAGCTGGAGTTTTTAACCTGGTTGGAACTTGGAATTAAATTATTTTAGTTCTCAAGGACTATTGTTTTGTATAAATGGTAAATGTATCAGGTTTACAGTCAATAGATTGTTGGTTTGAGAATGGAAAGCAGTTACCTAGACCAAATATGTTGAGCTTTGTTGGATAGACTAGGGCCAGCTGGTTACTTTTACCTGATTTAAGCTGCATATTTCATAGTTTTCAAATACCATTATCTAATTTACGGTAAAATATCTTGAGTTTGCAACCAACAAGTTGCAGTTTTGGGGCTTGAGAGCAGTCACTTCATACATGCAATGTAGGATATTCTCAGAGTTCCTTTCCTAGTTCCTAGCATCCTACTTTGAGAAACACAGTGGGCTTCTTATTTTCTATAATTCTGTTCTTCACAGTTGCCTCTTCACCAATCTTACGGAGATTATTTTATGGTAACAAAGCAAATATGCTTGTAGCAAAAGTTATTTTTGATTGGCATCATTACCATTAAAGCGTAATTTACTCTTTTCCGATGAGTTCTGTAACTGAAAGTATAGTGCTCTTGAATTGATCATGCCCCTTTGTGTTTTTATTTTTTTATTTTTTCCCCCCATCTTCTATGGATACTTTTGCAGTGGTGAGAAGGCTACAGCTGAATGCATTGCAGATGCCATTGCTGACAACCGGGCTGAGCTGGTGCACCTTCCCTCCTCCATGGATCTTCACATGCCTTTGCCATCTAAGGACTGTCCAACTTGTGATGGAACAGTAAGACTTATATTGCCAAGCATGTCTATCCAAGTTTCTAAAATGTTCTCACCATACCCGTATATTATTATTGATATTGGTAGTTTGAACCAGATTCTCTCTGGTTGTAATCAATTTTGGTTTGAAATGCACATCTTCACCTTACAATGTAGCCCCTTTTGATATAGTTCGATAAAATACACATTTTACCATTCTTGTGACCTATCTTTGTAACACTAATTAATGTAGTGGTGTCCATGGCACATATTGTTCCTACCTTTGAGCACAAGCTGGACCATTTTTCTGTACTTGACAGATGTATGTTATGATCTTTGGGTGCAATATTTATTGATGTTGCAGGGTGTAATGAGCTGCCCTGAATGCAAAAACAAATTACAAGTCAGGATCTCTGCTGATGATGTAAGTTTTTTTTTTGGTGAATTTGCTGATGCTGGGTTTTTGTTTATTACTTTAATTTGAATACAATCAAGTAGCTCCAGACTTTCAATGAGATCTGCTGAGTTTTTACCAATAACATAGTTGACATTGAAAGGAAACAATCCTTGTAACCGACATCTTATGTTGCTATGCATGGCAGTGCAACTACCTTAAAAATATAAGTCTTTGATTGTTCTAGAGTTAAAAGTCCTGAACTAAAAGCTTGACATATCAAAGCTGTGTTCCATCGTGGAGCTGAATGGCATTACGCTGTAGTGAAATAGCTGTTTTCTGGTGTAGTGATTTTGTGATCCATTTAGATCGAATGGAAATTCTTGAAAAAAAGAAGAGAAGATTGATAATCCCAGATGAATCTGAATGGTTGGCCACCAAGTAATATTCAACAACAGAATTATAGTAAACAAAATGTCATTAAGATAACTGAACATTGAGAGTTGATGACTCAGGGTAAGTGTATTTGGCCAATTATTTGGCTGCACCATTGCTGATAAAACAAAATAATAGCCGCAACAGATAGTAAATTATGAGGGTGCATTCAGATTATTCAGATGTGGTCTATATTCTTGTCAAGTTTCTATTGTTTATGTGTTTGAAAAATCTAGTCACTGGTTTTTATTGGGTTACCCTGTGTGATTTACTTTATTGTTCAATTAATGAAATTATCCATCCTTGAATGGTTTGTCTTTCTGCAGATAATGGAGCCCCCATGGCAAGCCTACAATGTCCTGAGAAAGATGGAGTATCCCTATGAGGCTAGTATAATGCCACCTTGAAGTTTTTGAAGTTTCTTTGCCTCTAGCCTAAGATTTAGAGAGTCTTGTAGCATTATTACTTTAATTAGCCCGCTGGAAACCAGTCATCATAATTATGAATATAAGCCATTTAATTGCCCCATTTATTTATTGTGTTAAATTCCTAGAAAAATATAAGCCATGTTAATTTCTCATCATCATCTCAATGAAATACTTTAATATTATCATGATCAAACTAGTCATCCTTTGACTTCATACATAGTCTTGCATGAATTGGACTATGATACCCATTATGATTTACAAGCAATTGAGAACATTTATTGTCTTCTTCAGATGCGTATAGGATCAATTATGGGTTGGCAAATTGGTCATGGTTAGCCCTAGAATCCTAATTAATGAGATACCTTTGCATCTTCATGGTTTGCTTATATTCCTTTTCTTTTCTGATCTGCTTTTTATGTGGGAGTCTACTCATGTTTGGTGTTTAGATATCCATTGGAGAGTGATCATTATGATTTTTTATCTGATAAATTAGGGGATAGCATGATTTTTGAAGTGGAGGCATGTATATTTGATTTCAGTTTATCATGTTAGAAAATAATATAATTTTGACCCTTCGCTGTTTCAGCATATAGTTGATAGCATGAGAGACCCCAGCATTGCTGCATTTTGGTTATTTTCCTTTCCTGAGATTATGGGTGGCTTCAACTATGATGGTGATGTCAAACAGAAAATTTGGTGGCAATACAAGGTTCCTAGTCCATTTTGCTTCCTCTGTCTCATCTGTTGGTTGGTGTTGTTTTCTATTTCATTTCCTCATTTTCTTATGGGATGCTGTTCCTTGAAAAGTTCACGCTTCTTTGATTAAGCTTCTGCAACTTTAACCCATGCTATGGAAAGAAGTGCTGACATGCATATGCTAAATATATTGAATGTTTCATAATCCATTTGAAAAGTCTAAGCTTATATGACATGAACTCTGGAACCTTAGCGCATGCTAAATGTAGAGTTGATGGCATGCATATCATATATTCATTGAACAACACTTGCTAAACAAAGAAGTGACTAATGTGCATCCCTATATGCAGTCTTTTAGCAAGTCATTTCTACACTTCACTTTCTTATTTTTTAAAAAAGAATCCGAATCTAAGAAAAAAAATTATCCTATTCCATTCCAAGATATTGAAGTTCTTTTAGGACTGGAAGTCAAACTGGCAGGCCTGTTACATTTGTAGGAGTTTTTCAAAGCTTGATTGTCACAGTTCATTCTTTTAATGGTTTGGTTTTCTGTGTTGAGTTTAGGAATCAATGAGGTATGATCAGCTACGAGATATGGTAGCCAAGCGAAATCCTGGTTGGGAGCACTTGCAGGAAGTAAGACTATCTTCTTACTTTAAAAGAATCTAATCATGAACTTCATTGGCACATTAAATGTGTGATCTTCTTTATGAGATTATTTGGTGCATTTAAGAGGAAAACAAGAGCATATAGTCAAATTCTTTGCTTCCCATCCTCTCTGTGTGCTTGCTATACTCACCTTTCTGGGTTTCCTTGTAAACTGAAAAGATTGCTATTGTTGTATTTATTCTGTGCTGTGGCCACCTTATTTTAGTCAATCCATCTAGAAGCAAATTTCAACTGGTTTTGCTACTTCCCAATTTTGTGGTTCTCCATATTCACAAATGTTTTATCAAAATGGTGGGGCACGAACTTATAAGCTTAAAGCTGAGCGAGGTTCATTGGCATATAGTATAGGGTGTCCTTAATGGTGCAAATTCATAGAATTGCCTGCCAAGCTGTTCTGTTTACACCTTGCTCTGGTATTCAGTCATTAACTCCACAACTCTTTAATGTTCAAGAATAAAGCAACAAAGCTAGCAAGCATATTGAGAAGTAAAACTTGCAGTAATCTACTGACTACTTCCGTTGCTAGTAGCTTAAATAATTTTTGAATGGATTAAATAGCCAACCTGCCCTGATCATTTTATCTATCTGGTATCTACATAATGATTGATTAGGTTTGAGGTCAAAGCCTGGAAGTTGAATCTCTGCATTAGAGAGTATACCGGGGGTTCATCCAGGGGAAGAATTAGTATCTGTCATCTAAAATGTTGGCAGTGTGCATACACACAAATTACAAAACCTACAGTGTGTCAAGCTTTTGTTTTTTCATTTTATTTAAACTCTTTCGAGTTTAAATTTGTACTTGGTGGAATTGCATATAGTTCATTGTTTTGCTAAAACTGTCATTTGAGTTCATTGATCATTCGCAGGCCCTCATCTCCATAGATCCTGTTCGTGCCAGGGATGATCCTGTTGTTGTGAAAAATGTCCCATACTACAAAGCCAAGAAGACACTGGAGGCAGAGGTCATGAAACTTGATCCACCACCTCGGCCACAAAATTGGGGTGTGAGTATTCGTTGTACCCTATGGTTGCAAACTTCGATGCATGTTCACATTCTGACATATTATTTCAATAGGGAGAGAAAAGATTCAACTAGTATCTAAAGCATTGACAATTACATATACAACCCTTCAATAGGTTTCTTTTTTCACTGACTGAGAGTAACTCAATCATCATCCATAAAAAAAGTGACTGCTCCATAGTTGAAAATGGAGCCCCGAGGAACAAGCACAGTTTCCTTTAGTCCTTGTTTTGAGGTACTTGAAGAACTTGGTGGTACAGATTGGGTCTTGATCAAGCATATTCATGGTGGCACTGACAAAGTACAATTGAGTCTTTGATCAAAGTACAAATTGGTGGAATGGGCACGATTCAGATTATAGTTTCAAATCTTGTTAATCAAATCAACTCAACTAAACTTAATTCCAAACTATTTGGGATTGGTTACATAATTCGCTATCCTACATTCCACCTGGTCTTGGATGTTAGGACCTATTTTTCAACCAGTCTTTTAGAAATCAGATTCCTTCTTAAAACTTCAATTTGTCATTTGTTTGTCTCTCTATCCTACCCCTTTTATCCCTTCTACTTGAGTGTAGCTAGCTTCAACCCAAGTCATTTCTGGTCAATCTTTCACCTCTTTCACTTTTTGCTTAGTGCTTGTTTGGCACTGCAGTCAGTAGCTTCTGCTTTTCAAATTGCTTTTAGCTTGAAAAAAACATTAAATTGATGTTTTTGTAGGTGATTTTCGATGGTTTTGATGTGTTATGTCAAAAATAAAAAACATTCTGAAAAAACATCATTTTGATGCATTTTAAATTGAAAAACACTTTTGAAAAGCCTTCACCACAATACCAAACACACATAATACTACCTTTTTTCCTGGCACAGCTAAAGATTTGTGTGGAACATGGCTGAATCATCTTAAATGACCTTTCCATACCTATTCTTTTAGTAGAATGTGTCTGTTCTATCATCTATATCAACATTCTCATTTTAGCTTAGCGTAACTGCCATTACAAATTTCCCACAAAATATCCCCTTCGACTTGATAGGTATCATATGATCTCACCATAGACTAATACACTCAATTTTGTTCAGCTTGCTCTATTTCTGGAGACAAACTCAATTTATACACTCAATTTCTAAATGCCTTGAATCATGTCCCCTTCTCGACTTCAAGCATTACTTCATTTGGCATGTGAACACCTCTTTTGAATATGTACTCTTTGAATATGAATTTGCACTGAAAGGGAAAAGAAAAGGGTATTTTGGCAGGCAATTCCTTTGCATGCTTTGGAGATGCGATGCACATGGAGTGTCTTGTTTCATTTTGAATGGTGATTGAGCTAATCATGATGCATTGGCAGGAGCTGGACCTTCCACTAAATGCATCATCATGGAGCGAGGAGGATCTTAAAAAACCAGAAAAGTTCTATGAGATGACTGTTCTTCTTAATGCACAGAGAGAAATTGCTGATAAAATTTTGGATTCACAATGGGAAACTAAATGGCGTCAAGAAAAGGTTGGTAAAGCTGCCTCTACTCCTCCTGTTTAACTTGTCTCATATTTCTCCAAACCTGTGTATATTACTTGCAAAATTTGTATGTACAGCGCACGCACACACATAATATGTGTGAAATACTGTGGACGACCATACAATAATGATGCATAATATGCGTGAAGGTTAACAAGTATTAAGAAGCTAAACCATTTTGAAATACTGTCGTTTTAGGTGAGAAAAGTTGTTTGCTAAAATAACCCGGCAAGATAAACGAAATCCCAAACGTTCTCTTGGGCCATTAATTCGTGAGAAATTTATGATAAAAAAAATACATGGATAAAGCCATCTAATTATGGCCGGGGGTCCTCTCTCTCAACTGAAGCTGCCATGTCATCATTCTTGTTTTAAAAAGGAACTTGTTTTGTCGCGAATTGTGTGAACTCTCTTGTTTGGAGAATTTCCTTTTCCCTGTTATAAAAGAAGCTTGGCACAAAGGGATTGTTTTTGGCTGCTTTATTTAGATTTATTTCCCAAGTCTAATGTTCAAGACTACAAATGTTTTTTCAAGAGAAAAGGGAACATTTATTTATTTTGAAAGAGAGGAGAGAAAACAAGATTTAAAAAAAACTAGTCATAGGAGAAGGAACCTCCAAAACGAGTGGAGAAGTTGAAAAATCAAACAAGGGACTTGCAGTCCCATGACCGTTAAAATACTCTAGAAATCTCAGAATGTACATCAGAAAGAATGCAAATTTAAATGTCTACTAATTCATCTCTTTCTTGCCGGTAGGGCAATGTTCTATTATGACCTTCACCTCACCCCTGGCCCAGGGCAAAAAACCCAGCCCCTTTGCATTCGTATTTGACCAATGAAAAATACTCTGAAGCATAACTTGAAGGAAAGGAGAAAATGTGAACTTTTCGCTTGGATGCGTGGCAAACTCTCTGGATGCTTTTCTGCAATTCCTTAAAGAAATTTATATGCATGTCTGCCTGTGCAATTATATACTCCCAGAGAATAGCTTTACCAATCCATCACAGCTTGTTTGATGCCATCTTTGTTTACTTTGTTATCTAATAAATGCCATTAGTCATCAACATCCTATACAATTTGATTTGCAGTTGAATGAAATGTTGGAAGAGAAGGTGCGGCCATACATTCAAAACATCAGCAATGGTGCCCTTCCCCGTCCTATCCTAATACAATCACAGAAGCAGGATAAAAAGGTTTCCACCCTTCTTTCCCTTTCGCTTTGACTTTATTTGTAAGATCTTTCAATAAATTCTGAAGCGAAGTCCTCTCTCTGTAATTTCTTTTCTGCTGGCATAGAGAAATGGACCTTTGTTTTACACAAAATGAGGTTTTATGATTGTCTTCTTAGTTATTATTTGTATTTAGGATGATTCCAATAGTAACCTGCTTTAAATAATCTGGAAGATGCCTTGTATGCACATGCATTTATGGCAAGAAAGATGGATATTAAAGCTATTTCTTAATACAATCGACACTCAAAGTGGTTAATAGAGTAGGGTCTTTAGCTGTATTTTTCAACGAAAACTTTTACATTTTGTTTATGTATAATCGCATGCTAGAGATCCAGGGGGAAACTAGGCTTTCAGGAACCATATATATATTACCCATAAGCACATTTTCACTTCCTAAAAGCACTAGGTACCGTAGTTGCACGTGAAACTTTAACTAGTCACTGTTCATGCTTATCATGGTGCCCCTGTAATGTTTGCAACTTATTCCCTATTTATTTTTTGCAGAGGAGGCAGCGAAGATGGTGGTTTTTCTGATGTCGTTTTAACCATCATTCCAATGTAGGCAGTGCGGCACATTGTATAATTTGTGTTTTTGCATTTTTCTCTTCCAAAATTATACTTTTTTTTTCTTCTTCTTCATAACCTACCTGAGTCTACTCTGCGATTTTTTGTAGTCTTATTTTAACCCGTACCTTTATCGTTAGGGCTGAGCATTTTTCGGTTCGGTCCGGTTTTGGACAAAAAAAAACAACCAAACCGAATTTTTTTTTTTAGTTTTTGAACCGAACCGAACCGAAAACCGGTTCAAACTGATTAGTTTCGGTTCGGTTCGGTTTTTTCTCTTCCAAACCGGTTCAAACTGAAATTATGATGCTCAAGCTAATTTCAGATTCAATCCACTCCTTCTCTAGGGAATGTTACAAGGCCTACCAATTGCAAACAAATAGAAAGCATTAAAGCAATTCCCAGCATCATGCATGCACC
>Ga0325414_1007860_pt1 | contig 11281 bp, 9 predicted proteins | sample PopdelMetagenome_8_FD_206183 | JGI IMG/M metagenome (GOLD analysis project Ga0325414, IMG submission 206183) | Populus deltoides microbial communities from Bellville, Georgia, United States - Leaf-PdKOR-R3 | ecosystem: Host-associated > Plants > Phyllosphere > Phylloplane/Leaf | place: USA...
ACACACACACACTATGTTGGAAACCTTGTCCAAAACGTGTAGTCGTGTCTGAATACATAATTTGAAGATATTGACATCGCCAAACACGAGTTATTTAGATAACAACAACAAAATATATAAAAAGCACGATAATTGTTTTTTATTTATTTTTTAAAATGATTTTTATCAGAAAAATATTAAATTAAATGTTTTTTAATAATTTTATATGTTGATATTAAAAATTAAAAAAAATATTATTTTAATATATTTTTAATTAAAAACATATTATATATCACATTACCAATAATATAAGCAAGTTGATCTTAACTTAATAAATCAACTCCAACTTTGACTTTCTTTAATAAAAATAAAAACTCTTAAATAACTTTTTTTTAAAATGACTTTTTTATATTGACTGTTTGTTTACATGGTTAAATTGTATTTTTTAAAAAAATATTTTTTATTTATTTTAAATTAATTTTTTAGATAATTTTAAATGGTTTTGATGTGATAATATAAAAAATAAATTAAAAAATTTATTTAAATATATTTCAAGTGAAAGATATTTAAAATAAATAAATATTATTCTATTATCAAACACTATCTTAAACATGAAAAATAATATCGTTTTTATAATTTTTTTTTAGATTTATTAACCTGATTTGGTATGATGAGTCGACTCATGACCTAATATAAGTTGAGTTTGACTAAATAGAAAGTTGATTTGATATTAATCTAACGAGTTAACCGTAATTTAGTGATTAGGTCAAAACCTAGATAGATAATTTTAAAATTTTTTTTTAAATAATATTATTTTAACTTAAAATTAAAATGAATGTGTTTTAATTGATTCAAGTTAACCCTACCAACATGTAACCAAGCCTTTGGATTTATGATTTTTCTACTAACATGGGTTGGGCTGGTTCCCGAGCGAGTAAGTCATTGAGTTGACCCGTTTCCAGAATAAAACGGGAAAAGAAAACCAAAAGAGAAAGGAATTGTGAGGAGGCGAAAAGGAAGTGGTCAGAAGTGGGAATCATCCATAGCTCCAAAAGCTCCGAATCATAAATAACATAACAATCAAACTACTATTACCCTCTCCCTCTCTCCCTCGCAAAGACAATAAATAAGAAGCAAGAAAGAGTGCAGATTGACTGACTGTGTGTGTGTGGGAGTGAGAGAGAGAGCCCTTTTATAAATAAATAATCTATTTTCCTCTCCAAATCACAAGACATCCCTCTCTTTCCCCGAAGCCTCAAAGAACACACGGCTCAAAAACTCAGAAACTATAAAAACAAAACCCTAGCTTCTTCTATTATGCATGCCTGATTGTAAGAATTATAATTCGCAGATCCAATAATATTAGAAAGAAAGAAAGCCCTAACTCTTTCAATCCAGGAAAATGGGTGAGTTAGGGCAACATACTGTGGATTTCTCGACGCTAGTGAGTCGAGCTGCTGATGAATCCTTTCTTTCTTTGAAAGAATTGGTGGACAAATCCAAATCCACTGACCAATCTGATTCCGAGAAGAAGATTAGTCTTTTAAAGTACTTGCTTGAGACTCAACAGCGTATGCTTAGACTTAATGTCCTTGCTAAATGGTGTCAACAGGTCAGTTTTCTTTTTTCTTAAAAAAATTATTTTGTTTTGAAAAGATTGAGTCTTTTTTTTTATTGTTTGGTTTTTTGTGTTGAAGAGTTTGTTTCTGAAGAAGGGGAATTCTGGGTTTTTCTTTTTTGTCTTTTGAGTGATTTTATAGGGTTTTTGGTTTTTGACTTGAATACTTGTGATTTTAGGTTATTTGAGTTTTCTTATGTATAAAATAACAGTGATTGTAAGGAATGAAGGATTGAATTTTTGTGGGTTTTGTTATAAGATTGTTAATTTAATAAGAGAATGCTGGTTTCATGAGTATTTGGAGGGGTGTTTCTGAATTTGTGACTCCGGGCAAGTCGCTGACTAGGTGGCTGATTGGATAAGGAGTTGAGTTTGGGTTCATTAGCTTGAATCGTTGTACGTTGTTTTCGGGAGTCAGTACTTATTTAAAATGTGGAACCGGGAAGAAATTCTGAAGCTTTTTCTTGGGACTTGATTTGTGTGAAATGCTAGGAAATTTGATAGGTTGCCGACTCTTGTTTACTAATAATATTAGTGCTCCTTATAGAAGGTTAAATCAGATGTATCTCTGTTGTACAATAATTTGAATTAAAACTTCCTTCTAAGATTTGAACTCGGGAGGAGGCTTGGGTGAACATATCCCCACACGCATGTAAAAGTAAACGTGATGGAGGGGGTAGTGTATAAGAGATTGTTGTCACCAGTAGATTGTGTAAGTGGAGCAGGAAATGCAGTATTTATCAGTTGGAAAATTGTGCTGTTTGCCTGATGAACTTGTGATCTTTACTCAACAGCCTAGATTTAAGTTCAATTAAATTAATGGCACTAGAGAGTTTAATGAGCTATACCAGCACTAGTGATCAAGCTCTATGAACAATGGTTTTCAGATATGTGCTGCAATTTTATCTGATCGGTTTATTTATTCTGCCAAAAGTATTTTTGTTTGAAAATTACATAAACATATGCTGTGTCTATGGTCTTTACATTCATGTTGTGCCATTGACCAAGGCACCAAATTTCAAGAGGAAGGGAGTTGATGGCAATGCTCAGTATGATCATGTGAACTAAGAAATCAATGAACGTTTGCGTGTGTGGTGGGTTATTGCAATCATGGATGTTTTGTGAGACAAGTAGGAAAATTTGCTAAACAAGCATCCTCTGCTGTGCATAGTCCCTCATGTAGAATCTTAAGTGAAAGCATTATGAATATTTGAAGTGTAGAAGGTGGCAACCTTTTATGTCCAAGGAAAAAATAAACTAGAGAAGAAACCAACCTCCCGAGGCAATAACTTTGCCATTGAAACTCAATATAACAACTCAAGAACACTGGTATTACCCATATATTTGAAATTTGAAAAGTCTTAATTTTGTTTAAAATCTAATGTGTTAACTTTAGGCTTTTGCTTCTTGTGCAAGTTACAGAAGGCCACTTTCATGTGGAAATAATATCATTTTTTTTTAACTCAGCTTACTTTTGTTTTGCAGATTCCGTTGATACAATATTGTCAGCAACTTCAATCAACTCTGTCAAGTCATGATGCTTGTTTTATCCAAGCTGCAGATTCTTTATTTTTCATGCATGAGGGGCTACAACAAGCTCGTGCTCCTATCTATGACGTTCCATCTGCTATAGAAGTTCTCCTCACTGGGTCTTATGAGCGTTTGCCAAAATGTATAGAAGATGTGGGTATACATGGCACCTTAACTGAGGATCAGCAGAAGCCAGCTTTGAGAAAGTTGGACACACTTGTGAGATCTAAGTTGCTTGAAGTTTCACTGCCAAAGGAAATTTCTGAGGTGAAAGTGTTTGATGGTACAGCACTGCTTCGTGTTGAAGGTGAATTTAAGGTTTTAGTTACTCTTGGCTACCGAGGGCACCTGTCAATGTGGAGGATACTACATATGGAATTGCTTGTTGGTGAGAGAAGTGGGCCTGTGAAACTAGAAGAAATGCGACGGCATGCTCTAGGGGATGATTTGGAGCGCAGAATGGCTGCGGCAGAGAATCCATTTATGATACTATATTCAGTTCTTCATGAGCTTTGCATTGCATTAGTTATGGATACTGTCTTAAGGCAAGTACAAGCACTCCGTCAAGGAAGATGGAAAGATGCAATTCGATTTGAGCTCATATCTGATGGCAGTAGTAGTTCCACTCAGCAAATTCAAGATGGAGAAGCTGATTCATCTGGCTTACGAACACCAGGGTTGAAAATTGTATATTGGCTAGATTTGGATAAAAATTCTACCGTATCTGACTCAGGAATGTGCCCATTTATAAAAATTGAACCAGGACCTGATCTGCAGATAAAATGTGTTCATAGCACTTTTGTTATAGATCCTGTAAATGGAAGGGAGGCAGAATTCTCCCTTGACCAAAGTTGTATTGATGTTGAGAAGTTGCTTCTAAGAGCAATATTTTGTAATAGATATACTCGATTGCTTGAGATTCAGAAAGAGCTGGTAAAAAATGTTCAGATCTTCCGTGTTGCTGGTGACGTCGTTCTTCAGTTCCTTGTGGATGAACCTGATGTTGACCATAAAAAGGTTGGTTCTCTTGTATTATAGATTTTCAATACTTTCTGCCAAGTTTTAAATATCTAGTCAAGAAACTTGTGGTGCATAAATATTGAAGGAGCCATAGTTCTTATGTTGTATTTCAGACTGTCTTCATGGAGGATCATTTGGTCTTAGGATATTATCCTTATCGTTCGGTGCCATTTTTTTTCTGGAGTAATGATCTTAAATGCATATCATGCCAAATTATTTATTTCCCTTAACTGAATTCTGTATGCAGAAAGAAACCAAGTCTGATGGTGGGGAACTGGAGGGGCAGGATGTACTGTGTGTTCGAGCCTATGGATCTTCTTTTTTTACCCTTGGAATAAATATAAGGTTGTCTTCCCTTTATCCATGCACATGGAATGCTTTTCATTTCATGACCATTGCAATTTATGGGCCTGACACAAGATGGCTGTCTTTTTTTCTTTTTTTCTTTTTTTTTTTTGGGGGGGGGGTGTTATAAAATAGGATCAGAGCAAGCTTGAATGATGGGTTATAGAATATTAAATTGTTTTTGAGGGGTCATCATATATATTTCGTATGAAGTATGTCTTATATTTAAAGGCAGATTATTTATCCCCTACAAGCACACGTGTAGGTTCAGCTGTGCTTTGAAAGGATAAATGGCAATCATCTAGTGTGCATAAAGGAAGGGGAATTAAGAACACTCATTATTGATATACTAAAACATGTTTGAAGAAGATGTCTATTCTCTTGTACGACAAGCTTCTTTGTTTCATAGCAGAAACCACAGACAATAAGGCTATGTTTCCATTGCATTGTTAGGGGATGGATTCTCCATTTTCTGTATAGTTTCCGAGTTTCATTTTTTTGCTTGCAGGAATGGCCGCTTTCTTCTTCGATCGTCCCAAAATATAATTATGCCTTCAGTGTTGATGGATTGTGAAGAAGCTTTAAATCAAGGAACTATAACTGCAGCTGAAGTCTTCATTAGTATGAGGAGCAAAAGTATCTTGCACTTATTTGCATCTATTGGCCGGTTTTTAGGCCTTGAGGTAACTTTTACTTGAGGGGAAAAATGAATGCTTTAACTTGAACTGATTAGATGGCTCTGAATTTTGAACTTCACCTAGACACTCATAGGTATAAATGACTAAACAGATGATGTAACATTGCAGGTTTATGAAAATGGTTTTTCTGCGCTGAAAGTACCTAAAAACCTTTTGACTGGTTCAACTACGTTGCTAATGGGGTTCCCAGACTATGGGAATTCGTATTTTCTGTTGGCGCAACTTGATAAGGATTTCAAACCTCTGTTTAAGTTGCTGGAGATGCAACCGGATTCATCTGGAAAAACTCATTCTTCTATTGACTCAACTCCTGTAATGCGCTTGAAGAAAATCGATGTTAGCCAGATGCAGATGCTTGAAGATGAGCTGAATTTGAGTGTCTTTGACTTGGGAAAATTGAATCGCTTTTTGCAGAATGCTGCTGATTATAACCAGACCACTGAACATGGTCTTCCATCTGAATTTCGTCTAGAGGGTCACATGCCAATTGCAGGATGTTCTCTGTCGAGTTTTTCATCTGTTGTTGATGAAGTTTTTGAACTTGAGAAAGGGGCATCTGCACCTTCATTCCCGCTTCAGAATGTTAACTCTTCATTCAATGCATCTCCTGCTTCTCATTTTGCTTCTGTTCCAATGAATCTTCACTCCATTAAAGCTGGAACTCCTTCTCCTAAGTGGGAAGCAGGTATGCAGGTGAATAGCATGGCAAAAGTTTCTGGTGTGGCCTCTCCCTATAATGGATCCTTGTATCCATCAAATAATCTGAAAGGACCAGTGCACTCAAATTCATTCAGTTCACTATCTTCTGGTCTAGGAAGGACTACAGCTGTGAAAAAATTATCAGCTTCCAAATCTGATCAGGATTTGTCTTCTCTTAGATCTCCACATTCAGTTGAGGTTGGCTCTAATTCCCCAATGGATGATGATCATCTAAGACTGCTGAATGACACATCGAAGGATGCAATAACAGGGATTAGGCCCTCTCGATTGTCATCTCCATCTCGACCAACAGGCTCTCGAATTTCAGTATCAAATGGGAAACCTAATGGAGCCAGAAGCTCTCCAGCTGGGCCTGTCAGAGTTGCTGGATCAAGCCCCTTAGCTACAACTCCCGTATGTAAGATACTTTCTCTAAGTTCATCTGTTTTCATTAAATTTACAGGATATGTTTTCTGAGATTGTTTTATCCAGCTCATACTATATTACTCATGTTTGACTATAAAAATCCCTCTTTTCAGCCCAAACAGCAGGAGATACTGCAGGATTCCACTGCTTTAGCCATGATGTATCCATACATGAAAAAAATCCAAGAAAGCGTACAGTTGCAGACATGCTGAGTTTAATTCCAGCTCTCCAAGACCTAGATGCTAAAGCACGATTTTCTAAGAGAGGAAGAACCTCAGAATCAGATCACTTTCAGCAGGTTTCATCAAAGATGCTTGTACCGTCAGATATGGTCTCTAAAAATGAGAGATACAGCTATGGAAATCTTATTGCTGAAGCAAATAAAGGGAATGCACCTTCGAGCATTTATGTCTCTGCTCTGCTCCATGTGGTTAGGCATTGCTCACTTTGCATTAAGCATGCCAGACTAACTAGCCAGATGGACGAGTTGGACATTCCTTACGTTGAAGAAGTGGGTCTGAGAAATGCATCCTCAAATATATGGTTCCGACTTCCATATGCCAGAGGTGATTCGTGGCAACACATTTGCTTGCGGCTTGGGAGACCTGGAAGCATGTATTGGGATGTCAAAATAAATGATCAGCACTTCAGGGATTTGTGGGAGCTTCAGAAGGGAAGCAGTAGCACTCCCTGGGGCTCTGGGGTCCGTATTGCAAATACATCTGATGTGGATTCCCATATTCGCTATGACCCAGATGGTGTTGTCCTGAGTTACCAGTCTGTTGAGTCTGATAGTATAAAGAAGCTTGTTGCAGATATTCAAAGGCTTTCTAATGCTAGAATGTTTGCTCTTGGAATGCGTAAGCTGCTTGGAGTTAAAGCAGATGAGAGACAAGAAGAAATCAGTGCAAACTCTGATGTTAAAGTACCCATTGGAGGCAAAAATGCTCATGAGGGAGCTGATAAGTTATCAGAATTGATGAGGAGGGCATTTAGGATTGAGGCAGTTGGACTGGTGAGTTTGTGGTTCAGCTTTGGTTCGGGTGTCCTAGCTCGCTTTGTTGTTGAGTGGGAACTGGGTAAAGAAGGATGCACAATGCATGTTTCACCTGACCAACTTTGGCCTCATACTAAGGTGTGTTATATTTTAGTGTTGTTGTGTTAAATGAAACTCTTATGGGTTAATAGTGTTCAATAAAAGTTAGATATCTGGGATTATTATTATGAAAACTTTGTTTTAGAGTTTTAGTCACGGATTTTTTTGTGGAGTTTTGTGATGAACATTCTTTTTAGAGGGGGCGTATGGTGATTCTCCCTCTTTTTTTGGTGGTTTTCTGCTGTCACTTGGTCTTGTAGTCTAAGTATTTTGATTTGATTTGAGATGCCTTATTGTTAAATTCTTTGATTGACACTAGAGTGGCAAAACTATTTTGGATGCTGCAAGTCAATTATTTTATTGATGAATTGCATTTTTCCTTCTTAATTTATACTTTGATATTCATGGTAAAATTCTGATGCTTTATGGAATTTTGTTGTTTGGTCTTATTGTTGGTCTAGTTTTAGTTCATTTTGTTTTGTGGTCTCTTGTTATGTCGTGTTTATACTTATGCGAGCTGCACTTACATCTCTAGAATTTGGTATTCTGTTCAGTTTCTGGAAGATTTTATAAATGGAGCTGAAGTTGCATCCCTGTTGGATTGCATTCGCCTAACTGCCGGACCCTTGCATGCTCTTGCCGCTGCAACTCGCCCTGCAAGAGGTGGTCCTGCTCCAGGGGCTCCTGGTGCAGCAGCAGCTGTTGCTTCTATGCCAAAACAGGCAGGGTATGTCCAATCCCAGGGACTTTTGCCTAGCAGTTTGATGAATAATATTAGCCAGCCAACTTCTGGCTCAGTAGGCAATGCTTCTATCACTACTGGACCTCTTGGGAATCACAACCCTCATAGTGCTGCAATGTTAGCTGCTGCTGGCCGAGGGGGCCCTGGCATTGTTCCCAGCTCACTGTTGCCAATCGATGTCTCTGTTGTACTACGTGGCCCATACTGGATCCGGATTATTTACCGGAAGAATTTTGCAGTTGATATGCGATGCTTTGCTGGAGATCAGGTTTGGTTGCAACCAGCAACCCCACCTAAGGGGGGTCCTTCGGTTGGGGGATCACTACCCTGTCCACAGTTTCGCCCTTTCATCATGGAACATGTTGCCCAAGAATTGAATGGATTAGATCCTGGCTTTGCTGGTGGTCAGCAGACAGTTGGACTGGGAAATTCTAACAATCCTAACCCAAGTTCAGTTTCTCAACTGTCAAGTGTTAATGGGAATAGAGTTAACCTTCCTAGTTCTGCAGCAATATCTAGGGCAGCAAACCAAGTGGCTGCTTTGAATCGTGTTGGAAATGCTGTTCCAGGATCATCAAATTTGGCTGCTGTAAGCTCGGGATTACCCATACGGAGATCTCCAGGTGCTGGTGTCCCTGCTCACGTGAGAGGAGAGCTGAATACAGCCATTATTGGTCTTGGTGATGATGGAGGGTATGGAGGTGGATGGGTTCCTCTTGTTGCCCTTAAGAAGGTTTTAAGAGGCATTCTTAAATACCTTGGAGTGCTATGGCTTTTTGCTCAACTACCAGACCTTTTGAAAGAGATCCTAGGGTCAATTTTGAAGGACAATGAAGGTGCACTCTTGAATTTGGACCAGGAACAGCCAGCCTTGCGCTTCTTTGTGGGGTAAGTGAGAGAATCTTTTTCCTTGTGAATTAGTTCAAGATAATTTTTCATGCTATTCAATGATCATTGATCAGTGAGGGTGTCTCAGTAATTGATATGGTGCTTTAATAATCTTTGCATGCCCACATGGATGTAACATCATTGTATTTCTTCACACTGTTCTACACTAGAGAGCATTTAGTCCTTCCTCGTGAAACTCGGAGAGAACAAGAAAAGCCAATGACAGCAAGACAGAAAGAGAGCATTCCACTGCAGTGGCTACAGTTGTGTACTATGATTTACTGAACCACTTTTTTTTTTTTTCAGGGGTGGGGGTGGGGGTGGGATAGGAGTGATACAGGAATGAAAAATATAATAAAATGGGACAAATTATAATACATGTGACGTGCTTCATTCTTGTGTTCATGAGGGACCCATCTGTTGTAATACTAGGTTTAGTTAATACTCCACTGTAGAGGCAGCAATGGAGAAGAGAGACAATTGAGAGAATATGGAACAAGTGAAACAGGATTGCTGAAACAGCAAATAACAGGGGCCTGCGGAAATTATTAATTATAACGGTGGTGATCATTAAATATTCTAGGCCATAGCATGTTTGTCTTGTGCAAGGGCTATGTATTTGCAGCATCTTTGTGCTGGGACTTCACATTGTCATTTTTCTTTCATGATTTGATGGCATTTGTTTTCTGCAGGGGCTATGTGTTTGCCGTAAGTGTCCACAGAGTTCAACTTCTTCTTCAAGTGATTAGCGTCAAGCGCTTTCATCATCAACAGCAGCAACAACAACAACAAAACAATACTGCTGCTCAAGAAGAACTGACTCAATCTGAAATTGGAGAAATATGTGACTATTTTAGTCGTCGCGTAGCATCAGAGCCCTACGATGCTTCTCGTGTTGCATCATTCATTACCCTTCTCACCCTGCCCATATCAGTTTTAAGAGAATTTTTAAAATTAATTGCATGGAAGAAAGGATTGGTTCTGGCACAAGGTGGAGAAATAGCTCCTGGACAAAAACCCCGTATTGAATTATGCCTTGAAAATCATACTGGGTTAAATGTAGACAAGAATTCTGAGAATTCATCTGCTGCGAAAAGCAATATACATTATGACCGGCCCCATAATTCTGTTGATTTCGCACTGACTGTTGTCCTTGATCCAGCTCACATACCTCACATTAATGCTGCGGGTGGTGCTGCTTGGTTACCTTACTGTGTCTCTGTAAGGTTGAGATATTTATTTGGTGAAAACTCGAATGTGTCTTTCCTTGGCATGGAGGGAAGCCATGGAGGCCGAGCTTGCTGGTCGCATGCTGATGACTGGGAGAAATGTAAACAGAGGGTGGCTCGCAATGTGGAAGTAAATGGCTCTTCGGCAGGAGAAGCCCAAGGAAAGTTGAGAGCAGTTGCAGACAGTGTGCAAAGAATCCTACATTCGTGCCTCCAAGGGTTGAGAGATGGCAGTGGAGTTACAGCAAGCTCTGGGGCAACATGATAAATTGGTTCACTGCTTGCATTTTTGTATTATTTGCAACGATCGGGAATGAGGAAGTGGATAACGATCCAGTTGTGGGTTTTTTCATTCCGTAGGGCTTGCCCATTTCTGGACTCTGCAATTGGTGTTGGAGATACTTGCGTTGATAGGAAATAAGGTATCATTGCACAAGTGCCGATGAAGATATGGATGACTGGGCAGGAGTTTTCCACACATAAATATCTTATCCAGTGCTCTGATGGTTAGGGTGTAAAATATTTCCTTTGTACAGAAATAACACTTGATGAGTAGACAAGCTTTGTAAAAAATGAGAAAAATCTGTTAGATTTGTATACTCAATGGGCATCCAAAAGGTGTCTAAGATTGTTTTCAGACTGCTCCAGGACATTAGTTTGATGTATACGCTGCGGCTGCCTCCTGTTCCCAATTTCAAATCTTGTCTTTAGGAAATCACTACGTTAAAAGACCTGCCACCTTCTGATTATCCATAAAATTATACAGTTTAATACTAAATGTGTTCGAGATTGGCTCACTAGCGAGCGTAATCATGAGTTACGAGATGAGGCATTCTACCTTAACAGCGTGTCTTTGTGAGAAGCTATCATAACAATGTTGTCTTTGAATTTGGATGGAAAGAATGCATCCAATTCTTTCAAGCAGTTCTTTCTTCTCCGACATCCTTCCAAGCTCAGATCGGGAGCTTGGATTGCTCTTTTATTACCTTTTGGGGCCCCCCCCCCCCCCCG
>Ga0325414_1007862_pt1 | contig 11280 bp, 13 predicted proteins | sample PopdelMetagenome_8_FD_206183 | JGI IMG/M metagenome (GOLD analysis project Ga0325414, IMG submission 206183) | Populus deltoides microbial communities from Bellville, Georgia, United States - Leaf-PdKOR-R3 | ecosystem: Host-associated > Plants > Phyllosphere > Phylloplane/Leaf | place: USA...
TTGAGAACTTAAGATTATACATGTTAATGGGTCCCATCACATGTCCTTACACTGTTAAAGACCACAGAAAACGCATACCTACCAGAGCTGCAGGGCCACTCTATCGTCCTTCATCAATGTCCTCCTCTTACTTTATCTTCCCTTCTCTCTTATGTAAGACATTACAGGATCCAAGGAATCATGATAATAGTCAGTAACCACCAACAACTCATAGTGTAACTTCAACAATATTTTGGTAAATTGCAAACAATGCTATGTTAATCGTCATCGTTTTCAAGCATAAGAGAAAAAGTTGTTGTTCATGGCATTATAATCGAAAATCTTCAACTGATATTGTCTATGATCATGCATGAAAGAGAGGTTAACAAGATACGTAAGCCATCTCTCTTATTGTCATACCTAAAATGCGGGTTTACATAAATTCAAAGAACTAAACATCAACCATAATATCATTTTTGTTTACCCCTTATTAGTTTATCTATATTTTCTTAAAATCAATTATTTTCCTATAAATTTAGTTCCCATCTACATTTTACATCTCTATAATATGTCTAAACATTCTGATGAAGATCAAGGTAGGCTGCTAAAAATAGGGCTATAATAATAAACTGCTTTAATATCACTCAAAAATAATGCTAAGGTATGCTGAAGAATACTGATCACTCATCAGTAACCTTCACTACTTGCTTTCCGATGTTGCGCCCGCTAAAAAGGCCGATCAAAGCAGCAGGGCCACTCTCGAGTCCTTCAGCTATGTCTTCCACATAAACAATCTTCCCTTCTCTGATACAAGGCAGAATAAAATCCAAGAACTTGGAGTACTGGTCAAAGTAATCCATAACCACAAACCCTTGTATTCGAATCCGCTTATAAACAATATTCGTCAAGTTTTGAATGGTTTCAGGTTGATGAAGATTGTACTGCGAGATCATTCCACAAGCAGCAATGCGGCCGCGCAATCTCATGTTTAGAAGCACAGCATCAAGCATTTTCCCCCCAACATTATCAAAGTAAATGTCGATGCCTTCGGGGAAGTACCTAGTAATGGAAACAAACCTCAAATCATATATAAGGGATGTTTTCTCAATATCAAGTTTCATATACAAAACCGTAAATCTGGATGACTTCCATGGATTCTGGATTCATGAAAGTGATTTGTGATTCTCTCTTTATATGGACTGACCTTTTTAAGGCGGCATCCAAGTCATGTTCCTCTTTATAGTTGAAAGCACCATCAAACCCAAATTTTCTCTTCAACAGTTCAACCTATAATGCCATGAAAGCAAAACAAAATGCGATCAAATTCACATGTCTAGGATGGACTAATCTGATTAACAACGTCCTCACGCAAATTGTAGCTAGTGAAGTAAGAAGCCAGAGGATAAAAGCATGTCAAGTGAAATAATGAAAAGAGTAACCGAGGTTTTCCCACCTTTTCTTTACTACCAGCACTTCCAACAACATAGCAACCCATCAACTTAGCAATCTGCCCCACAAGCTGACCAACTGCACCAGATGCCGCTGAAACGTAGACGCTTTCCCCTTTCTTGGGAGAACAAATTTCAAAGAAACCAAAATAAGCAGTGATTCCAGGCATGCCTGTTAAAGTACATGCACACACGAGTTGTAGCTCATTGAAATTCATAACAAGACAGCTGCATAATTAAGATTTACAACAAAAAGTAAGAGAATTTACCAAGAATTCCAGTATAGTAGGAAAGGGGTACATCAATATGGAGGATTTTGGTGAGGCATTCAGGTGTGGTAACTAAACTATACTCTTCCCAGCCTACTCTCCTCCCCCAAACAAGATCACCTTTCTTGAAGTCAGGGTGCCCCGAATCAACCACTGTAGCTACTGCAAATCCAGATATTGGCTGTTCAATTTCAACAAAACAGAAAAAATTAGAAAAGCACGCACAATCAATATAATCGAGCCAGTCCACAATTTGATTCATTGTGATGCTTTTGTTGGAGAAAGAAAAAAAAGAGTGAGTTCGCATACTGAGCCAAGGGTGTAGGATCAGAAGTCAGGATCGGTAACCGGCGTGTATCTCATGCGACCACGGAGGTAAGGATCACAAGAAAGGTATAGGGTCTTTAGCAAAACAGCATTTTTACTATCTTCTGGTACTTTGAGTTTTATTGTTGTGGTTGTCACTTCGAAATCTGATTCTTTTGGAAAACCACAGGCATAGTTCTTGAGTACCACTTGCTTACAATCGACACTTCACCTCTGATATCACTTGCCATATTGCTGATGTTTTAGCTTCCAACTTGCAAGATGCCCCAAGACCTAGTTACGTATTATCAGAGTTGACGCTGCTGATGATGTAAGTGTCGATTGTAAGTCCTATTTATAGTATCTAGCAATTTACTTCTGGTCAGATTTGGGCGGTAACCACATTGTTATGGCCTATGGTTTCCATTTTTTCTTGATTCCTAGTGAATTTAAGCCACATATAGCTTCTTGGTGAGATTTGAAGTTGAGAATTAATCAACACATGTGCTTTTGTTTTGCTTGACTATGGATCTAGTAGCTAGCACTTAAAATGGAATATGCAAGCCATGTAACGTGTCAAATAAAAATACGATTGTGAAAGAGTCACAACAGCACACGTTTTATGGTTTTTGCTCGGTTGAGAGCTGAGCTCCCAAGAAATTTAAGGCATGGTGGAGACTATCTGAATGTAAGAACTGTACAGACTGGAATAGACAGCATCCCACTGCTTGAATTTTATTACAGATGACAAAATAAGTTTACAACCATATAACTGCAGCATCATGGATGACAAAAATCCATAGCCTTATTCAGACATCTCTGATATTCTATTCAGATTGACAGAACATGCTAAAGCAGGCTGATCACTCATTTGTAACCTTCACTACTTGCTTTCCAACGTTTCGGCCACTGAAAAGGCCAACCAAAGCAGAAGGACCATGCTCGAGACCTTCAGTTATGTCTTCCACATAAACAATCTTCCCTTCCCTGATATAAGGCAGCACAAAATCCAGGAACTTGGGATACTGGTCAAAGTAATCGAATATTATAAACCCTTCCAAACGGATTCGCTTAAAAACAACAGTCGTTAGGTTTTGAACGCCTTCAGGTTGCTGAAGATTGTATTGAGAGATCATTCCACAAGCAGCAATGCGACCATGGAATCTCATGTTAAGAAGGACTGCGTCAAGCATTTTACCCCCAACATTCTCAAAGTAAATGTCAATGCCTTCAGGGAAGTATCTGATGACACAAACAAAACTCAAACCATAAGGGGCATTTTGAATCTCCCACTAGCTATAGGATTGCTTACTGGGTGACAATTTTGAGTTTCTGCTAAATTTTATATCTGGCAAGCGATGCAAATTACTCTGTGAATATTAAAGCGTAGTGAAATCATTGGTTGAAAAATGCCTTCTGTGAAGTACACCTAAAGTTTCAACGCTTGGTAATCTATAAAGAGTCACCACAGATCAAGTGGTATCTAAACCAATAGGGCATGCAAAATTTATCAAAAGGGTTTTCCATGGAATGAAGTGTCACAAAAAAAATCTATTATGAGACTGCATATCAAGCAAAATCAATGGCTGCAAACCTTGACTCAAGAGATAAGACATTCTAAATTTAATTACCAGTGCTATGTGAACAGAAACCCTTGAAACCACTACTCGCCGCCAACATTGACTCCCATGCACAGCTAAATGTCCAAAGACTGACCTTAACATTAATTGAAGCTTGCTGTAAAATTCTCTAATGCAATTACAAAGACTGACCTTTTCAAAGCCGCAACCAAGTCATTCTCCTCTTTATAATTGAAAGCATCATCAAACCCAAACTTGCTTTTCAGTAGTTCAACCTTGTATACCATAAAAGTAGATCAAAATCTAATCAGCTAACATGTTCAAGATGAAATCATTCAATCAACTCCCACCAATTGAAGAAGAAAGACAGGAAAAGGGTGACATAAAAATTGTAAAGCTGATAAGTTACTACCTAGAAAGGATGATCGTGCTCCATGATTTTTATGAATTTTAATGAACAAGATTCTAGGACGAGTACAAAGTAAAATAGATGATAGAAAGAAGCCACCAAGTAGAATAAGGTTCTAAGCTGCCCCACCTTTTCTTTACTTCCAGCACTTCCAACAACATAGCAACCCATCAACTTTGCAAACTGGCCAACAAGCTGACCAACAGCACCAGATGCTGCTGAAATGTAGACGCGCTCCCCTTTCTTTGGAGAACAAACTTGATAGAAACCAAAATAAGCAGTCATACCAGGCATGCCTGTAAAGGCAAATTCACATACGGGATTTGGCTCAATAATTAAAACAAGCAAAACAACATTAACACAAGAAAAGCAGACAGAAATCGAAACACCCGAATGCATTCTTTTAAGACTAACAAGATTGGCTTTATTGCTGCAGAACTCTAAGGCTTTGCAACTTGCTTGCTGTCAATTGTGCAATCCAATTTACCAACAATTGTTCCTCTCATAATGAACAGAACTTACATCAAGAAGGCTAACAACTTACCAAGAATTCCAGTATAGTAGGAAAGGGGCACATCAGTATTGTGAATTCTGAAGAGTTTCTCAGGTTCTTTTATTAAACTGTACTCTTCCCACCCCATTTTCCTCCCCCAAACCAAGTCACCTTTCTTGAAGCCAGGGTGCCTAGAATCAACAATTTCAGACACCCCATGTCCATCTATTGGCTGTTCAATTAAAAAAAAAGAGAAATCACAAAGCAATTTTGGAACTATCCCACATCTTCATACACTAACATAAACAGCCATTTGGTCTTGAATTCCAAAACATATTTAAATTAATAGCAAAAGAAACCCTTTTTTTAATTAACTAATAGACATCCCATTGGTCTTGAAGTACAAAACATATTTAAAAAGCATGATTGCTTTTTTAATTGCTTTCTTAATCATTTCTTTGTTAAACAAATCCCATAATTACAATCAACATCCGACTAAAATCTTCCACTTTCCTAGTCCCACATATAAAAAACAATCAAATGAATTGCTGTGTAATAATAAACAAAACGAAACAGCATATATATATTGGTGTTTCTTGCAGTTCAAATATATATAGATCAGAGAGAGAGAGGGAACATACAGAGTCAAGAGTGAAGGGAGAGAAGTCGGGGTCATCAACTGGACGATTTGCCATGCGACCACGCATGTAAGGGTCACAAGACAAGTAGAGATTCTTAACCAACACAGCATTATTGCTACTCTCATCTTCTGGTAGTTTGAGTTTTATGGGACTTGTTTTCACGTACATGTCTGCTTCTTTTGGAAATCCAGTGACATAGCCCTTCAATATGACCTGCTTGTTGCTCACTTCTTCGCCACTACTTGCCATAATTCTCCCTTATCTTTTCCTCTTCTGCTACTAAAACCAAAACAAAATGGTAGATTGTTGATGTTTGAGATTTCAAAAGGCAAAACCCATTATTTATAAGGGATTGAAGGAAAGGGAACTTGTTCAAGGAACCAAAAAAAAAAAAGTAGAGGAATGGACCACCACCATCAAAGATATACAAACAGTTACACACACTAAATAATTATAACTTAACCAAATAACATATTGATTCTTAATTAAATAAGATAAATAATTCATATTATTATATAAAAGTACTGCAGAGCTAAACTAATCGATTATTTAAAAGAATTTCTTTTCCCGATACTTGCACATAAAAACAAATAATTAATGAGCTTAAATTAAAATGGGAAGAATGAAGAGATAAGATTTTAGTGCGTATCTTCTTCTTCTTCTTCTTGTCAGTCTATGTTTTAGAATTTAGATAGAAAATAGTAGAAATAAAGACTTAAAATGATGGGCGAGAAGAACCCATGCATGTTGCGTATGAAAGGGCACATAAAAGCAATAATATGAGGGCCAGAAATTGACTCCAAACTTACTTAAGCCACGTGTATATTGCTGGATGCATAAACCACATTTTGCTTCTTCTTGGCATGATTCACGCCGGTATGTTTGATATTGCGGTACCTGTGAAGAATCAATGACCACACAAATTTAAGCCGCAGTTCAGAACCACTTCAAAAATAAATTTAGATTTCTTCTTTATATTCAATTCTTTAACTAAACAGTATTTATCCCTTTTTCTTCATCTTTTCAGCAAGCGGACAATCTAGTACGGGGTTTTGAAAATATTAATTGTTTTTAGTATTTTTATTTGAAAATATATTAAAATAATATTTTTATTTTTTAAAAATTATTTTTAATATAGCATATCAAAATAATTAAAAAAATATCAAAAATATTAATTTAAAATATAAAAAATTAATTTTTTTAAAAATACTTTTAAAATACAAAAACAAAAAACTCATCAAAGATTTCAACACTGTCATCCTAAAATCTTGTGGAGCTTGCGAGGTGGGGCTCCCCAATAATCAAGCTAGCGTTGGGATCCAGCGCCTGGTGCTCTACTTTTATGTTAGGGTAAAGACCATACACAACATTGATTGAAGGTTATGACACTCAATTTTATGAATTTCTTTTGTTTAAAGATAAATTTTATAGCCAAAAGGGTTTACGTAGACTCAAATTTGGTCTTCGATAATTGGAAGTGTCGTCAAACTCAAATTCGATCTTCAATAGTTCAACCTAGCTAGTTTATCATCATAAAATAATGAGAAATTTGTAACCAAGTCAGCATGTCATTCCCACCTTTTCTTCACTTCCAGCACCTCCAACAACATAGCCGAGCAACCCCCACATCAAGCTGACCAACTGCCCCAGGTGCCGCTGAAATGTAGAAGCCTTCGCCTTTCTTCGGAGAACAAATTTCATAGAAACCAAAATATAAGAAGTCATCCCTGTAGAAGCAAATGCACCAATTAACTGACTAATGTCGAAACAAGAAGCAGAAATGGACTTCTAAGTCTACGAGGACTTGCCAGGAATTCCAGTGCTGTAGTAAGAAAGGGGTACTTCAAATCAGGATCATGAGTAATTGGCAAATTTCTCATGCCACTGCGCTTGTGGGGATAACAAGATAAGCAGAGATTCTTAACCAAAACAGCGTTGTCGCTAGCTACTTTCTTAATTTCTGGTACTGTGAGTTTGATGGTGCTAGCTGTCACGTACGTCTGATTCTTTTGGAAAACCAGTGACATAGTCCTCGAGTATCCCCTGCTTCTTGCTCGCTTCTTCACCACCCATATCACTTGCCGTACTCTTTTGGCTGATTAATATGCTTTCCCTGTTGCTCTCTCGCAAGTTTCCAACAAGGCCAAGCCAATTATTTACAGGACTCGACTACTGTATATTTCAATTCTTGCTGGACGGTTGGGCCGGGTAGTAACTCTGATTATGAAAAATAAAATTTAATAACGTAATAATTAATATTTTCGAACTAATTTTTATTAAAATCCTTCTGGGTCAACTAAATCAACATTAATGCTTACATGGGAATTGAAATCGCGTCGACATAGGGAGCATATCCACTTACATGTGAGGCTAAATTTCCAAAGACTAATTAATTACATCACCAAAGCATTCATTTATTACATAAGCATAATTAAGATTCTTAATGCATAAACACAAATGAACGAGGAAAGATCAGCAAATGTCCAGTGGGCTGTAAGTTAAACAGGCATAGGCCTTTTTCACTTTGGGTACATACATGGCCAGTGGGGCCGAAAACAAATGGCCTGATCATAGTAATATCAGCCCATGGACTTGAAAACAGCATGCTTTTTACAGCCATGGGCCCATGACACATAATACATTTTGAGTTCAGATTTCAGAACATGTATAGATAGATCCACAGGGGCCTGAAAACATAACTTGAAAATGTTGCTCGAAGATATTCAACAGCAGGCTGGTCAGTCACGCACAACTTTCACAACTCGCTTTCCCTAACTCCATATCCATGCACATCTTCCTTAACAAATGCCATCTCCCAAAAATCACTATTCGAACTCTTAGTCGAAATCCTGAGCATCGCTTCTCCGAAATTTGATAACTTGGGTTCAAAATTCCTATCAAGTAAAATACTCCTTGAATTTATGTTGAGATGCACCTCGCGGGCATTGTAGCCATGGTGGAGCCATGCCAGGCCTCATGCTACACCAACTGCTATTTTCACCCTCAAAGGCCATTCCAGAATCTTCTTCTGGGCTTCCACAGAATGCAGCCAATCGAAAAGGTTTCCATTTGATATATACTTGTACACCAGAAGCCTTTCCTTTGATTCTATGCAGAATCCTAGCAGTGGCAGCAAGTTATTATGTCTCAATCTGCCCAATGTTTTCAATTCTGATACCATATGTTCCTCAAAGTGTCGAGAATCATGCATTCTCTTCTCCGCAACGAACCAACCATTAGGAAGGGTAGCCTTGTACATGGTTCCCATTAGTCCCTACCCAATGATGGTGCTTTGGCTAAAATTTTCGGTTGCTTTGCTGAGATCTCTGAAATTCATTCTTGTGACAACTTTCTCCAACACAGAAATCTGTGGATATATTCATCTAAGTTTGATTAGTGCTATAGTATGCATCTAAATAAAATCCGAACCAGATAGGACATCAGGACTATGCCTAGATTTTACTCTAATCCATGGATTCAGCTTCTTATATAATAGTTGTGGCAAAGGATGATAAAGAAATAAACAATTACAGCATACAAAATCTTAACAACTGTACCAAATGAAACAATATCCTCCGTCCTTCTCCATCATAAGCCTGATCGAAAATTGACGGAATCTGAAATAAAAAACAAGATCAGGCTGATTTAGACATGCGTAGCATCAACATGGAGGCTTGTTCTGTTCATACACAAACAAAAACACTATATACATGCACAGACTGTGACGGAGAAAGCACCTGTTCTGTTTTTCCCAGCAGAAGTTCTGCAGTTGGGTTCCTGCATTCTTGACGTTCTTCAGCTCTCCTCTGCTTCTTTGGAATCATCGAAGATAGCATTTCTGCTACTGTGATTTTGTTATTTCTCTTCCCTACATACATCCAGGGTACGCAATAGGAAGTGAAAACAACAATAGTTGAAGTCATCCAAAAGACATAACCAATCATAAACCCGCTTTTGAATGAATCTTTAAACTTCCTGTTGACACTCCTTTCGTCATTAATTGAGCAACTTGTCAATAGCTCTCCACAAAGTTATTCGTTACTCGCAAAGCTGTTAGTTGAAACAGTGCCATTCACAAAGTTTGGCACTGGACCTGACAGTAGATTGTTGGAAACATTAAAGATCTTGAGCAGACCAAGCAGGGCAAGTTGTGGTGGGATATGACCTACTAGTTGGTTATGATCGAGCTTTAGGAGAGATAGATAACTGCAATTGCTAATGCTTGATGGGATTTCACCGGAGAAATTGTTAAAGGATTGATCACGATGTATATACGGTAGCCTTTCCGTGATGCCAGATGGAATCTGTCCGTGAAGCTCATTGCCTGAAAGGTCCAAGCCTGTTAAAGATGTACAGCTTTCAAATCCAACAGGAAACTAGCCCTTGAGCCCCATATTAGGGAGTCTGATCTTCAGCAACCCGCTGGAATTTGCCTTTAACCATTATATCCATTTGAATCTGCAAGGACCTGTCATGGGCTCATGTACTGCAAGTCTGAGCTGCTCTGTCTTGTCATTGTGATGGTATTTCACATCAATTTCTGAAAAGTAAATGTGTTTTTTTCATTTGGCTAAAATCGTCAGCGTCAGCAATCCATCCATTAAAAGGATGTGAATGTTTAATAACAATCTTGGACTTTACTTTGGGAGTATAAGCCATTCCTAAGAAAAAACAAGGGGTACAACAAGAAGTAAACTTGTAGCATTGTTGATCTTTCAGCACAATTGCATGCATCTTTCAGCAGCTGAAAGATTTCAGCATCAAATCCTTTCCCTGTCAGAGACTTAACCGATGGCATCACAAAGATCAGAACTATTCAGAAAATGAATAATCCATTCATTAAGAGTACTTTTTGAAGAATCAGTTATTTTGCTAAAATCCATCCCAGTAATCAGCTCAAGAAGCACAACCCTAAAACCATGCACATCTTCCTTGGGGAATGCTGTCTCCCAAGACTCAGCATTCACTCATCAAATACCTGATTTGATGTAGGATGCATATTAACTAATGTGGAACGTCTAGTAGATTTTTCATGGACCATATGACAAGTCCAAACCTAACAAAAAGTCTAGACGAGCCAAACGATTTTTTTACAAAAACAAGAATAACTTTTAATTCAATATATTCTACATACGTACTCAGGTCCCTATAGAATAATTAAGTTATCTAACACCGGTCGAAGTCAAGATCATACCCAAATTAAGAACAAAATATGTTATTTCAGAATTTTATTTATTTTCCTTGTTATTTTCGAATTTTTTTCTTAACTAGATTTTAAAATTTTATTTGGTTCATGTTTCATTAACTTTGTAGGTTTTATCTATTATTTAAACAATTCAGTTGTTATTTTTTCGGAACAGATTAAAATGTTAAAGAATTATTAATATTCAGAATTTATCACCCCAGAGTTTTCTCTCTATATAGTTAAGGGCTGCAATTTTATTTCGTGAGAAACCTAATTTCTTTCTTGTTGTTTTAAGCTGCGTTCCTCTCTCTCACAGAATGTTTTCTTGTTAATTTTAGGAGTTGAAGTTGTCTGTAGACATCATGAAGGATTTTAATCGGTCAGCAACTGGATGCAATAGAAATAGAGCTGAAAGAAAAAGGTCATAAGGTTGAGTTTTTGGAAAATGTGCGCGAAGTTGCAAAAGGCATGAAGAAGATGACCATGGATTACTCGGAAGAAAACTGCAAGGCGCTGCCGGAGAATGGATTGAATAACTCTAGAACAGCATCTCTACCATTTGAAGTGAACTTAGTTGAGAAAGAGTTTTATATTTTAAGATCCATTTGTCATTCACTATTTCAAGTGAAATTAATGTAGAAACAATCCTAATGTGAAGCAGCTGCATATGATTATAATTTATAAGATCGTCATTTGCTTGGTCTACCAAATACCAATCTCCCAAGATTCAAGACTGTTCTGATTTTGATGTCTAATTTTGGCGTCTTTATGCTTCCTTTTTTTTTCTTGGTGTTTTTCTGATGGTTAATTGTTGACATCTCGCTTTATCTCCTAAGAAAGTTTATAATGTTAGTGTTTCTCTTGTGCTCGTGTACTGTTTCTCGAGTACTGCCATAGGCCCGGGCAAAGAATACAGAGAGAGACAGAGATGTAAGCTTTTTGTCTATTTCGATTCTCATAGCCCTCTCCA
>Ga0325414_1007864_pt1 | contig 11278 bp, 8 predicted proteins | sample PopdelMetagenome_8_FD_206183 | JGI IMG/M metagenome (GOLD analysis project Ga0325414, IMG submission 206183) | Populus deltoides microbial communities from Bellville, Georgia, United States - Leaf-PdKOR-R3 | ecosystem: Host-associated > Plants > Phyllosphere > Phylloplane/Leaf | place: USA...
TAATATTCTTAATTAAATAATATTTTTTCATCCTGGTTTAAATTTAAAGTTTAAATAACATATAGATTAATTAATAAATCTTTATGATCCCAGTATATTAATTGTTAGAGATTTAACTGTATTTAATCAATGCAATTATTTGTCTAGTATATGATTTTTATCCACGCCAGCAATTGGCGTACCAATAAAAATGTACACAGAAGGATCACCCTAGATCCCCGTATCGCGAGAAGTTGACTCGCAGCGCGGCTTTTGATCTCATGCCACCTCAGAAATCAGATTCCCACGTGGTATTAACATGGCAAGGCTGCGAGCCTTCATTTTGTCCACGTCATCGAGAGAGAAAACTGGAGTATAATAATATCTCTTCTAAGTGTTTTTGCCCCCAGCAATATCTGTGTTTTATTTATCTTTTCTCAACCAGTCAAGCCGTTTCTTCTTCTTTTCAGATTTGGTGAGTGAAACCCTAGAAAGGTAATGTATTCGCTTTATCAGTCTATAATATGTGTTTTAAACACTTGAATTTTTGAATTCTGATAACCGGACCGAGAGGGGGAATGGATTTTAGAAGGTAAAATCATTATTTTCTTTTGTTGTTTGATACGCTGGAGAGCTGTAGATCAATTTTTCCTGGAAAATGAAACGAACTGTATTGTTTTCTCGACAAAATCTGGAGTTTAATTGATTTATTTTTTTTATTTTTCGTTGTTTTTGTTGTGAAAATTTTGAAACTGTACTGCCCTGTGAACTTACTAACTTATCGTCTGCTTGGTTGCTTAGAAAACTGAAGAAAAGAAGCTTGTTTTGAATTATTGAGGTTTGCTTCGAAGAAATGAATTACTACTTTTCTTGTAAATTTTTGAATTCATGCTTTTTTTTTTGTTTACCTGGTCAGAATTTGGTAGATTTGATCTCTGTTACAATAATATGTTTGGTTTTTGAGAAAATTGAAATGAAGGAAGAAGAGAAGTATGGAAACTCAGGGACTCAAGAAGTTTGGATAGTAAGGGGCAAAAAACTAGCTTGGATTTTTTGTATATGGTTCGAATTCACAATAAAAACCCAGAGAGAAAAAAAGTAAAGTCACATAGGTTTATTAGAGTTTGTTGGATTATTCTGGAGTAATTGTTCTTGCTTTGATTGGGCCATGTGGATAAAAAATTAAAAATCTAGCTTTGTTTTATTGCTGTATGAAGTAAATTGTATTTCATGTCCATTTCTTGGATTCTTTTATTGCTTTTTATAGCCTGATTTTTTATTTCGAGCGAGCGATGGGAGACATTAATAATTGTTCCATGTTGCAGGTTTGTCTGCTTGCCTTAAAATTATGAAAAACAAAACTTTGACTCTTCATCCTTTTTTTCTTCTTCTCATTTTCAAGAATGAGTTTCAAATCTTATCTTTGATGTATTCAGTGTCTGTAGAAGAATAAAATGTTTTAACTTTGCCAAGCTAAATACTTCGAAACCTTGTGTTCAATTTAATGTTTTCACCACTCAAACCATTAAACTTAATTTGTCTTTTTTCCATAATTTCTCTGCCACCGATGTGTAAGATATTGCTAAGCTATCAACATCTTTGAGCATTCAATGCACATCATACTGTATTTCAGGGATTCTGGTTTTGTTTATTACATCTGATGTGTAACTTGTATATCTTGTGTAGGACTTGCTGAGCTATTGTGTTTGCTGTAGTTACCATCTCGGAGATAATGTAATTTGCTATCCATCTTGCAGAATTAGGAATATTTTCTCACCTACTCAGTCCAGTGTGTTTCTCATTAATGTCCTTGAATCTGATTAATGTCAACAGTTCAAATGAATAAGAATGCTCTCAATGAACAACGGGTTTGCGGAGCAAAATCATATTGCAGAAGATGAGCAGAAGAAAATAAGGGACGGGATCATGGGTGAGGACCAGGAGCTCTCAGAGGAAGGTGAGTCCCAGATTAATGAGGATGAAAAAGATGTGAATGATAAGGGCATGGAATCGCTTCAGGTCCTGACCGATGCACAGGTTGTTATTCAGAGCCAACAGCAACAGTCTCAAGGGCCTTTGGTTCACTGGGAGAGGTTCCTGCCTCGTCGGTCTCTAAAGGTTCTGCTTGTGGAAAATGATGATTCAACTCGCCATGTTGTCAGTGCGTTGCTTCGAAATTGCGGCTACGAAGGTAAAAAATTATGCTGTCAACTCATTTGCTTAAGAGCTAGCTTGATCTGCGATCTAAAGTAGATACTTTATATCATGTAAAGAGAATGGTGCATGAGCTAGAAAGTATTGTCATTACTTTGATCAGAGAATGAGGACCTAAACTTTATATGAAAAAAGAAGAAGATGCATGCGGTAATGATATCTTTTTATATTGTAGAATCCTTTGTGCAATTTCAGTCAAGTGTCTTTTTTTAACTACTCCATTCTATTGAGGTGTGTTAGAATAGGAAGTCTGATGAGTGATGCCCTGAGATGCACAAGAAACTGAAGATCCCTTTTATTTCAAATCAAGAACATGAAAATATGCAAGTGATGGCAATTATGAAGAAACTGTCTATCTAGCTCTCACTCCTGATTATTAAATATTTGAAGATCATTCGAATATTCAAGATTATTCATTTATATAATATCTTGTTTGTCATTAGGGTTTTCATTTTTCATTTTTTCAGTTAAAATGGCTTTGTTTAGGAACTTATTCTAGTGGTGCTGACTTTCTCCCTGTACCATTTCAAAGAAAAGCAAGTCCACCTTGAGAGGTGTAGAAAGAAGAGTAATGGTTCCAGTTCCTATTCTGTATTAGGTTTGATGATTACTTATGAGAGTCCATATTTTTTCTGGAGTCGCATTTTTTGACGATTGGACTTTAGATTTAGTTACTCCTTATCTTGACTGTTCTATTTTTCTTCCTCTGGTTTTCTCCTCCACTTTCATATCTGTTCTCTTTCCTTCCCCAATCTCTTCTCATCGTGCCACATCCCCAGGGTAGATCAGCTGTTATCAATCAATCCAAATTAATCTGTTATCAAAGGGTGTTCATTTGAGGGGGTGTGTTGGAGAATAAACACCTATTAATGTAAATCATATCTTGAAACCTCACCTAACAACTTATGTTATTGGGTTGAGATGGTTCTTTGACACTTAAACACCTCAACTCAAGGACTCATTAATCATGATTCTCAAGCTTCTGATTAGAGATAGGGTTACATAGAGTTTGATAAAGGTATTTGCCTAAAGAATCTTTTTTTTTTGGGTTACCCAAGCTTTTTTTTGGGGAGGAGGACTTGGCACCATTGAACCACAAGGCTCAATGGCATCCTCTAAGGATCTAAAATTTGAGAAAGTTGGGTTCTTTTTCTGACATTTCCCCCTCATTCCTTTGATTCTATCAAAATGATTTTTATACTATTTCCAAAAACCTGGTTTTCACTTTGGGATTTAGATGGCAACAGATCTGGTAGTTTATAACTTGGTTTGATACGAGAGTTCGAGACGAGTTGTATTTTTTTCTTTGTTTTTTATATATTTATGTGCTGTAAAGTTATCATGCATGATAAAATATAATTATGCAATGGTCAATCTCTCTCTCTCTCTTCTTTTTTTTTCCCTTCATGTATTTAATGTAACTTTTTAATTATGGCTCTTAGATGTAATATATAAGTAATGATTGGTAATTTGATAAACGCTGTAATTTCTCAGGGAAGTGACAGATAATGTAAATTACTCTCTTTAATTACTCCAACAAATGCCTGGAACTTTCTCCTCTTTGTTTCTGTTCTTCCTATTTATAAAGCTAACAATCACTCTCTCTCTCTGTATTTTTATTTTTAGCTACTGCTGTAGCAAATGGTCTACAAGCTTGGAAGCTGTTACAAGATCTGACAAATCACATTGATCTTGTTTTAACTGAGGTGGCTATGCCTTGTTTATCAGGCATTGGCCTTTTAAGCAACATTATGAGCCACAAAACTTGCAGGAATATTCCTGTAATTAGTGAGTGTGCTTCTTCTATTTTGTTCTTTTGAAACTGACACTGTTTTACGACTTTCAACTTAACAAATTGATGCTTTTAACTGTTACACCTGTTGACCTTCTGTGCAGTGATGTCATCTCATGATTCCATGAATGTAGTCTTTAGGTGTTTGTCAAAGGGTGCAGTTGACTTTTTAGTGAAGCCTATTCGAAAAAATGAGCTTAAAATCCTTTGGCAACATGTTTGGAGGAGGTGCCACAGCGTGAGTTGCTAACTTATGCCATTTTGTGTAACAAACAATAACTTGGACCAATTTTTGGACCTCAACTTCAGGTCTGCCATATATATTTATATATATAGATGCATTTGCATGTCAATTGTTGAGAAATTCAAGCTTGAAAGGAAGATGTCAATTTTGCTAGGAGCACCACCATGGATTCAAATTTCAACTATTTACATCGTGGGAGCTTTGTATGGATTTTTGTTGGCCTTTTCTGTCTTCACCATATTTACCACTCCGGTGATATAGGATCACAGAAAAGTGCAAAGTTTTGAAATTCTGTTTTGCTTTTTTTATTCATCATTCATCAGGCTAGTGGTAGCGGGAGTGAGAGTGCTGTACGGGCTCAAAAATCCTCGAAGTCAAAAGGTGCTGATGAGTCCGATAATGATACTGACAGCAATGATGACGATGACATTGGAAGCATTGGTTTGAATGCAAGGGATGGAAGTGACAACGGAAGTGGTACCCAGGTATTTTTTTTTATGAACAAGCTTATACTTTGATATTTATGAAGGGAAAAAAGAAAAGTACATGGATAGTAATAGAGTAGTGGGTAATAATGGTATTCCTTGTACTTTGGGGACCACAATTTTTTTATGCCAGTTAAAAATGGGAATTAATAATTAGAAACTATTAAAGATACCACTCCAAATCCACCTGTCAGCAATTATATAATGGAATGCCGTACCTAGCCATATTCAATACTTTTGTTTGCAATCAAGCAAGGGTTAGAATATTCAAGTAAAAAATTTGCCTCCTGTCTTATGCTGAAGAACTTCAGCATTTTCAGTCTTTCCATAATCAAACTTCAGAAACCCTAGAATTGAGGTGCAATATATACAAGTACAAGCTGGGCTTATGATCTTTTCCCAGTGTCTTGTTATCATGTTAATATCTCAGCGTTTTGCAACTAACTAAGGGGATAGCCCATAAACTAATGTACAGGGATTAAGACGGCGGGATTGGAAAAGTACATGATGGTGTTATTTGTCAGCATAAGCACTAGATAAATAGTTAAACAAAAAAACCATAGATAAAACAGAATGGCCAAAAGGATTCCATATAGCGAGCACAATTTCATCAAAGACTGCACGATTTTGTATCTTTCCTGTGTTTTTCAGTGGGTTTGTTAATGTGCATGTGTGCACACGAGCATCTGTTTTATGTGTGTATAGACAGCTAATGTATGGAAAGGTACTTTTTGCTAGGAAAGGTACCTTAACATATTAATGTTAACACATGGCAGATTTCTAACAGAATGCCGCATCCTGTAACAAAGATTCCATATTAACTCTGTCTTTGCAGAGTTCCTGGACAAAGAGGGCCATTGAAGTTGACAGTCCCAAACCAATGTTACCGTGGGACCAATTAGCTGATCCTCCTGATAGCACATTCGCCCAGGTTATTCACTCAAGGCCTGAGGCATGTGACAACTGGGTGCCCCTGGCTACAACGAAGAAGTTTGGAAAGCAGGATGATGAACTTGGTATGTATGGCTCTGTATGCAGTGATTGTTTTTGAACTTTATTCTCTGATACCCCCTATCTCCCTCCTTTTCTTGACCTTTGGTTGAAATTATACTGCAATGAATTCGTAGATAACTTTGTTATGGGCAAGGACTTGGAGATAGGAGTACCTAGAATTCCAAATTTGCAGCATAAAGATCTAAGCAAAGAGGTACTGACCAACATAGCAGGGAATAATGGAGAGAAATTTCGTGAAATAAAATCAGAACAGGACAGTGGGCATTTAGAGAAAGGACAACTGGAGCTCAACAGTGAAAAACACAATAGAGAATTGAGAAACCAAGGCAATGATCTCAAGGGTGTCATGACAAACATTACTAATCCTCGGATTGAAAGTGAAGTCGTAGACATCTCAAACAGTCTCTCTTCAAACAAAAAGAATGAGGTCATCTATGAGACCAAGGAGATGCCTTCTCTTGAACTGGTTTTGAAAAGGCTGAGAGATACTGGAGATGCTTGGGCCAGTGCCAATGACCGAAATGTGTTGAGACATTCAGACCTTTCAGCATTCTCAAGGTAGGATAAATTTGGATTCTGACCATATCCATTCTTTGGTCCTTCAATGGAGGTACATCCTAAAGTTGAATCTTCATTACTATGCAGGTATAATTCTGCTTCAACCGCTTATCAGGCTCCAACAGGGAATGTAGGTAGCTGTTCTCTGCTTGATAATTGTTCAGAAGCAGCAAAAACAGAATCAATGCAAAATCTTCAATCCAACTCAAATAGCACACCTCGTAATCTATGTTCCAATGGAAGTAGTAACAACAATGACGTGGGCTCTACAACTAATAATGCTTTCGCCAAACCTTTGGTAATCAGAGACAAGCCAACACCAAAATCTACAGTTAAATGCCTCCATCCTTCTTCTGCCTTCCAGCCAGTGCAGAATGACCATACACCTCATCCTCAGCCTGTAATACAGGGTAAGGGTGATGCTCCAATCGCCAACACAATTCTGGCTCAATCAAGAGGCATGAACAAGCAAGGCCAAGTGCAACACCATCGTCAGTGTTCATAACATGCCCCTCACCATCCGTAATGATTTGTCTTTGAAAAATATCAGTAATGATTTGTCTTTGAAAAATATGGCAGCTGCAGGTCCCCGGTGTGGGTCATCTAACTTGTTGAGCACACCCATGGAAGGAAATGCTGGTAATTACAGTATGAATGGGAGCAATGGTCAAAATGAGAGCTGCATTGCTTTGAATCCCAGAGGAATAAACTTGGAGAGCAATAGTGGGGCAGCTGGAAAAGACGAAAATCCTGGTACAGGTGATGAAAGTGGGAGCAGGAGCGGAGGCAGTCAAAATTGCTTTGCACTGAGAGAGGCTGCATTGAACAAATTCCGCCAGAAGAGGAAGGAGAGATGCTTTGAGAAGAAGGTAGAACTGAAATTGCAGCATAATTAGATACAAACTTAGAACTCATTTATTTTCTCTTAAAGGACTTTTGGTGAAAAGAGTCCTAGCATGTAGATAATCTTAGTAAAAGATGGATAATTTGAACTTTGTGAGACATCCAAAGACTAAAAATATCTCTCAATTCTTTACTTATTTGTGCATGGATAAACACCCAACCCTAAGATCAATCACCAAGGACTTGTGACTTATCAAGCATCAGACATTTTCTTTACTAGTATTAGCATTGAAAACATTAATTATCCCAACAGTCATCTAAGTAAATTTGTGAAACTAAGAATAAAGCATCTATTATGATGTTACCTGTTGTTTCTATATTGTAGTATTTAAAGTTTACCTTGTATTTACATAATCTTTTCTAGGTTCGATACCAGAGTAGGAAGAAGCTGGCAGAACACAGACCCCGTGTCCGAGGACAATTTGTGCGACAAGTACCATTTGAACATAAAGATGAGGATGCACATAGCTAATCTGACCTGTTACCAGCTTGTGCCTTGGGAATTTTGTGCTTGAGATCGGTTGGATTATGCTTGGCAGGAAAAATTACAGAACCTCTGTTATCAAAGACAAATTATTAACTGTGTAAAGAGCTGTTCAGAAGGACATCTTGGACTATTCTATGATTGTGGACTAATATACATGTTACTACCACGGACTGCTACAACTAGATAGAAGGTAACCCTTCACAGGGTAGCCTTCTCCAATAAATGAGCTGTTCAATCTGTGTTGTATTGTAGTTTACAGGACTGCCTGAAACTTGAAAGGTTATCATTTGTTCTCCTTGTATGGATTCTGTTCTCTAATTATAACGCCTCTGTTCTCATTTTGTTTCTTCTGTTGTCATAAACAAGGAATCCAACGTGATGATTGCTCGGGGTCGGTAGACCATGAATGTTTGAACAGGCCCCATAATCAACTTATCCGGTGACTCCTGGAACTGAATCATCGGCTACCCTAGCAAGGTGGTGAGTAGACCATTGCAAATAAGGCAAAAACTCGTGATGAATTGATGATACCGCAAAAGCACTCCATAAACTATATTTTTTACCGAGGATATTTTCCCTTAAGGCCTACACGTTATGTAAACCCATGAATTCATTGAGCAAGAATTCCAAGACGGTTGTCAAACCTAGACAAGCTCCAGGCAATTAGTTCAACCTCCGAATCAAAGTTTAGTCGGAAAAAAAAAGCAAATAAAAATTCAAAGGAAGAGGTTTGACTTCTCTCTTTATGTTAAGATTCTTTCTCTGCCAGTTATCGTTGTCGAGTTAGATTATTGCTGCAAGTTATCATAACAGTACTATCCTTCAGGGCAAGTTCCAAGCCCCAGCGAGACATCTGCAGGAACATGTCAGTACATAATTTTGTTCTAACGATGATCAAGATAAGTTACGTAACACATATTTTTGCCTTCTTTAAAAGCCTTTTTTTTTTTTTGGAGCATGCATGAATCTATTCGTAGGGAGTGGCAAACTGATACTTCAGTTCTGACTTCTGAGATGAAGCTAAAAAACCACTGAACCTGTACATCATAAGTATTCCCAATTCTATTTGTTTTGAAATGCTCATCAAACAAGACGAAAAACGATGGTTTCAAATTGACGCTGAAGATAAATCAGGAAATTCTATTCAGGAAAAAAAAAAAGGAAATCTCTTTTCATTCTTTCTGGAAGATCACATTTTTCTTGTAATTTTCATCACTGGACACATGCCTCCTCTCCACATGAAAAAATATGCAGCCTCTTTGCACAGTTCCGATAACTAGAAATCTTTGCTCCCATCACAAAAGGTAAGTGTCGATCCAAACACGGCAAGTTTGGCTCCTTAAGTTTGAGTACCGGGATGGAAGCAGTCAACACTACTTTCCTTGGCCATGAAGTGGAAATTGCTTATCTTGTTCTTTGGGCTCCCCCTCACATTGCATATTCCCCTGTTCAAAACTGTCAACTGCAGCAAGATAAAATTATGATAAAATTTGTGAAACGGGAGCAATTAGTCACAGCATCAGATTTAAGCTTTTAGCTTGCAGTCTCAAGACCATTATGTCAAAGCAAAGGGGAAGTTTTCAGTTTGAGATGATGCTACCCGGTTCCATGACCGTTAGAAGGAGGAGGAGCTCTTTGCAATTTTATTGGTGGAACTAACAAGCCCTTCTTTTCTCTGTGTTGCAGCTTTTTTTTTTTATGTGCCCAAATTAGAGCCATGAGCCATTTGGCACCAGCTGGCACTCTCATTATCACTCTGGGTCCGTTATTTTAAAAGAAAGTCAAAACTTTGAAAACGACAAAGCCCCCATGCCCCCTCCCAATTTAAATAAATGACACTTTCTTTTCTGCCGTTTGATCAATCATCATGCCATCATCTCAAAACAATCAGCTTTACAAAAACAATATCAATTTTCTGAACGGTATTAAATTCAAGTTCTTGTTGATTGAGCCTAAACAAATTACTCGCATTGTATCCCTAATAAAAAAAAAAAAAGTGATTTCTTCTTAGATTTCTACTAAAAAATTGTAACTTGAAATGCACGAAAAATCTCATGGTATTTAAGTTGTGATTACTAAATATTTATAAATATAAAAAAAAAAACATATTCGATCCCGTGAAGAAATAAAAAAATTCTTTTTTATTATTTTCTTTTTTTATCTCTCTATTTTATTAAAAAAGTATTATAAATATTCAATAATTACAATATTCACGGTAAAATTCATGGGAATACACGTTCATTAAAGTTAACAAGAAAATCAATTTTAAGACAGTTATTTGATTTGACAAATGGGTAGACAGGGGGGCACTTTTGGTGTTGTCTAATACGATGAATTACGGCTTTCACTGTTTATGTTTTTCACAAACTTGGATGTTGACATGGTGTTTCCTTCGATTTTTTTAAATGTTTTTATTTAAAAATATATTAATATAATATTTTTTAAAAAATTATTTTTGATATTTAATATATCAAAACACTTCAAGAATATATAAAAAAATATTTTTAAGTAAAAAAAAAGTGATTTCTTCTTAAATTTCTACTGAAAAATTGTAACTTGAAATACATGAAAAGTCTCATGGTATTTAAGTTATAGTCACTAAATATTTATAAATACAAATAGGATGGAAAAAATCATATTCAATCTCGTAAAAAAAATTCTTTTTTATTATTTTCTATATTTTATTAAAAAGTATTATAAATATTCAATAATTACAATATTCACGGTAAAATTCATGGGAATACACGTCCATTGAAGTTAACAAGAAAATCAATTTTAAGACAGTTATTTGATTTGACAAATCGGTCAAAGATTATATATGTCTGAAACGGAGGATCCCTTTTGGTGTTGTATAATACGATGAATTAAGTACAGCTTTTACTGTTTACGTTTTCCATAAACTTAGATACTGTTTAATACTGTGCTATCAATTATTTTTAAAAATATTTTTTATTTTAAAATATATTAAATTAATATTTTTTATATTAAACCAATAAAAAAATACAGAAAAATAATTTTTTTAAAAAAACATGCTCAGCTGCGGAAACAAACGGGATCTAGTGTGGAAAAATAATGTAAATAGTTAAGCAAACTAGTTATTTATCAAATATCTGTATGTTTTTTTTTTTTTTTTCCAGCCGGGCAAGTTCATTAATTTAATGAAAAATCCTCCCCTTAAACACGGTTTGCAAAAGTAGCGTTTTCAAACCCTCGATTCTGCCGCCAAAATGCCACTGGCAAAGGATGTTTCGAAAAACCACGCTATTATTTTCCACCTGGAAACATACCGCCTACCGGGTGGCGTAGAGCAGGTGAAGTGGAGTTTTTTTGTTTTTGCAAAGGAGAGCCCTGAATCCAAGAAGAAAAAACAAGAGAGGAGATGAATATAGAAAGGTATTAGATATTTTGATTTTTAAAAGTATTTTTTATTTTAAAATATATTAAAATTAATTTTTTATTTTGATATCAGAATATCAAAATTATAAAAATATAAAAAAATAAAATTCACCTCACTTCCACACAGGTCACCAGTGCATTTAAAATTAGTTGATTTTGATTGCTGTTTTTTTTAGAGATTACTAGCTTCATTTGGTTGAAAAAAA
>Ga0325414_1007865_pt1 | contig 11277 bp, 7 predicted proteins | sample PopdelMetagenome_8_FD_206183 | JGI IMG/M metagenome (GOLD analysis project Ga0325414, IMG submission 206183) | Populus deltoides microbial communities from Bellville, Georgia, United States - Leaf-PdKOR-R3 | ecosystem: Host-associated > Plants > Phyllosphere > Phylloplane/Leaf | place: USA...
ATAAACCACGTGAAAATACTTTAATACCCTTGAAAGTTACCGTTGATTTTTCTGATAGAGGGGTTAAACAGCCAGCCATGACACCTTTTCGGTGAACATTGTAGATGGACATGGCCGAATAGTGTTTTCCGAAGAGGGTTTAACTTGTATTAATGTCTATCGTAAGTTCACAACTAAGTTTTAATCTCGAACTAGTTGGGATTGGCTGCATCAGTTTCATTTTCTTTTTATATCACTCTACATGATTACGGAAAGGTATTGAATTTTAAATACAAAAACAGCTGAAATCCACAAAGCAGACAAAGTGTAATGATGTGGGCTTCTAATTCTATGTATCTGATCCTAGGCTGTAGGCTAGAGTGTCAGTTCTTGTTTCTCTTTCGATCCGAGCACCGGCATGGACAAGCATGTCCCGAAGTATGAAGCTGCCCTTCAATAATATAAGGGATCACTTTTATTAAAACCTTAAACTAATCACATGATTACAGTCGGTAAGAGGCAGTCTCTTAAGAATCAATATACCTCGGAATCATAGACTCGATCCTCGAGTTCTCTTTTATGAGGGTGATAGTTAGATGTGCTCGAGTTTTGTGAAACCAAACGCCAGTCGGCAGCCCAGAGCAAAAATCCAACTCCTCAAGCTTTTTTTTTTTTTTTGGGTTTTATGGATTCTTTGTGTTCATTATTATATTGGTTTCTATTGGTTCAAAGGAGAGCATGGATGAATCATAAAAATTCAATCCCTTCTCGTGACCAAGATTTTTCGAGTCATTTCAAATAGGATTAAAATACATACTTCTAATTCATTCATAATTTATCCGTTGAAGAAGAAAAAAATTCAATTTAGACCAATTATTTTAATTACATCAATGTTGTTATTTTTAAAAAAAAAATTGAAAACGATCCGATCAAATTGATCAAATTAATCGGATTATTAAAAATCCATCACATAGAATTTCATCTTATCAAAATTAATTTTGAAAATAAAATTTATCAATGATTTTTTAAAAGAACTTTTGCTCTCAAAAGAGTAAATTACCATTAAAAAATTCATGTTAAAATTTGCAAGTAGCAAAACTAAAGAGAGATTCAAGGGTATATTAGCCATTTACTATAGGTCGTTTCCACATCTGCATACTAATCATAGTATTTCTCTGTAGCTAAAGTAATTTATCCACTTTGGATATCATTCGGCAAATTATATATATAAAAAAAAAGTGCCTTGACTTTCCCCTTTCACCTTCTCCCTAATCCAATCTTAATTAACCTAATCTTGATTCCATTACTAGTAATCCCATTCCTTTTCTCTGTCTCCACTGTTCATCATGATTCTTAATTAATTTTCTTCCCCCCACTAAACACAACAAATCCGCAATCAACCCTAAAGGGCCCCTAAATTAATAATTAAAAAAACAACTGGGTCCCACTATTTTTTAACCCTTTTATCTTATTTTCCCTCGATTTTGTTCACAGTCTCTCTCCAGTGCAGCTTTGTAATGAGAGCAGGGCATCGGTTCTCTATCCACACTGTTTTTTCTAGGCATAAAGCATGGATCTTCGATAACTTTTGTACAAGTTATACGTCTATGTCCACCAGGATCTGCTTTTTAGGCCTTGATTCACCGGCTTGAGCTCCTCATATAGATTGTAAAGGTATTCTTTTGATCACAAGGTTTCGGTGATGTTCAAGAAATGTTACTTTTTTCTGCACAATTTGTGTTATTTGGAAGTATTGTTTTGATGGGTGGTTGTTTGTTTTTGGATTCAAGCTTTGGTTCTTCTATGAGGTGCTGAGTGAAATCCTTGGAAAATGTGATATAACAAGTGGGTGGTGATTTTTGACGCAATATTCTTTACCAAATCGTTTTTTATGGTGGGCTGGTTTTCTGATTCTGTTTTGTAACCTACCTGGGGCTAGAAATATTAGGTGTCTGTGGAAACTGAGAAGAAAAGAGTAATTTTAGATCTCATGTTGTTTTGATTCTAAGAACCGAATGTGAATTCTGTTCTTCTTGGTCACATGATGTTTGTAAGATTATAAGCAATAGAGGGTTCTTGTTGTTCTGTCTTGAATTAGAGTGATCAGTTCTGTTCTACTTGGTCAAATGGTCTTTATAAGATTGTAAGCAATTGATGTTCCTGTTTTTCTGAATTTGCAGAGGTCAAAAATTTTAATTTTATTCCCCCAAGTGTTATTAGCAACCAAATGTATATTTAAAATGGTAGTCATCAAATGAAAGCTAAGGACTCTCTTTTGTTTTATTGATGGCAAGCAGGGAACAATTGAGATATTGATTTTTTTTTCCCGATATGGTAAAATGGAATCACCTCATTATGAAATAAAAGAAGTTAACAAAAAAATGGCTTTGCTTATTTTTTCTAAAGAGGCAAGGTCTGACTAGTGTCAAAGTCATAGCAAATTCAAGGAAATGATTTTTTAGCATGTTGTTGCATATTTGTTGAAGGGCTCGTCTTTCCTTTATTGTAGGGTTAGATGCACAAAAATACAGTATATTTTCTAATAATTTGTGCTCTCTGGTCGTTCAGCAACATGTGAATTCATTATATGTCCTCTTGTTCCCATGTAAAATCTCTGCCTACAATCAAGCAACACTCATAGGCACACTGTAGAAGGGAATTTTCTTAGATGGAATTGAGGTTTGAGATAGCTTTTTGTTGCGTTTAATGATGCCACTTACTGGGCCCCATGGGATAACTTGAGGGCACTTGCATGGTGCCTGGGTCAGGACCTCTTGTGCCAAGTGGAGACAGAATGCATAAAATGCCGAGACCAACTGAGAATAGAGCATCTTACTCCAGCTTTATTTGGAGGGAAGGCATTTCATTGATTTGGGTCCAAGCATCATTGTGGTGCTGCCCTATGTAGATTTACTGACCTTGTTGACTGTGAGCATGTGGAGTTTGCTGCTAGGCTTGGCTAATTGATTAGGCTCACACATGATAATTATCAACCAAATGTTGATGATATCTGATTTTGGTATTTGTGCATGTTTGATGGTCCTTTACCCATTCATCTTTGGATTTACATGTCTGCATAATGAAATAATTACTACGTGATGAGGGATTTGTATAAATTTAGTGTTTTCTGGACCGACCTTTTGTCCCTTCTTAAAATGAAAAACACAAAAATCTTAACATGTGAAATCTTGTTAAGGTTACACGAAAAAATTTGTGATCAAGATCAAGAAGCACAAACCTATCATTGTTGTTGTAAAGAAATAGTCTGACACTATTCTGATTGGAAACTCCTTTTGCATTAAAAATGTTTGTTTTTTTCCTCTTTTGTTTTAATGCAATCTCTTTGCTATGCTTTATGAAAAGCAGGTCAATGGACACATCATCTGTAAGATGTCTTATCAACACTATTTCTCGATTCATTCATCTTGTTTCATGTCAGACAAGGAAGTTTATGCCTATTCAAAAGGATTATAAGAGCATGGTTATGATGTTAAAGCATTTGAAACCAGTTCTTGATGGAGTTGTTGATTACAGCATATCTTCAGATGAAGTCCTATGTAAAGAGTGTGAAGAACTTGATACAACTGTTAATGAGGCTCGTGAATTTATGGAGAACTGGTGTCCACAGATGAGCAAGATTTGCAGCGTGAGTAATTCTGAACAGCTTATTTGTGTGTAGTGGATCAAATATACAGTGTGTAATGCTTTCAGATGGAGTTCAAAATATTGGCCTTCATTATTTCTGTGTGCTGGTTCTTCCATGATGAAGCTCATATTGTTGCTTGAAAGACTAAGCAACAAAAGTAGTCTTCTGTCATGTAATTGTTAGTCTGAAATTGTCTTTCTGATCCACGCTAAAGAAGCCAACATATATGAATTCTATAAGATTATGTGAGGCTTGCAAGTTAGAAGAACAAATGCAACCTGAAACTGTAATGGAATCTCTTCCTTTTATTTTCACTTCTTTTTTCCTCGGCAATCAAATGTAGCTGTTTATGATATTCGAACACGTGAGCTTTGACTTGGGATGGCCGGGGAGGTAGTTGAGATTCAAACTCTTAATGGACATGTGGTTTTTTCTCTGTCCAGGTCCAGCAAAGTGAAGCATTATTGAAGAAAATCCAGAGCTCTGCACTGGAGATTTGTCAAATATTATGTAGATTGTTGCAGAGTTCTCCATCCGCTTCAACTTTAACTATTGTTCAGGTGTGGATAGAGTTGGGATATTTGTGCCACACTGTTTTCTTTTTAACTAGACAGTTCCTGGTGGTTTACTTTTTTTTTCTTTCATTTTATATTTTTGATTTTTTTTAATGTGGTCTAATCTATCAGATTGGTGTAATCATTATACTATTTTAGTTGTTTAGTTGCATATGTCTAGTGTGAGACTGATTTCTGTTTAAATGTTTCCAGCACTGTATGCAGGAACTTCAAGGTTTGAAACACGAAACAATAACAGAACTTATAGAAGAGGCTCTGAGAAGTCTAAGCGATGATGTTTCTCCTTGCACTAATCATCTTATGAAACTTACTGAAACACTTGGTTTAACATCAAATCAGGAACTCTTGAAAGAAAGTGTGGCAGTGGAGAAGGAGAGGATGAATGTTAAAGTCAATAAAGCAAAAGGAGACTTGGATCAAATTGACCAAATTGTGGATCTGATCTCTCACATACGTAATTGGTTGCTTAAAGTTGAGCGCTTTGATCCTAAGAGTGGTGCCCCAATCCCTCCGTACTTTCGGTGTCCATTATCTTTGGAGCTCATGCTAGACCCAGTGATCGTGGCTTCTGGTCAAACTTATGATAGGGTGTCCATCCAGAAGTGGCTTGATCATGGGCTGAGCATATGCCCTAGGACCCGTCAGACACTCTCTCACACAAATCTCATTCCCAATTACACTGTCAAAGCTATGATAGCAAATTGGTGTGAGGAAAACAATGTAAGAGTTTCAAGCGACTCTGTCCCATCACATCATGATTTATTGCACTTGGATAGTTTTCGTTATCGTTGTTCTTTGCACAGTAGCAATTCTACATCAAGATCATCCATTGAAGTTGGGAATGGATTTGAGAAACAGAAGATTGGTGTTTCATCTAGATTAAGTGGTGAAGAATTTAATCGGTATCATGTCATGGGGATTGAAAGCTTTGAGCGCCCATCCCACGAACTTTCATATATACATAGCAGGAGTGAATCGACCTCAAGTGCCATCTCCAGTATTGAATATGTGCCTCCAGCATCAGATGAGATGTTGAAGTTATTAACCATGCATGACAATGTGAATGACTTGTCAGGAGAGATAACTTCTGAATGTCCTGCTGTTTCTCCTTCCAATAAAGTAAAGGGATTTTCTCCCTGTTTATCAGGAAGGCAATTTCACAGTCCTAAATATGATATGGCCAGCAATGGAAGCCATAACTATAGCAGAACAAACTCCCTTCAGTTTTCCGACTCAGGTTCTCATGATCTATGTACAACTTCTCAAGTCAAGAAGTTGGTTGAAGGGCTTAAAAGCCAATCAAATGAAATAAAGACTAAAGCGGCTGAAGAACTAAGGCTTCTAGCAAAGCACAATGTCGAGAATCGCATCATTATAGGCCATTCTGGTGCTATCAGACCATTACTTTCACTGCTGTACTCAGAAGTGAAGATAACCCAGGAACATGCTGTAACAGCCGTGTTGAATCTATCAATCAACGAAGAAAATAAAGCCATGATTGCAGACGCAGGAGCAATAGAACCACTTATTCATGTCTTAAGATCAGGAAATGATGGTGCCAAAGAGAATTCTGCTGCAGCTCTATTTAGCCTCTCTGTTTTAGAAGAATACAAAGCCAAGATAGGCCGTTCTGGTGCTGTCAAAGCCTTGGTGGATCTTCTTGCCTATGGGACTATAAGAGGTAAAAAGGATGCGGCTACTGCCTTGTTTAACCTTTCAATCTTTCATGAAAACAAGGCTCGAATAGTTCAAGCAGGAGCTGTGAAGTATCTAGTTGAGTTGATGGATCCTGTCACTGGGATGGTTGACAAGGCAGTCGCTCTTCTTGCAAACTTGTCAACAATCAGCGAAGGTCGCATGGCCATTGCAAAAGCAGGAGGCATCCCATTGCTGGTTGAGGTTGTTGAATCAGGATCTCAAAGAGGAAAGGAGAACGCTGCCTCCATACTGATGCAGCTGTGCCTTAATAGCCCCAAGTTTTGTACCCTTGTTTTGCAAGAAGGGGCTGTTCCTCCACTTGTTGCATTGTCCCAGTCAGGCACCCCAAGAGCGAAGGAAAAGGTATGCAGCAAATCTCATCTTTCCTTGTTTGTACTGTAGCTGTTCTGGTATCTGCTAGCTAGCCAAATTATAGTGGAGGCCGTTGGTACCTTTTGCCAGTTAGGAAAGGAAGCATGGTGGGTTGATTGTGATTGTATTCCTTATTATGTCAATTTTTTTATATATTTTAACTATAGGGGAATCAAGACCAAGAAGTTTTTTGACATATAATGATGATGATGGATAGATATGCTAGATGATAATGTATGTTTGTATGTGTTATGTAGGCCCAGCAGCTTCTCAGTCACTTCCGTAGTCAGAGAGAAGGTTCCGCAGGAAAGGGTAAATCATGAAGAGGGACAAATTTTGTTAGATTTTCTGATTTTTCTTTTGTTTTTATAGTCTGCCTCGTGTATCTTCTCTGCATCAAGATGATCCGTTGGGAAATATTCTTTCATGTTTCTTTAGGTTTGAGCCATATTTATTTTCCTTGCAGTCATGATATATTTCTCATTAGGAAAGAGAGGAGTGTCAGTGTGTTGGCTAGAATTTAGTTTTCCCAAGAATATAGCTTGCCCTATTATTTTGTGTGCAGTCACTGGGAAAATTTTTATTTGATTTTTCAATTGATTAAGTTCTTCATATTGTACATATCCTGTATATATGCCATTAACTGTTGCAGTCTGCTATATAATGGAAATAAATGATATTGATGCCATTTGACAGAAAAATCTCCAGTTTTGATGGTTTAACTAATTTGTTGTCGTGCAAGTAGTTGAATTGGAGGCTTTGCATCAATGCCTGCCTGCCTGCCTGCCTGCCGAGTACATTCTTGATGTATGTAGATATTGAAATACGAAAAACAGCTGGAAACCTATGGTGATTAGGTGTTGGCTGCAAGTTTTAGCAATATCATGGCTGCTAATGTCCTTAATTAAGGTGTTGCACCTTGCTGTTGATATGGATAACCTTTTTGTATGCTTTTTTGTCCACGTGTATGCTTTCTGGCCTGTGTTTTTTGGTCTCTTCCTTGACCATAACGAAACCTATGGTGATTGATACCAGCTTTCTTTGCTGGAGAGCTTCTGCAAGAAAACACACCCTCGTGTTCTCTGCTTATCGTTCTCTCCCACTGAAAACAGAGAAATTGCTGTTGATGACAGTTGGGAAGACAGCTTATACAGCACGGGCTGTGCTTATAGTAGGATTAAGAAAAGAAAATAATTTTCTGGCCATTAAAGCAGGGAAAGGTTGTAGCTCTTCCATTCCATCACGCCAAAATTTGTCACGTGAAAAGGTAGCTTTCATTTCATTGCTCTGTTTCTCTTCCCCTGTATCACAGCAAGATCAAAATCTTGAGGCATTGCTCCAAGATTGGTTTTCCGAGTGATTAAAATCCTTTTTTTGTAAAAAGACCTTTCCGTCGAGACAATGGCAGAATAAAATCTCCCCCCCATAGAATGGCAGGCTTGGTCCACTCTAGTCATAAATGGGCCCAAACTCCATCTTCAAGGTTTTACTTTTTGGGTACGATAATACCTCTCACCAACCAGACTACAAATAGTGCACTGTTCCTCACCCATGACCTTCTTCCTCTTCTTCTTTTTTTTTTCTTTTTTGTTTTTTGGGAAGAATACATGACCTCTCACTTATTCTTCACATCAGTCCCTTTTGTTTGTTAGCTTTTCTTCTCCCATGGAAGAAAATAAGGCTTCCTACATGATGCTTTGTTTGCTAGTTTGTGTGTTTTGTTATACTGTGGTGTAGAGTAATTTTCAATTAAAAATAAATTAAAATAATTTTTTTTAATTTTTAATATTAACACATCAAAATCATTTAAAAACACTTAAAAAAATATTAATTTGAAGTTTTTTCATATTTTTTTTTAACATCAATACATCAAAATCATTCAAAAATATTTTAAAAAATATTAATTTAATGTTTTTTTAAATAAAAAATAATTTAAAAAATATGTTGTAAAGCAAAAACAAACCACCACTCAACAAATTTACTAGACAGATGTTTACATGCTTTTACTACGGACAAGGCTGAAATCCAGGTTAGGATATGTTTAGAAGAAAGTTAACGATGCCCTTGTAAAATTTATTTTTCTTCCCTTTTTTTCTCAAAATATACAGCAAATGATTTTTTATCCATCTCTAATAATAATGTAACTATTTATCAAAATAGCTACTCATACAATAACTCACCCATATTAAAAACCATCCAGACCAACCAAACTTCTGTAGTAGGGTTGCCTGTACTTTTTATATTTGTTTGTCAGATTCGATTCATTACTTAAACGAGTTAGGCAAGGTGCACCATCAAGTTATTTTTAACTTTCTTGTCAAATTCTCTGTTTCAACCATGTCATGCAAGCCCATCTCCCTTATTAATAAGCTTGGGAAAAGTTAGAAAAAACGTACCTAACTGAATTTAAGTTATCAGCACGAGGTGAGACTTGCCAACAGCAATTATCAAGTTGTTTTTTCTTGTAATCCACCATCATAATCATATTTTCTTGATAGAATATCTGGAAAAGGAGACATGCATGGGGCAGGGCCTCAGTTGGCATAAAACCAGTTGTCTAATATTGGAGCAGTGCAGATGATGGCCTCTTGGTTGGCCCCTACCAGCACCAGAGCCTTCTTAATTTCCTCGGTCTGTTCACCATCTCAGTAGACCACTCTTGTGATGTCAAATTGGGACCTTCACAGTCACAGATTATGTTTGTACTCCATCTTGTAGGATCATTCGAGCCCATTGTTCCCCATCTCATATATAGCTCCTGCGATCAACAACAAGAAATCGATCAGCTTTAAATTGGTTGCAGAAGATAAACTGGTCACGTGGTTGCATTCCTTGAATCAAGCAAGGATAATATCAAACTTGGTTTCGAGCCACGTGGTTCCAGACATCCTTTTTCCCTACACTCCATCGGATTTTTCTACTCTCTGGTGATAATTATTAATTAAACAGCTAAAATATGAAAAGGACTGGTATTTGTTCCTCCCCATTATCTGACGATAAAGTTAATACTATTAGGTTATAGCAAATTGCAGGGTCCAAATGCTTCCTGGATTTGACATTATGGGATTGGGATGGATATCGAACTTGATGCTGACAACAACCGTTGAACAGGTCAAGATGTGAATTAATTAATCAATATAAATGAAGATGGTGAATTACTCTTTTTTTTTTTTTAATTTTATATGTTGAGGTTATTGTTTTCTATATAATGGAACTTATCCTTCTCTAGTCTTTCGACTTCCGATAGAAATAAAAATTGGATTTATATATTAAATGAGTTGCCATCATCCAGAAATGACAAGATTTTCACTCCACTCGTAACTCGATGTTGAGGTGGTGATAGCACAAATAATCATCATAATTAATCTTTTATCTCATGATCATCCCGGCATGTAAAGCTAGCTAGCTAGCTTTCGCCATAATTAAGATCTATGATTATCTAATTATTTGCGAAATCTTATTGATGTTATACATATTTAGAGTATGAAATACAATGCTTGTATATATGAATATAAATTAAATATATTCAATACGATATGGATTATTAATTAATTCTCATATAACCATATATTATATATAAAAAAAATTAAAAAACTATTCAATTCGCCCTAGTGTTTTCGGGAAGAAATTAAAAATGTGTTCTATAATCTCCCAGGATCTTGGCATTCCTTCAGTGCTTCCTGCATGGCACACGCCAACACTAAGCATTACATAAAAATATTATATTATACTATATAATAATTAATTAACTACAGTTTTTTTTTTATCATAACCCAGACAAAAACTCTATAAAAGGATTCAAAAATAGCTACTGTTGTTTTGTAGTTCTTGCATTATTTTACATGCCTCTCTCGGTATACTTATGTTTCCTCGAGCCATCCTATCCTATTAAATTCTGTGTTCGACAAATCGGGTAAAAGTGAGAAAAGAACAGGAAAACATCCATGTCTGAAATTGATGTACTACAATTAATATTTTAACTGTGTGGAATTTATTAATAAACGCAAAGGTTTGTTAAGATGAATCTATTGTTTGCTGTAAAGCTTGGGACAATGATATCTTAATTTGTAATACTTTTATATGTTTTGCTTTGCTTTTCTCCAGGTAATTAAGGTGGAATGTGATGCGGGCAGTGTGCGGACAGCCCTCGCTCCCCTTTCGCTTCTACGGTATTGCATTTTTAACTGTGGTTGAATATGTTTTAAAAACGTGTTCGTTTTAATAAAATATTATTTTGGTTTTTTTTTAGTTTTTTTTTTATAATTTTGATATGTTAATGTAAAAAAATTATTTTAATATATTTTTAAATATAAAAATATTTTAAAAAAATACCCTTTATAAAACGTTGAAAAGAGAAAACAAAAATGTGTATAATTTTAATGATATATCGTTAATGTCAATTATTTAATGATATGACACGTGTTTTAGAGATAGAATACTGCCTGCAGCGCGTGTAAAAATAACAGATAACGTTAATTTGATTTGATTCAGTTAGTTTAGTGGATTCAAAAACAATCTTAATAATTAATAAAAATAAGTTAATCCGTCAAATCAATAACTCGAGTTATAAAACTAAAATAACCTTATAAAAAACAAGGTAGAACAAACCAGAAAGCTTAATTCCTGAATTAATAAAATATTGAATAATAAAATTAAAAAAAACATTTAAAAGAATGAGACAAATGGGCTAACCAGTCAAACTATAACCTTGATCATGAGGTTCAGATAACCTTACAGAAAAAAAATCAAAACAAATCATGAAAACTTATTCTTAACAGATAAAATATTAAAAGATGAAGTTGATAAAAAAATTGGGTTAGCCAGCCAAAACAGTGAATCGAGTTATGAGATTCTGATAACTACATAGGAAGCAAATCAAAATTTAATTTTTTTTAAATTAAATATTAAAAAATAAAAATAAAACATGGATTAAAAAAATAGAACAAAGAAATATTAAGATTAATATTGCACAGTGAAAGCACCATCTTTTTTAGTATTTTAGATTAT
>Ga0325414_1007866_pt1 | contig 11273 bp, 3 predicted proteins | sample PopdelMetagenome_8_FD_206183 | JGI IMG/M metagenome (GOLD analysis project Ga0325414, IMG submission 206183) | Populus deltoides microbial communities from Bellville, Georgia, United States - Leaf-PdKOR-R3 | ecosystem: Host-associated > Plants > Phyllosphere > Phylloplane/Leaf | place: USA...
GTTGGTATATACCGCAAAAGTGTCGTGTTTTTGCATGTTAGATTGCACTCTTATGATGTAGGGTGAGTTCGAATTGTTGAAAAAATTTATATTGGTGTGTTTTAGGATTTGATATTTGTCTTTTGGGGAGAGTGGGAGCAATTGTTAAACACATGAATATGAATATAATGACATTTTTTTTTATAAATATGAAACCATTGACTAACTACTATTTTCTCAAAGTAATTCCCAACAGTCAATTTGTGGGTAATTTTGTTATTTTGAATCGATATAGGCTTTTTAGTTCGTAAATTAAAAATAATAATAAATCTGAAAAAAAAATTTGTTAAATTTTTCTTTTTGCGTCAAAATTAGAGGATGTAAAGTGTTATAAAATTATTAAAGTTTAAAATATAAATTGTAACTTTTCAAAATACATAAGCAAAACAAAGAATCAATCAAATTATAGAAGGCTTCATATAATTTTTCATTTTTATTGTTGTTGTTGTTGTAACTTTCTCATTTTTTTTAATCAAATAATGCACAATTTTGTTCTTGAATACAGGAAAAATCACAAGCTTTTTTTATGTTTTTGAAATAGTATAGTTTACTGTTAATTAGAACAGTCAACCGGTTCACATAGACATAATCAATTAGTCAATTGAATATTACTAAATTTCAATGGTGTCCTTAATGGTCAATTAAACGATCGACCGATGATCGATCGAATTAAACAGCAACCAATTTCATTGTTTTTCTTATCAATATATAACATTTGAAGTGAGTAATTCTTTACCTGCTATTACTTATGTAATATTTAAACTTACATATTTTAGCTACATAACACAAAATAACAATAAGAGTTTACAAGACAAAAGGCTTGTCTATACAAAATTAGGAATAATTCCTACCTATTAACTACAACAAAATAATAATAATTGAAGGTAACTCCTGATGATCCAAAGAAGAACTTGATATAAAGATCAACATTTCATTACATAAATATCTATTATTATGAAATATTTTAAAACTCACCAAGAACTACATTATTTTGTGCACATTTCCTTCACCTCCAATCCCATTTTTAATACTTTAATAAAAATCCATAGGACTTTCAATAGTCGATCATTTCAGCATTTTCATTTGGAAGCCATTAAATCTAGTAATCTCAACTAGATACCTATCAGCCCCCAATTAATCCTCATGGTAACCAATCATTCTGGCATTCCCATTTGAAAGCCATTCAATCTAGTAATTCTAATTGAATACTTATCAATCCAACTAGCCCTCATGGTTGTCAATCATTCTAGCATTCCCATTCGGAAGCCATTTAATCCAGTAATCTCAACAAGATATTCATCAATCATCATAACACTTATTTCATTCTATTTATTGCATATACCAACACAATTAAATACAAAACTAAATGAGGACTTGTTAAATAGAGTTGTTTATGAGGTACACTTATTTCTTATGGTAGGTACCTACCTAAAGTACCTACCATAGGAAATAAGCATAAAATAGATCTCACAACTTTTAAAATTTGAAGACTTATGTATCCTTTCAACCAAGAAAAATAACATAGACTTGCATGATTATCAAAAAAGTAAGGAAGAGAAAAAATAAAAATATAATTTCAAGTGTAGGAAAAAAGGTGAGGGTTTCTTTCTTTTTTTTGCCGCCCCCCTGTTTTCCTCTCTCTCTCTTTCCTTTTATCTGAAGGAAAACCCAACTCCCCACATTCCTACTAGTCCGCTTGTATCCTCAAAAAAAAATTATAGGAGTACTTTTCAAAGAAGACAATCTATATTTAAGTAGAACAATAACTCTTTCCTATAAGAAGGGAAAAATGATCTTGCATAAAACCTTCAAGTTTTGACTTTGAACTTAGTGAAGTTAATTTGCCTAAATAAAGATCTTTTTCCATATGAAGAAATAATTGCCATGTCAGTTTGGATGTTTGGGAAATAAGTTGGACTTATTTCTTCACAAAACCTGTCTACTAGCAGAATTTATGGATTGTCTTAGAAATATCATATTTCTCTCAATATGAGCTTCTTTTTTTTTCTGAAATTTGGCAGGTTGATAGGTTTTTGAGTCAGGAATCTATAAAAATTGATTTTGCATCAATGGACTTCTCTAACTCAAGATATTCAAGTAGGAATAATCAAAAGTCAAAACTAGCAAAATGCGAGACTTGTCTTTGAAGATTGCGATTTCAATGCTCTTTCTTCTTCTTCTTTTCTTGCATATATGTGTAGAAAGGTATGCATATAACTCTTTAATATCACTGGAATCACTTCATTTTGACCTCTACAGCTCAAGTTCTATGTAAAACATTGATTGAAGGTCAAATCTATCAATATTCAACACAAATTGGAACATGGTCTGAATTTTATCTTCAATTTACTCATTTTTTAATCTTACATCCAAAAATATCTTCAAAATATAAAACAAAGAATATTAAGACATTTTATATATAAAACATGGGCAAAATAATAGGTAAATATGAGTAAAACTATAGAATAATATGGTTGCATTAGTTTCTATGTCAGACTCTCACCCTTAATGAGATGCTAGGTACCTATCAAAAAAGGAAAAAACATTCGCGTCAATAACAAATATTTTATGAAGTTCTTAATCTTTACCGATTTTTCTAAAATAATCCCTAATATGCTTATTTATGCTTAAAACATAGTACAAAAAGCATATCATAAGAGGAATAAAAATATATTTATTTTATGCTTATCAAAAAGACAAAAAGAATTTTCTTTAAATCTTTAATGAATAATATAAACACTAATCAATATAGGTATTCACGTTAAGCCATTTGTGAAAAGATAGCAAGAAGGTTAATAAGAAACAAAATAAAGAGGGGACCTAAAACCTAAAACTTAACCTATAAATTGGAGTTAAACAAACATAGTTTGTTGCCCATTAAATTGGGATACACCTCGACATATCGATCTAATACGCGAAATAGGGGACAAACATTAAAAAATAAAAAAACTAAGGAGGGTTAAACAAACATAGTTTGTTGCCCATTAAATTGGGATACACCTCGACATATCGATCTAATACGCGAAATAGGGGACAAACATTAAAAAAAAAAAAACTAAGGAGGGTTAGTGTTTCACTATATACACAAACATATATTACTGTGAATTGTTACAGTGAAATTACTATTTTTTTTCTTGTCACAAACAATCATTACACTAGCTAATAGGGGTAGAATGATCTTTTTACAAAACTCATTGGTCAATATTAGATTAATTTGGGACATATAGGTCTTTTTCAATTTTCTTAGCACAATAGAATTACTAAATTACCCTTAAAAGCAAGATTTAATTTATTGGAGTTCAGGGTCTGTTTTGTATTTTCACTTTTCCTGAGCATAGTAAAATTATTAAAATACCATTAAAAGCCAAGTTTCTTAAACTGGCATATAAGGTTTTCTTTATCTTTTTATCATAGTTTTTTTTTGTTATTATCAAGTTGACTAATGGGTAATTTTTTAATTTTATAAATATTAATATTATTTAAAAAAAAATTAATTAACGCTTGTCTTACACAAATCAGCTTGTGGATGGTGTTTGCACACGTCAAATGGTGCGAGCAGCGTTGCTTAGTGGCCAAACGCCGACTTCTAGGGCATCATTGGAATCTTCTCGGCAACTCTTTCATTCTAGGGCAGCGTATGTGGTCAATAAACCACCGATTTGGTGTCGCCAGCTTTGTTTTTTCTTTTTGTCTCACTCCTCGATTTCCATGTCAATCCTTTCAAATTTTCAAAGTAGCTCTTCAATTTACATTTCCTTCATATTTGGTCTATGTTCTTTTTATTACTATTTGTTTTATTTGAAATAATTTCTAATTTTTTTCAATTTCATCCTCTAATTTTTTTCATATATTATATTTGGTCCTTATTTTTTTGATTGCTATTTTTTTATTATTTTCTTGATTTATTTTATTTTTCAATTTCATCACTCGTTGATTTATTTCATTTAACCAGATTTTATCCTCATTCTTTTTATTACTATTTTTTGTTTTTTATTATTTTTTTGATTTATTTTATTTTTCAATTTCATCTCTTATTATTTTATTTTATTTAATTGTTATACCAGAATTAGTCTTTATTTTTTTAATTGTTATTTGTTTTTGTTATTATTAGAAGTTTTGCTTCATGATTTTTTTTTGTCTTTTATGGAGTAACAGGGTCTCATGAAATGGGTTACAAGTTTCAAATATTAGCCCGATTTAAATTCGATCTTTCTTTTTTAAGTTTTTTAAAAAAAAATTGATTTTTTTCAATATTCAACATTAGGTTATTAGACATTTATTTTTGTGATTTTTTTCACTTTTTTTTCTTTGGGGTTATCCGTCCCAATGTCATATCCCGAGTCGTGGAGTAGTCAAGTTAACCTGATTGACTCAAATTATTTTTTAAGTTTTTTTAATGGATTTGTTTTTCAATTTCTCCTTACATCATTTAGTTTACTTAAGAGTTGACCTCCTTTATTTTATTCAAGTTCTTTTATATAGAATTATTCTAACCTCATAATCGGGCCACAAGTTTGGAATGCTGGCTAGAGTCAAATTTTTTTTATCCATTGTTAAAATTGATTTTCTTTCTCAATTCGTCCTTCGGCGTTTGATTTGCTAGTAATTAAGCTTTTGTTTTTTTCTATTTATGAGGTTATCTCGTTCTCATTCAATTTTGTTTTGTTATCAAATAGAATCGTTGAGACTTTTTAAGAATATTTAAAGGATATGTTTTCAAAAGATTGGCAAGAATTCATTTTTTTTTATCAGTCATTGTCGCTTTTTGTTTTTTATTGTCATTTCTTTATTTTTATATAATCATATTATTAAATTAACTGAGTTTATTGAACATATTCAAAGCAATGACCTAGGTTGCAAATTTTCTTGCTTTTTTAAAATCTTATCATCGCCAGAGCATCTTTTTTACGTTATGAAAAATTTGAAAAGATTTAATCTGGAAAAAAAAAGACACAATAAAACAATTTGAGTCCACTTGAATTAATTCGTAAAATTTGTGACCCGGGTCATGAAACCGGGTTAACCTCATAGAAAAAAAAGCTAAAACAAATGACAAAGCCTGATTCATAACTAACTCAATATGAAAGATGCTGAAAGATGAAATTAAAAAATATATATATATATATCAATTAAAAAAAGAGAAAAAAATTGAGTCAACTGGGTTACTCGTCAAACCTATGATATGGACCATGAGACTAAAATAACCATATAGAAAGTAAAACCGCACAAATCATGAATCTCAATCTCCAATAAACAAATATTAAAGGAAGAAATTAGAAAAAAAATATAAATTTAGAAAAAAAATAAAACAATAAAAGTATTATTATAATAAATAGTATTATGTTAGATGGTGAGAGTAAAATCACTATCTCTTTTCATTTTTTTTGATAATAATAATAATAATAGGGGTTGCACAAACTTTTTTTTCCCCGGAGAAATTGAAAGAGAGAATGGAAAACACAAGTCTAAGCTTTAACCTACCAAACATCTCTTCCAACCACTTCAAAGTTCTCTAGATTCTGCAATACATAAATAAAATCCACTCTCTTGTTAATCTGGCTTCTAATGTTTCTTCTTCTTCTTCTTCTTCTTTTACTGTGATTCATTATATGCTGACTTTAAAATGATTTTGAATTTGCTTTTTTGATAGATAACAACTCTCAATAACATGTTTTAAATCCAGCTGGAGATTTGTTCTTAATTCTACTCATGCAGCTGGGTTTGGTTTCGATCTTCCTTCTCACCTTCAAAAGAACGCTTATTTTATAATTAGGCTTGACCCTACAGTTTTATGTAAAATTTTCTACGCTTTGGGAAATAAAAATGGCGCTCGAGTTATCGATTAACATGAAAAACAAGCCCCGACGGCCATGTTGTGTTTTCAAGGTTTCCATTCGTATCTTTATAGTTTCATGGCTTTAACTTTCTTGAAGAATACTCACTCCTCAAGTTTCCCAGTGATGCCAAGCACTCCTGCAGGTTTGCACTGTGGAGAAATAGGTAAGAAAAAGAGAGAACAAAAGAGTCCAATCTCCCCGTGGAAACTTGTTTTCAGATTCTGTATAAAGGTGTTTAGATACTTGCCAGCCAAAAGATCTCTCAACTCCAACAATGCACACTTTTGAACAAGCCCAGAAAATGCATAGAACATTCTAAACTAAACCACACAAAATTTTACAAAGAAACGACAAAACAGAAGCTTCTCCCAAACTTTGGAACGTAGAATCAAAGAAATGAACGTGGAAAACAAGCAAGAATACACATCCTAACACTGCCTACAAAATATTAGGGAGCTGCGAATCCAATCTGTGCTGCAATTCCATAATCTTCATGGAAAGCTCTGCCTTCTGCTCCTTGTAGCTCTGCAGCAAGTACTCTTTTCCTTCTATCACTTCCTTCAAATCACCTACTTCCCTCTTCAGCATCTCAATCCTCCCGCCATCTCCCCTTCCCTTTTCCGATGTCTCAAAATTGCTTTCCCCATCAAGATACCCATTTGCATGGCCATTTCTAGCCTCAGATGGCCATGCTGTGATTGTTGATGGTCTGTCATTGGTGTCCACATGTTTCACACAGTGATCAGCAATTGCCTTTCTGAGCCTCTGGATTTCCCTTCCAGAATCAAACAAATCCCTGTTAGCTGCATCGAGCTGTGATTGCAAATTTGAAGAAAGTGTCAGCTGAGCATTGAGCGAATTCTGTAATTCCAGAATCTGATCCTGCATCTCAAGAATCATGTCGTCTCTCCTCCTCAATTGCTGCCTCAGCTTCTGTATAACTTCTCTTTTGCTGAGGATGTCAGAACCAGATTCCGAGACACTTGGTGAGTCAGAGCAGTTTGAATGGCTGAATGGCTTTGGAGGCAACTCGAGGCGATCAGGAGATGATACCCACATAACACCATTCTCCTTGGTGAATTCCGCAGCAGGAACCATCACCAAAGGTAGAGCAACGTCCGATTCAGACAACATCTGGTCATTGGACCTGTGCTTCAGATTTGCAATGCCTTCATTCCCTGATTCAAACCCAAATTCACATATGAAATAAAAAAGAAAAAACTTCTAATAACACGGATACCGTTATACAATGATACAAATAACACATTCTATGATTGTCAGATAAAGCAAATACATAACAACCCGACCATGTCTTGAAACCCAAGCTAGCTGTATCAGGTACATGGATCTGTTTTCGCCACAATGTTCTGTTTATGGCATTTATTTTCCCTGGATTTGTGACATGGAAAAGACAGCTATTGTTTTTTTTTTTTTGGGTGGCTGTCTCATATCTGCAAATGCTGCCATCCCCTATTCTAATCTACTTCAATTTCATAAGGACTTACCTCCTCTGTTCTTTCATCTTTCCCTCGTACTAATAATTAAGAAAATCACATGGATTGGTTGTGATAAAGCATTGCAAAATTAGAGGGGATAAATGTCAAATTATAGGAAGCGAAGCATGGACCATGATACAGTTATATTGTGCTTAACCTTTATTTGTGGGGGAAAGGAAAAGATTTAAACAATAAAAATAAAAAAGTAAGATTGTCCATTAAGGACAGGTCCGCATAGGATTTGTATGCCAACAATGTACGCACAAAGAAAGAAATTTACTTTTCATCATTTCCTCAAACCTCATAGGAACATATCCACCTCCTCTCACAATCCCTCCCCCAACCCTCGGTCACCACAATTAAACAATGAACATATATTCAGAAGCTGAAGGAACTGCACTGAAAGGAAGATGCAATGCAAAGTGACATTACCATGTAACTACAACTAGCCATTTCCAGAATCTATATCACAAGATATCCAAAAACAGACAAACCGAACAGGTTAGCAAACATTTAGATTAAAGTATCACATACTCTCTTCAACCCTTTTGCAGCATGAACAAGAAAGATTGTCATACCTGAAATGCAGTTGAAGCAGACATCATCACCTTGTGTAAAGGAATACATGTTTGAATGCATATTGCTACCTGGAGATCTCCTCTCAGATGAATTCATGTTCCCTGTATTGTTCGAACTTCAAAAGTTATGGCCAAATTCATATTACAGACAACTAACTGATGATATAAACAGCACTACACCTTTCAGACCATCACTAGCATTTGCCTGTTGCTTTGAGTCCAGTGTCTGCTTGAGCTTGTAACCAAGGCGAATTGACAATGTACTTAACAAGGCACCACCTGCAATAAGAATCCAATTTGGTCTCTCACCCTGAAAATTTTGTGCCTTCTGACCTCTAGAAGTCCCATTAGTTCTTGGTTTCATTTTAAGAGGAAGTAAGAAGCTTGAGAACACACTGGATTATCCAAATATGACCTACATTAACAATGCATCAAAATTCCATCGATAATTATATAGAAACATTAGGTGAACTCACATCAGGAAGCAACAAGATTACAAAATTTCATGTTCAGCATTTCCCAGAGACACGCATGCATACAAAATTACATGGATGTATAAAGGTGTGTGCTTGTATATGCATAATTCAAAAAAAGGTGAGAACTGCAAATCAAATATAACAAAGACAACATGTTAATATATCGAATGTTAGTTCAATAAAAACAATGCCAAGATCAAAGAGCCAAGCTAAGGCAAATGCCACAAGCACTGGCCTATAGAGAACATATCCACATACATCGGCATCCAAAAATCCAACCATATCTACAATCCCAGACATATTAAAGCTAGTTTATTTATTTTCCTCTTATGCTGGAAAGGGCTAAGCTAAAGCTTGAAACTTCCCCATCTTGCGTGCTCTATCAAAGTTTCCATTGGCTAAACAAGCAACAATAAATGCACCATTTTCATTGCTTTAGAACACAGTAGAACCTGACTAAGACTATCCTTACCTTAAGGCACTCCTCCCCAGAAATAACCAATTCTCACATTTGCACCATTAAAACACCATGAACAGCATAACAGGAGCCTCTTATGTGCCCATAATCCTTCCTAACCAGACTTGAGACTTTGCCAATACTCAACTGCATTATCTATGATCTATCTTTTCCATTTCCAACAGGAAAAAAATCTGAGTCTCATCATTGACCTAGTCCAGTACACATTTTGCAATCATATTTGAAACGGCAGAACCCTTAACATCCCTCAGCCTCACTTCTCCCAGAAATAACCCTCATCTCCTTATGCACACATGCAATCTGATAAATGTGGATTACAAGGGAAGAATGCTCTTAGTATCCAAAATTGGCATAATCTAACATACAGCTCAAAGTTCTCAAAAACCCTACTGCTATTAACTTCATAAAATAGAATAGAAACCTCTATTACCTTCAACTGACTATCAAAACAAGTAAATGACATACACAACAGCATGAGGTATTCAGAACATGAAATTTCTGATGCAAAAATTTTCAACAACAAAAAAAAAAGCAAATTAAAACCAACAGATTGGATATGATTTCAAAAGAGAAAAGAGAGACAACATATTCTTCAACAACAAAATCTGTCGATAATGATACTGATAATAATAAAAACATTAAAGAAGAAAAAAGAAACCGAAACTGCGGTCACTTCATCTTCAAAAATAGGGTTGTTATTGCAATGAACCCATCTCAATCCAAATCCAAATCCAAATCCAAACTACTTTAGGACCATCATTACCTTAATAATAACAATAAGAAACACAACCAACCACTTCATAATTTTACCTCCTAATGAGTTTAAAACAAACACAAAATGTCAATGAATCAATCAATCAAGTAAGGTGATAGAAATTAGATGGTAATCGCAAGCACAATCCTAAGCATTGAATTTGAGACAAACAAACAAACCTACCTCATTCAATGCAATAGATTGATTAGGGTTTCGTCTTCTCTCTATAACTCCGTTGGAACCCCCCGTTTTTAACCTCTTCTACCATTTGTTGTGTTTCTCTCTCTCTCTCTCTCTCTCTCTCTCTCTCTCTCTCTCAAATCAAACGTCCACGCTAAAATAATTACCTCAACACTTGAAAAGAAAAAAAGCAGGGAGGGTTTTTGATTTGGCGGCTTTTGGATTACCCTTTTCTTCTTTTTTTTATATATATATATTTATTCTTCTTTTCTTTTCTACACGATTAATTAAGTTTATTACATGGGGGTTTCTGTAATTTTCCAAACTTTCCTCCTTTTTCCAACGTCGCCGATTTATTCTTTTTTATTTTTTTTATGCCCTTCCCACGTCGCCGGTTTATTCTCATGGATTGGGACTAAATCGAGAATGAATGTAAAGATTGGAGACTAAACTGAGGTTTAAATCAATAAAAGCATCTGTCTTTATCAATGAGAAATTGGCTTCGCAGATTGGCGGCCTTTTCTCAAATGTCCTGGTTTTCAAAGAAGGAAGAAATGCAAGGGAGGGAGCATTCAGGTGTTTAACTTTAAAGGGTAAAAGAGGGCATTTGTTTTGTTTTGTTTGAAAAGGGAAAGTGGTCGTCGATTGGAAGAGTCTGCTTCACTGCTCGGCCGACGAACGTGATGGGCATGTTGGCAGACTTTTTTATAACGGTTAAATAATTGACACTTTATGCCACCTCCGGTTTTTTATAGCTTTTTGTTTGTGATTTTCAAATCTTACAAATAGATTGGACTAGGTGATTAATTTTTATTTTATTTTTATTAAAAAAATAATCAAATTAAAATTAAAAAAAAAACTAAAATTAGTTTAAACCGACTGGTTTTTTTTTTATTCGGTTCAATTTTTTTAGGATAAAAACCGGTTCAAACTAGATTGGCTCGATTTTTTTAATTCGGCTAGGTTTTTTCGATTTAGCTCGTTTTTTTCTAGTTTTGCTCGGTTTGACTCGTTTTTTTCGAGTTTTTTTCGGTTTGAATTCAATTTGAATTTTTCAGTTTTAAACTTATTAAACCGAACCAAACTGGTCGATTTTTTTAAAATTTAAATCAGTTTTTTTTCACATTTCAATTTTTTTTATAATTTTTTTCTGATTTTCTCAGTTTTTTTCCTCCCTGTGGATTGGACGGCAAAATAAAAAAAAGTTTTAAAGTAGACAATTATTGTTTATACTCTTTATTTATAGGTTCACTAAACTAAATGGGTTGGTAAAAAAACAATTTTTTATGGATTAAAAAATTATTCTACAACAAATATATAATCAAGTCCTCAGTAGGCTAGAGAAACTTTTTTTTATTCTGAGAAATTATTTTATAACAAGTTCAAACCCAAGCCTAAAATCAGGACCCTGAGCCTGATTTTTCAAAGCTTTTTG
>Ga0325414_1007867_pt1 | contig 11273 bp, 10 predicted proteins | sample PopdelMetagenome_8_FD_206183 | JGI IMG/M metagenome (GOLD analysis project Ga0325414, IMG submission 206183) | Populus deltoides microbial communities from Bellville, Georgia, United States - Leaf-PdKOR-R3 | ecosystem: Host-associated > Plants > Phyllosphere > Phylloplane/Leaf | place: USA...
ATCTTTCATCTAAAGGTGCCTTCAAAACATAAAACAAAGAATATCAAGGCATTTTATACATAAAACAATAGGCAAAACACTAGTTAAATGTGAGTGAAACTATCGAATAATATGGTTACATCAGTAATAGGTGTGAGAATATTGTGGAAATTAAAACCCAAGATGATTGGGTCAGGATTAAGTTATGAAATGCGAGTTATTAGAAATGTAAATAGGCTGCATATCAATAACTTGGGACCTCCCGGTATAAGAGGGACTCCGTTGAAATTTCGGTAAATTTTAATATGAAAACCATGAATATATATATATATATATATATATAATTCTCTATTTTTGGTTGACATAAGAGTGTTGTCTTTTTATCTCCAAGTAGGGGGTGTTACAATACCACCTAGGAAATAGTGGTTGTATCAGATTTGATGAAGTTGGGGTAATAAGTCTGGAGTTTAATAGATGCTGGTAGACAAACTCGAGTGGCAAAGGTATGTCGATCTTGGATAAAGGTATTTGAGTAGTTGATACTATAATGAGACTTGACTGAAACACACAACTACGGTTTCCTAATTAAGAGCCATCTTCAGATTCATCTCTCATTATTGTTCTGAAATCCATGGTAGGACCTTCAATTTTTCCCATTTTGATAGCTTGTTCAATTCTTTTGGCAATCCTCATTACTTCATGAAAATGTTGAGCTAAGCTTCCCATCAAATGCTCATAATAAGGGAATTGGAAGGTGTTGATGAACAACAACATCATTTCTATCTCTATCAATAAAGGTTAGATAGATGTTGCCTTATCTCGCCATCTTTGCGTATAGCCCTCACACATTCTTGGTTTCCTTTCTGCATAGCCGTCAAGCTAGTTTTGCCATGAGCAATTTTCAAATTGAATTTATACTATTTCAAGATGGTGTCTCCCAGTTCTTTCCATTTCTTGATCCTGGTATTGTCTAGTCTCATGTATTAGCTCAAGACTGATCCAGTGAGACTATCTTGGAAAAAATATACCAACATCTTATCGTTATGGATCATTTCAACCATCTTGCTGTTGTATGACCAAAAATGAGTGTTTAGGCATTCTAGTCTGGTATACTTGATGAAGTCTAATGCTTTAAACTCCTTCGGTACCATAATGTTAAGAACTAAAAAAACTTTAGCTGCTAACACAGGGTCAATCAGATTATTTCCTTCAAATGCTCTCAATCTCTCTTCTAAGACAACCCGTTTATCATGGTCTATAGGACTGATTGACCTATTGTTAGAAGGTCCTTTTGTTGTTGGATCCATGGTGATCTAACCCTTGACTTGGATAGATAGGTGTAAAAGGGATAAAAGGATGCCTAATTACTGAGTCTGCCCCCAAGTTTTGAGATGTGTGAGGGACGTGGACTGGCGATGTTTTCATAGGAGGCAATGCAGATGTTCCCTTTCAATTCTGGAAACTCAGCACTTGTTTAAACAGTTTTGTGACTCTAGCTACTTCACCTTTGATGCTCTCAATTTCCCTTTGATAATGAGCCTCTATCTAAGCCCTTTCTTCATTTTCCATATTTTCTCTCAGTCAGGTGTAGTAGACCATAGGTAGAGGGACCTACGTTTCAACCTAGGAGCATGCATGTTAACTGTATGAGCATACTTTTATATGATGAACTTGCCTTTTAAAGGGGTGAAACATGGTTGTATTTCTTGCATGATGAAACAAGAATTTTGATTCTTTCCCAAACTCTACAACAAAAATTTCTTGAGTGGCGATCATTGTTTCTCCCACAATTCTTGAGTTCAGGATGCTTCAAGGGCTTGCATTAATGCAAAATAAAGGTTGCGCATATAACCTAAGAACAAGTTCTACTCATTAAGTGTGTAACATCCTCATTCCCAGGACCGTCACATTAATCATAGAAAGTTGAGAGGAATATGGTCATTTGTTTTTTGGATTCTTACCAAGATCACCGAAATTTCTACTGAAATTTTAATAGAGTCTCCCCTATATCGGGAGGTCCTAAGTTATCGATAATGACCAGTATATCAGTAATACTCATAATTAAATCACCTCCTAACTATTCAAGAATCCCATGCCATTATATTCCAAAAATACAACCATAATATCACAAGTAACCACATCTTAACTTAGAATATTACTTAATAGTTAGGTAGCAAAGACAACATACATAAAGGTCACATACATAACATACTAAGATTTACATTCAAATATTTAAGTTACATGATGTTGTTACAATTCAGGTTCTATAGTTTTTGGATGCAAAATACATCAACATCCATTAAATTCTAAATAACAAAAAATACAAAATCTAAGATACTACTCTTATCGTGGATATGAAGGACTTGCAACAACAAAATATATGTGAAAAATAATTATATTAAGACAACAATATTGTAAAAAGAGAAGATCAAATGACACATAAATAAATATGCAAGGTTATGTATTATTATAATTCCTTAAAATTCCCGCCTAACGCTTTTTAAGTTCATTGTTTTGGGAATCACCAAATAATTCCCTCCCATTTTATTCCATAGTTTCCAATCAATATTCACCTCTTTAAGGCCAAAGGAATACTCCCTTCAAGGTTTCGATCCCTATTTCATTAACACTTACTATTATTCCTCATCAAGGACACCCTTATAACAATTCTCCCCTAAAACTTGGAAGGGGGTGCCGATTCTAATGAATTTCATTAATGTCATTAGTCACTCATATCGGGACTGATTAATCAAGTTTATAATGAATGCTGACATCAACATCACCGATTGATGTCTTTGATTATTTCCAACCTAAAATAATCAATCATATTTTCCTTTCCATAACTTCTGGGAATATTTCCAGAAATATTAATGTCAAGATTCTTGACATCATTAGCTTTCACTTAAGGAATAACTAGTCAAATTTTATGTGTTTGCCGATATCGACGTTACTAGTCGATATTATTAACAATTCTCACCAGAATAGTTAATCAAGTTCAATATCCCTTATTTTCAGGGATGATCATGCCAATATTAGTAAACCTTACTAACATCATTGGCCTCCATATTTGGAACTAGCTAATCAAGTTCGAGAAACGATTGTCAATGAAGTCCATTAATATAACCCATATTCTTACATCAATCAAGTACTTAAATCCATTTAAATTTCTTGTTTATTTCACTTTATCCTTTCTCTTTGTGGTTTCACCCATAGATGCAAAAACTCAGAATTTAACAACTTAGTAAAATCAACATTACAAAAACAAAAGTGTACGTATAAAGCACCTACCTGCTGTGGAAGCTCAGCTCATGCTCCCTTGTGGTTATTGTTACGCCTTTCCTGCGGTCCCTCCTGAATCCACAAGTATACCATGCCATTTCTTTTTCAAGTAACATTTCTCACAATAACAATAAAAATAATACAACAATGTTGACTTCTCTTTAATAATTGTTTCCTTTACAATTGTGTTTTCCATTATATCCTTTAAAATTATCTTTAAAATTTCGGTTTTGAACATGACTTATTTTTATTTTGAACCCTAAGATATGACACTATACATTTTCCAAGTGGAAGAAATTTGATTTTGCCCCTAACGCGACTAAATTTCCCATTTTGCCAATTCATTGAATCTGCTAGGAAAGGTGGCAGTTCGATCTCTCCTCAGATATTTACCTATATTTGGACTTATAGAGCCCCAAATTAAGCAAGGTCAAATTCATTGAAAATCTATCATCCCTGGCTACAACTTCTATGAAAAAACCTTCCCTGAATTTTATCATTCTAAGGCATGAATATTCCTTAGAATGGAGGTGACGAGTATGTCCAGTTTTTTTCAACGGTTTTTAAATGAACTTTCTATTATCCCCACTTCCTTTTTTCTTCTATGATAATTATTTTCAACATTTTTTCCTACATTTAATGATTCCTCTTAAGCCGAATTATGAACTATACTTGTGGCTACATAATTTTGTTTTCGCTTTACGTAGCACATGCATTTGACTCACGAAGTCTCCTATTAGCAGGCTTCCTACTACAACTAATTCAAGCATCATTAACAAATAAAATGCCAAAATTCTTATTCCCTCTCTTTAATCGGTTCTTGGCCGAACTTGGCCTAAGGGGACTACGAGTCCCCTTTTCCTTTCTAGGCAATTGTTTACCTTATTTACCCATTGTTCATATCATAACACATACTACAAGATTCATCAAGTACAAATTTAGAATTTCTTTTCCTTCCATTCAACCCTCACATGGTTGACTACTCATGTCCATTGGTTATTGATTTTTCTTTGGCAATTTTACATGCTTTTTGTCCCAGGTGTGCGACATCGAGGGCGATGACGAGCCTTTCATGCCTCCTAAGGAGGTATTGTGTTGTTGGGAAGGATTTTTGGATTTAATTATAAAATTATGATTAAGGTTCAGGAGTCGCCACCTAGTATTATGACTACTAAAAACCTATGGTCATCGAGAGTCTGTTTAAATGACTAGTTGTGCAAGGGGAATATGCATCACTCCTAGCACACCCTACCTAAGATAAACTACATTGTTGTTTGATTGTTTTTATAGATCAGGTTTTGTTGCGATGTCGCGGTCGCACAAATTAATTACCCTAGCTTCAAACACAACACACAAGATAGTATAGAGCAAGCAAGGGGTCGATCCCACGGGGAAGTTCAAGTCAGATTTTTATGCTAGATGATATGCAATTTGGGGGAGTTTGGACGTTAACTAGGCTAAAGCAAAAGAAAACAGAAAACTATCAAACAAAATTTAATAAAATCAGAAAATTATCAAGAGAACAAATCTTGGTCACAAGCACACATCCACCTACAGAAATCAGAACTGATCATGGAAACGAAACATCAATTTATATTCTGAATATTTATCTCTTCTTAACATTGGTTAGTTAACAAATCCGCCGTATAATTAACCCTAACCATTAAACAACCACAGTGTCCGCACTAGTAATTTAATTTAATGGCAGCCTTAAGAACTAGATAAGTTGATTAATCAAGAAAACATAACTGTCCGCAGTCTATGCTTGATTTGATTGAATGTTCTCCCTAAGATTAATAACGTAGATCCGCCACAATTATTAAACTTAGTTGCTTCACAAGTTCATATACCATAACTCCGGTTTTGATATCAAACTTAGCAATAGATTGTTTACAATAATAACTTAGAGTCTGCTCTAGCAATTAAAATAAACAATCATAGGAAAAATAAGCATAGGAGAACAAATATATTCATCATATAAACTGAAAAGAAAAGGTAAAATAAATCTCACAGTTCTTGAAATCCCAAAGTTTCCGTGTCCTTGCAACCAAGAAAAAGTGTTTAGCCTTGCATGTTTGTTGAACAACTAATCAAAAAGAAGGAAGAATGCATAATTTAGGGTTTCTTAGAGCAAGGGGGTGTTTTCCTCTTCTTGGCTGGCTGCCCCCCCTTCTCTTCTCTTATTCTTTTTATATCTTAGGAAACCCTAGGTCTCTATTTTACAAAATAGTCCTCCATTAAGTAGACTGTTTACATTTAAGTACTTCAATAACTATTTTCCTAAAAAAGGAGAAATAGCCTTGCATGAAATCTTCAAAATTTGACTTAGAGGAGCTAAATTGCTGAGATAAAAACTTGGATATCGGTTTAGATGCTTCGGAACGTAATTTGGACTCGTTTCTTCACGAAACCTGTTTGCTGGCAGAATTCAGATGTCATCTTTGAAAAATCATATCTCCCTCTTATGAGATCGTTTTTGGATGAAATTTGGAGCATTTATAGAACTATGAGTCATGAATCCAAAAAAATTAAGTTTGCATCAATTGGACTTCTGTAACTCCAGATATTCAAGTTGGAATAGCCAAAGGTCAACACTGGCAGATTTTGAGATTTGACTTTGAAGGCTGCGATTTCCATGCTCTTCCTTATTTTATTTCTTGCCTTAAATTTTCAGAAAGGTATGGATGCTAGCTTTTTAATCCCACTAGAATCACTTCATTTCAACCTCCAGAGCTCACGCTCTGCACAAAACATCGACTAAAGGTCAAATCTGCCAATTATCTCCAATTTACTCCTTTTTGCATCTTTCATCCAAAAGTGCCTTCAAAACATAAAATAAAGAATATCAAGGCATTTTATATATAAAACATAGGCAAAACACTAGTTAAATGTGGGTGAAACTATTGAATAATATGGTTGCATCAGGTTTCTATTCGTTGGTCTTCTCTAAGGTCTAAGGTAGATCTCCCTTCGTGAGAGTCTTTACCTTAATACCTGAAGGTGTACTCTATTGTGTAGTTTTACACCCCATAGATATTAAAGTCCACATCTAAACCCTAAAGAAACATTGGTTAAGGGTTTTTGACATTTTGTTCAAATTCTAATGGATAATCATAAACTGGTTACAATATCTTTTTTTTTGTTGCTTTTTTAAAACATGAGAAAGATGCAATTTTGTTTTGTTTTTTTATGAAAATATGCTTGTAAAAATTTTAGGATTTGACCGTATGCATGAAAATAAGATATTTTTTTTTGTTTTTTTTTAAAAGGGAAATTAATTGAAAAGTTTTGAATTTTGTTTGAAATATTTCACGTATTGTAATACCGGGTTTGTATCTTACAATGTAAAATACAACCTAATATTAAGCAAAATTGATAGAAAACCATGCAAGAAAATCACAAAATTTTGAAAGGATTTTTGATTTTATTGTTTTAATAAATAATATATAATATTATATTACTATAATTAAATATTATAAAATGTGAGCTGGGCTGGCATAGCTAACTGGGCCGAGCCCATGAAATTTAGATTGGGTTGGGTTGATCTCAACCCAACAAATCTTTTTTACTTTTTTTAGAGGGTGGGCCGGATCCGGCCCAGCCATATAGGCTGGGCCACATCAGGTCTGACCCACCCTTTGGAGTTAATTATTGTTCCATTGCATGCAAAATATATTTTGCATGTTATATGGCCACGAGAATAGGGGAAGGAATGAGGGAAGAAGAGAAGGGGGCCACTTGAAACAAGTGGGAGGAGCTGTTGGTCTGGGTGGCTGACAAGAGGTTGGTGGTGGTGTTGGTGGAGAGTTTGGTTGCTGGAGTTGCTCCTATGCAAGAAGAAGTTGCAGTGAAAGAGAGAGAAGTTCACGATGGCATTACTGTTCACCACGATGGGATGAGTTGGAGGAGAAGGTTGGGCTAGAGGCTTATGGTGGAGTTGTCAGTGGAGGAGGCAAGAATGAGGTTGTTGGGGCTAAGGAGGCGGCATAAAGAGAGGGGAGGAAGAAACTGGTGGCTGAAAAATGAGGTGAGGCTAATTTTTGGTCCACTTCGAACCTGATTTTCTTTATTCTCTAACCATGAAATCTAAGTCTATTTATAAGGGGTGGAAAAGGAAAGTTTTGTCTTTAATGGTGCCAAATCTTAGCTCTTGGTTCGACTGGGAAGGATCCCAAGTTCAAAGTAGGCACCATGAACTGTCAAATATGTCAATTGAAAGGTGCCGGAGTTAGCCATTTTAGGCCAACATTATGACCACTATGGTGTCAATCAACCTGAGCGGACCATATAGGGTTGTAGAGAAATGTTAGGTGATCATTTGCATGCAAGTTTTGTCAAATTTGGTGAAGATATGAAGTATTAAATGCACCTAAAAAGTAGCCACCTAAGCAGCATTTCACGTAAAATTTGGAGAAGAAAATGAATAGTAACCAGACGACACATCGTCTGGTTCTTTTTTTCTTTTTTTTTTCTTTTTAGAAGCAAAACAACATGGTTTTAGGTTTGAATGAGGGATTTTGGCCAAAGTTCAATTTAGTCCTTTAGCTTTTGATTTTGTTTAATTATACCCTCAATTGACCCTAAACTTTTAATTTAATGCAATTTTGCCCCTGTCCAACTTCAATTTTATCCCCAGATTTCTACTACTTTTTCACTTTGGTCATTGGTCTTTGATTTATGTAATTTGACCCTTAATTGACCATTAAACTTTTAATTTTCTTTAATTTCACCCCTAATTTTTATCAATTAAGCCCCTATAGTTCAATGCCTTTTGCAAAAATAGTCCCTAGCTGTGAAAGTTTTTAATTTAACCCCTAATTGACCCCAAAACTTTAATTTTCTTGTGATTTTGCCCCTGATTTTTATCAATTGACTTGGTAAAAATTAGATTTGGTTCTTAAAATTTACATCTTCTCAATTAAGCCCAAATTAAGCCTCCAAACTTAATTTTTCACCAATTAAGCCCCTAATAAAATTAATTTGACCCATTTAAAGTATAATTAAGTCCTTGCACTTAATTAAATCCTTCAATTAGACCCAAATTAATTTTGAAACATAATTAAAATTTAATTTGCCCATGATTAAATCAAATTGACTTATTTAAAATTTAATTATATTCTTGGACTTAATTTTTATGCAGATTCGTCCAATAACCATTTAATTTGACCTTGAATTTGCATTGTTTCTCCATGTTTTGGCATAATGGGGTACAACTAGGCATCAAATTTCCTCTAAAATTACAATTTGATTTTTATGTATTTTTGAAATCTTCTTTTACTCGTTTTCTCTACATCGCCAGCTTTTATTTTATTTTTGATTTTTATTTTTGAAAAAAAAGTGAATTTGGGGATTAACCTAGAAATGAGTTATGACACTTTTCATGTTCAAAACAACTCATAGTAGTTTAATTAACTTCATTCTAACAAATTCTGCAATTTCTCTAATTTTCACTCAAGAACCTTAATTTATAAAATCTAAAATTGGTGCACAATTCCTAATCAAATTTCAAATTGGTTTTCATAATTAGGTTTAATGTCCTTACCTTGAGGAAGTTCAAATTTTAACTCAAATTTGGTTGAAGAGTTTTGTCTTTTCCTCCCTTGCATGCAGCTACCTTCTCCTTCTCTTTTCTTCAAAATTTCTTCACTTGTTTCCTTGTTAAACTCTTTGTCAATGAGTGCTCTCTACTTAGTAGTTTAAAGTTTGTATAGTCCTAAGGAATTTGGTGTTTTTCTCTCAATTTTGGTGAAGAAAAATCTGAATTCTCCCCCTCCTTACCATGTGTAACCGGCCTTCAAAGAGGAAGAAATGAGGTATTTATAGCCCCATTCTTCATAAGTACACATTGACCCCTTTTCTTCCCCCCCCACAATTTGAGCTATACTCCTTATATCTTTCATAATCTTCTTATTTAATTGTATTATTATTATTATTTTATTTTTTTTGTTTGAATTTGATCTTGAGGTTTTACATTCTCCCCTCTTAACAAAAATTCCGTCATTGAAATTTAAGCAATATACCTGTTCTGGGAATATATGAGGGTATGCCTCTTTAATCTCCAATTCTCTCTCCTTTGTCTCTTCTTCTATCTATCCCTCATGTGAGATCCATCTTTGCTTTCCATAATAAGGACACATGGAACACTTTGTGAATCTTATCCAAATGTGTGGGTAGTTCCAATCGATAAGTAATCGGCCTTATCCTTTTTACAATTTCGAAAGAGCCAATGTATCTTGAGGCAAACTTTCCCTTCATCCTAAACTGAATGATGCGCTTCTAGGGTGCCACCTTCAAAAACACTTTATCCCTCATTTCGAAATCCAAGGGTCTCCTCTGATTTTTCACATAGCTTTTCTGTCTATCTTGAGCTTCCTTCATTCTTTGTCTAATCTTCTTTACCCTATCAATTATCATCTATACCATTTCAGGCCCCAGGAGTTTCCTTTCTCCTACATCATCCCAGCAAATCGAGGTGCGACATTTCCTCCTGTAGAGTGCTTTGTAAGGAGCCATCCCAATAGAAGTTTGGTAGCTATTATTATATATGAATTCCACTAATGGTAATATATCTTCTCAATTTCTGCCAAACTCTAACACGCATGACCTTAGAAGATCTTCAAGTGTCTAGATAGTTCTTTTAGATTTCCCATTCGTCTAAGGGTGGAATGTCATAATTAGGTTCACCCTAGTCCCTAAGGCTCATTGTATTCTTGGCCATAACCTCGATGTAAATCTTGGGTCCCGGTCTGACACAATTGATACTAGCACCCCATAAAGTCTGATCACCTCATTCACATATAATTTGGCCAACTTGTCCACCAAATGCATCATTCTTATAGGTAAGAATAAAGCTAACTTTGTTAGATAATCCATAATTACCCATATTGCATCATAGCCCTTCTTGCTCCTTGGTTATCCTGATACAAAGTGTAACATCCCCGTTAGTGAAATCAATATATCATTCATATAAAGGGAAAACATGGGATATTTTTTTTTGTCAAACTTATATAAGAATCTTTGAAATTTCTAACAAAATTCAGGCAGAGTCTCCCATATATCGGGAGGTCCCAAGTTATCGACAATCATCCGACACACTTTATATTCATTTCTCAACCACATCACAATCACATTGATATTCAAATCAACAATTTATTTATGGATATAAATATAACATCTCATTTACTCATTTTCTTTCACATTTAAACATGCATAATTTAATAAGTAAACGAAATATGCAAAAATTAAGATTTCAAACACAAAATAGTAAAATCTTATATTCCAACATCTAATATAAAGAGAATACTATTACATTTCAAGTTATATAGTTACTCAAAGACAAATTACATAGATATTTCTTAAATTCCTAATTCATACAAAAAGAAACTAGAGGACCTAAACACTACTCCTAATATGAATGGGAAGGTCCTGCAATATCACAACATTAGAATAATTATAATAAAAGTAGAAATATAATAGATAAGAGAAAATCACCTAATACATGAACATATAGTTATACATATAAAGTGGTACACAATCGTTGCCTCCTGAATCCATACTTAAAACTCCTTTTATTACATCTACAATTTGTCATTCTTGAAATTGCTTATTACTTCCACTTCATGAATATTATCAATTCTTTCTCACCGAAAAAGCCCCAATTGTATTGTTCATCCCAAATCTAGGAAGGCTAGTGCCAACACCAATTATTCTCGTTAGTGTTAATAGTCGCCCTTACCGAGATCGACTAATCAAATATTTAGGTAATACCGACATAACTTAACAAGTTGATGCCATCAACTATTTCCACCTAAAATAGTTAATCAGTTTTCCATGATACTTTAAAAAATATTCTTGGAAAAGCTGATGTCAAGGATTCTTGACATCATTAGGTGATGCAACCATATTATTCAATAGTTTCACCCACATTTAACTAGTGTTTTGCCTATGTTTTATATATAAAATGCCTTGATATTCTTTGTTTTATGTTTTGAAGGCACTTTTGGATGAAAGATGCA
>Ga0325414_1007869_pt1 | contig 11271 bp, 13 predicted proteins | sample PopdelMetagenome_8_FD_206183 | JGI IMG/M metagenome (GOLD analysis project Ga0325414, IMG submission 206183) | Populus deltoides microbial communities from Bellville, Georgia, United States - Leaf-PdKOR-R3 | ecosystem: Host-associated > Plants > Phyllosphere > Phylloplane/Leaf | place: USA...
ACCTAGCTTAATTTCCAGATCTAGCTCTCTGTGGATATGACCTCGATCTTACCGAGTTAATTGCTACATCGCACACTCGTGCACTTGCGAGTTAAAACAAGCCGATCATAAAAAGCGGTCAAGCACTGCCCCCCTTGATGTCCTTGATTAGCTTGGATTTCCTTGTTTAACTTTGGATAAATAAGAAAATAAATTTTCTCCTTTGTTGCTGATTTAATTACTTTCCTTCCTAAGTTAGGAAAAGCATTAAATAGTCCTCCCCTCTTTTGGAATAAGATATGGCCAACTTCCTTACTTAATTAGGAGAATAAATTACTGACTTTTTATCCTTGTATCATTAGGAAAAATAACAATCCTAACAAGGCTGGTATTGGGCCGGACACATGAACCCCTTGTTCCACACGAATTGGGCTCTTCTTGGACTTGAACTAGATGAATTAAAGGTTGTCCTTCATGCTCCTTAAATGTCCCAAGCCTCTCTAGGTCCATTTTGCTCCATATGTTCTGAACAAGCCCATTCAATGCTTCTTTAAGCTTATTTGCCCTAGCTCTTATGATTGGCCCAATTGGCACCTCCAATGGGTCGTTGGCATGATTACGCTTGGTGTTGGGCTGATCCACATCACATTGTCATTGACCCTCTCAAGGATGTGAAATGGCCCATCTCCTCGTGGTTATAGCTTTGATTTCCTATGGGCTGGAAATTTCTCATTGTGCATAGGCCTGTTCATGGTTTGGTTCGGCTTGATTCGGTTAAATTCAGTTTTTTAGCTTTAAAACTGGGAAAACTCATCATCAAAATAATGGGCTTTTTTGAATTTTTTTAAATGGGCTTACATTAAATTGGGCTTTTAAATTTTCTTGTTGGGCTAAGTTTAAAGGCTTTTAAATCAAAACTCTTTAAATTTGAAATGTTTCACATCTTGCTATCTTGCTATCTTTAATATGCAAAGAAACAAGCTATGAAAATTCAAATCAATGCAATAAGCAAGATGCATGATCAAATTTGGGCACCTCAAATTAAAAGAGGTGTTCACACTAAAAAAGTTTACATTAGCAAACAAATACATTAGCAACTAGTAATAAATTATCATAAACATCCGACATAATTTGAAGACAAAAATCCAGCACCAGCTGATGCGAACCTTGTGATCACGTGGTCACGCAATCCACATTCAAAGACACCAATTCCTGGAAAGCCAAGTATATCAGGTTTGATCGGAGTGCGACATAAAGATAACTTGTACCTAGGCACCAGCACTATTAGAAACGGACAACCCCCGCCCAACGAATATTGATTCGCGAACGAGAAGTATAAAGATGACACCGCGAAGACAGTTGTTCTTCAATAAGTCTTTTATTCAGTTCTTTAGAGAACCATGGAAGGGAGATTATTCACCAACACACACATACAAAGTGCGGCAAACAATAAGTTTTATTAATCTGAATTGTCTAACTTACATGTCTGGTTATGCCTTTATTTATACTAACTCTAAACTTAAAAAAACCCGTAATGGACCCCCCTTAGGTAGAATTATATTAAGCCCACCTACAGTTGACCCAAATAAGTAATAATAACCTAAAGACTAAGAAGAAAATAATAAAAATCCAAAAATTACCATCCTAAATATGCTAGAATCAGATTTGTCACAATTAAGAAGTCCCAATTAGACTAGGGAATCTGATCTGAAGGTAGAATTTATTCTGAAGTCTTCTTTCATTTTTGTAGCTAAAATGAAAAAGGAATTCTCGTAAGAAAAGGATTCAGAAATAATTATGAATCCTTGCCACACTTGGAAACTGTGTTGCAGCCCATTAAAGATCTTTGTAGAATTAGTAGATTTTCAAAATAAGCTGCCACATCCTTTTAGGAAAAGAATCCTAGCCAAATAGGAAGTCCACAAGTCAAAAGAAAGTAAATAACAAAATTCGTACAGCCTCTGTTGACCTGTATTGTGATGCATTCCCGAACTCTGATTGTCCTGCAATTTTAACCCAAGATAGCACAACATGTCAGGAGACTTCACGTGAAATTTCAGCTCGATCCAACGGTTGGATTGAGAAGTTTGACTATTATCGTAAAACTGGATAGTTGCACATTTTATGTCAAAATCCGAATTTGACCTTTCCTGGATCGTATCACCAACACTACATCTGCATCCATAACTTCCAGCAACAACAAAAGCCAAAAGATCCAGCAAGGATAATGATATAAAGAAACACTAGCAAATTAGCAACATATTAGAGTTCAACTATTAAAAAAATTAATAATGCAAAATTTTAAATGGAATTAACAAGATAAAGTAAATTAATTATCCAAAATAATTATATTCCATGATTGCACGAACATCATCAATACAACTTACAAACAATAAGTTGAGATTTTTAAACTTTCACAAAATTCTACAAAAACAAAAATTAAAATGTTAGATTAAACATATGTAAATAAATGATATTAAAAAATAATTACATTTAAATTTGTTAAAAAAATTACCTGACTCAATAATCCCAGAATTTTCAATATAATCCATGAAGGCTCTGATGTTGATTGGAATTTGTGCTAAACTCAACCAATTATGACAACAAACAAGTGCTTGCACTGTCGATGGAGATAAAGAGCTTTGAAATGGATCTAATATCCGACCGTCAGTACTGAAAGCTACTTCAGAAACAACTACAAATACCGGGATAACTAACACGTATTGTGCCATCTTAGAAAGAATCTTGTATTTTGTAGCATTACGCCTCCACTAACCCAACATATCTAATTTAAAATCATTAGGATCCTCACAATAATCACCCAAATACCTCTCAAGCTCATTTTTTTTTTTACCCCGCCTTCTTCCTCTAATGTTTTTTAAATTGAGAAGCTAAGTCATCTAACAACATATAATCATTTATCACCATTAAATCAATATTAATATCTTCATTTATACTAGTTCCAACACTATGAACAACCTCTCAAGATTCTCATCAACATTCATATAATGCTCAAACAACCTTAGCAAAGTCTTTAACCTTAGTTGTAAAATTTTCAGCCTCTTCAACATCATACAATCTTCCAAAACAAAATCTCACATACTTTAATTTGAAACGTGGATCTAACACAACAACCATATACAACAAAAAAATTTGTGTATCTTGATCCCCTTAATTGTTTTATATACTTTGCCATCATATTCTTGGCCATTTTACTTACATAAACATCTTACAAAGTTGAGATGTACTTGTGTGCATGGTAATCAATTCATGAAAGAAAGAATTAGATATTACATACAACAAGCCAGAAAATTTCAATGTAACCATGTAAAATAGTTTCAAGAACTTGACAAAAGATCTAGCCTTTTTCCCCATCTTCTAAAATAGAAGGACATAAGTTTTTTTGTTCCCTTTTGAATCAACCTCAAAGTAACTCAAATACCTAGGATCAGTTTCTTCTAACCTTATAAAAACCATATCAAATTTAGCAGCCGCATCTAACATCATATATGTAGAGTTCCATCTAGTTGTAACATCCAAGCAAATATTTTTTTTACTCCCAATTTTCAAACTCTCCGCCAATTGGTTAAAAACAAGTTGTCTAGAAGGAAAAGATCTAACAAACCTCATTGCATTTCTAATCTTAGCTACTGAATCATCAATATATTTCAATCTTGCACATACAATAAGATTAACAATATGTGCACAACATCTAACATATATGAAGTCATTTGACAATATATTAGTTGCCCATTTACTTGTTACTCTCTTTAGATATTTTATTGTCAAATTATTTGAACATGCATTATCTATTGTAACTATTAAAATATTATCAATTCCCCATTCCACCAAACAACTCTCAATTGCTTGGCTAATTGTTTCACCTTAATGATTAGAAACTTGATAAAAGTTTAGAATTTTTTTATTCAAGTTCCAACCTTCATCAATCTAATGGGCAGTCAAACACATATAATTAATATTTTGGATTGATGTCCAAGTATCAGTTGTTAAACATAAACGTTGATCCTTAAGAGCTTTCTTTAATTTTTCCTTCTCATCTACATAAATTTTCAAACAATCTTTACAAATCGTCAAACGAGAAGGAACATCAAATTTGGGTTGCATTACTTTACAAAATGATTTAAATATTTGGTTTTCAACAAAGTTAAAAGGTAGCTCATCAAGTATAATCATTTTTTCTAGGGCTTTCCTACACTCTTCGTAACTATAACCCACTGCCTTGATAGTCACCAGATTTTCCTCTCTATTATTACCCCCCTTTATTATAGGCCTAGGTTCTAAAACTAATTTTTTTTTTTAATTTTCGGTCAATCACAAAAGGAAATTTTTTGCATACACCTAGTTGACTCCACATTTTACTAGTCTCATTAAGTATGGTATGATATGCATTGTATTTTACACAATACATACATGCTGTAAATCCCGGGAAAAATCAAAGCTGGATTAAATTAATGAAAATAAACTAAACTAAAAAGATGTAGGGTCAAAATGAATACACTTAAAGAAAATGGGGCCTAAATGCAAATAAGAATAATTATAGAGCACAAATACTCATCTTCTCACCAAAAATTTATAGCTATCGTAAAGAAAGAAAAAAGGGAGTTTTTGTATCTATTTTTACAAATCAAGAGAGAAACACCAAAATTTCAAAAACCCATCCAATTAAGGGTTATAGGTGGAGTAAACATTGGTGGGCAAGGAATTAACAAGAAAATTTGAACAAGAAGAGAAGAAGGGAGGGCCGACTGTCATTAGAAAGAAAAGGAGGGAGTTGAAGATCGAAACCATGATTCGTACCGGGGAAGGTGTTCTAAACATGGTCTTATGAGTCGTTTCAAAGTGGATTATGAATTTGATGCGTGGATGTAAATTATAGATTAGAGTTCTTAGACTTGAATTGAGGAAAAAAATATTAGTTGCTAAATTAAATGACTTCATGTGTTGTGTGTAAATGGAAAGGTTGATGAATCTTGACAGTTTGTCTCTTGACTTTTAGAGGGATTTCGGGTAGGAGGACGAAGGAATTAGGATCAAGTTCCTACAAAGAAATTGTAGTTTTGGATTGATCTTGCTCAATTTAGAGTTATAGAACTCCAGCTATGGGTCACCAACCAAGACTGGGTCATGATAGACCCTGTAGGGTAGTAGGTCTGGTTCGTTGAAGAGCAGTTGTGACTGTCTTGGAAGCAGAACTGGTTCTTTTTCCTTCAGAGAACTTGTAGCCTCATGTCTTAACTTTCCAACAAGACCAATCTCGCCTGAAATAGAGTTCTGTAACTCTAGATATAGTTAAAACTATGAGGAGAGGTTGGACAATAATGGTTCGATGTGTAGACAGTAACGATTGGACAGTAACAATCCAAATGATTATTGATGAGCAATTTTTACTATCTTTGAGACAGAACTCGGTTCTCCTTCCTTCAAAGAACTTGTAGCCTCATGTCTTAGCTTTCCAATGAGACCAATCTCGCTTGAAACAGAGTTCTGTAACTCTAGATATAATTAAAAATCTAAGGAGAGGTCGAACAGTAACAGTTAAAAAACTTGACAGTGACAGGTGGACAGTAACAGTCCAAATGTTTGTTGATGAGTAATTTTGACTATATTGGAGGCAGAATTGGGTTCTCCTTCCTTCAGAGAACTTGTAGCTTAGCTTTCCAATGAGACCAATCTCGCTTGAAACAGAGTTCTCTAACTCTATATATAGTTAAAAATATAATAGTTCAATGTCTAGATAGTAATAGTTCGAGATTTAAATAGAAACAATTCAAATATAAAGAAAGAAATGATAACTATGGTTGGATAAAGAACGACAATATTAATGGGTGTAATGAGAAAAACGTAAAATATTAAGAAATGACTAAAAGAAAAACTTAATGGTTGTTGATATGGTTATTATAAAACATATCCTTGAGTGAGGAAAATTTATGAGATGAACCTATGATTTGCAGGAGGGACCACAAGCATGGTGCAACAGTAGCAGCAGGGGAGCACAAGTAAAGCTTCTATTGCTGGTAGGTGAATCGCACCTATACTTTCTAGTTAAATTCCATAATTTAATATATTACCGATGTGAAATGTAAATTACTGAATATATATGTGTACTCAAGGTGAAAGGTTGTTGTGTGAATTTCCAAGATATGAAATTATCGCTAACAAAGGAAAATATAAGAAGTGTGATTTGGGGCGTGAACTAGCATACATTTAGTGTATGTTAGGATCTTGGGTAAAGAGATTGCCACGTTTAGAATAACATATATTTAGTGTATGTTAGGATCTTGGATAAAAAGATCAAGCATGTATTGGCTAGCATGCAATTAGTATATGTTAGGATCCTAGGTAAGGGGATCACCATGTATTGGATAACATACATTTAGTGTATGTTAGAATCCCAGGTAAGGGGATCATCTTGCATCGACTCCTACGGGGTGATGATGATGATGATACTAGTGAAATTGGTATCGGTAATGCGTTAAGCAGAAATACTCATATGATTGATCTTATAAAATCTGAAATGGAGGTTGATAATGGGAGAGGGAACGGTTATTAATAGTTGAACAAGGAAGAGATTCTAATGAAAATCAGAAGGGAGAAGTGAACAAAATATGAATGCATGTTACCCTTTTTAAATTGTTAGATACTCATGTTGTTATATTTATTATGATATTCATGTTTCAATAATATGCATTTTGTTTCAGGATCATTGCATGCACGATAGGAGTAGATCCTAGCTTATGTTCCTTTCTTGTAATATAGGTTTTAGGGAGTATATCCTTTTATTTTGTAAACATGAAAATATTTGTATATCTTAATTTGTATAATTAATGTTTAAACTTGATTAAATGAATTTAACTCTGTAGTTCATATTACCATATTTCGTGTATGTGTATTTATATTTTTATCCGTCCATAATGATATTTTGTTATATAATGTATATCATAAATATTGTGGTTGATAGGTGTGATAATATTTGTGGGTATGAAACCCAAGATGATTGGATCAGGATTGAGTTAGGAGATGCAAGTTATTAGAAGTGTAAACATGTTACATGTCGATAACTTGGGACTTCCGGTTTAGGAAAGACTCCATCAAAATACGAAGACATGAATATATATATAAAATTTAATTACTCTGTTTTTCAGTTGACAAGAGATGGTAGCCCTAGAAGCTTTAGGATTACCATCTAGTTTTTTAAAGTGATCCCAAATTTGGGATGTTTTTCTTTTATTAGATCTAGAAGGTGAATTTTCTTTACTTTTAGTGTTACTATTTGTACTAGAGGTAGTAACTGGAACCGAAACTGGAACTAAAATGGGCAAAGAATTGGGTTCCGAACTTGAAGAATTTGGTTCATTTGGTGTAGGATCTTCCCAATTATCCATCTGAAATTAAAAAAACAACAACAACATGAATCTTAAAGTTAAAGCTAACACGTTCAATTGTAAAGAGCATTTAAGGACCAACAATTATTTCCAATTGCAAAAGCAAGAAAAAAGCCCACTATTCTGCCACTTAATGCAAAAGCGAGAAAAAAAATCTTCTAGTGAATCAAGTAGAAATTGAACATCATGTTAGGTTCATATAATTACACTGTAATGGACCAATGTTTTATAGCAGATCATACATGAAAATCAAATATTTTCATGGAAAAGGTTTTTTAAAATCACATAATAATTTTAACTGAACAGAGCAATCAATATCTAAAAATTTAACAAATCATGAAGCTAACAAAATCAACAATAAACTTGAACTTATTATAAAGCTAACATAACTTGTTTTCACATTGCAACCAACTTTGTAACCTATCAATTGTCCCACTACATAAGCCATACTGCCAGAATTGATAGTTGAACAAACTTCTACCAACTCAAGTCTATCCATAAAACAACAACAAAATCTAACCTATGAAACAGTCTATCAATTCAAGGCAAATAAAAGGCATTGACAATCAAGATAAAACATATTGATAGCTGATAATACAGATCAAAACCACAAATTAAAGTTAACAATGCTAAACAAAGCAATCAAGAACTCAATATCAACACAAACCAACAGAACATCAGTAGTATTAGTGATGAGGTGTTAGAGAAAATCGAATAAGACAAAAGCCATGACTGAAACAAGAGAAAGGAGAAAGGGCGGGGGAGAGGGGGGCAAACCTAAAGAAAGATCAAAAACCCTAGCTGCAAGAGGATAGAAAAAGAGAAGCAGAGGTCAGAGCGAGGAAGTAGTGACAAGGCCAAAGATGCATGAAACTTTGAAACAGATGTTACTTTACATTGTCGTCTTTTCTCTAATGGAGGAGCCTTGTCCTTCTACTGCAAGTATGGAGGAGGAGGATCGCAACGACTTGTGCAAAAGTGAAGAGAGAAGCCAAGGAGATAGAGATGTGGGTTTTTGTTCAGCTAGAGAAGAGACAAATACAAGGGGTAGAGACGCAGACTATATGAAAATTAAAAGGGAAAGGAAGAAGGCGAAAACTAGTCTCTAGTGGGCAATGACTTTTCAAGTAATGTTATTAGGGTTAGGTTAACTATAGACTGTAGTATTTATAGGTCTTTTATTTTATGGTTGGTTCGGTTTGGTTCACTGGATCTGTTGTAAAACCAAAACCAAACCGAACCCGATAAGATTTTATGGTTTTAAAAATCGGTTTAATTGGTTTTCCATCTCAGTTCGGTTTCTCGGTTAATTTTTCATCAGTTTTTTTTGTTTTCTCGGTTAATCCATTTTTTTGAATACCCCTACTTGCACATACGCACCCAAACCCAATCGCCAGGCTGAAAGACAACATGTTTGCACCCCTTATTGGCTTTGGTCGTATACACACGATTCTTCTTTTCAATTTGTTGTCACACACTCTCATGGAGTGTCTTCACCACCTGTGCTTTACAATTGCCATCCAAACTAACCCTTTTATCAACAGGCAAAGCAATCAAATCCATTGGAGTTAAAGGGTTTAATCCATACACAATTTCAAAAGTTGAAAATTCGGCAATAGAGTGCACATTGTGATTATATGCAAACTCTATAAATGACAACCAATCTTCCCAATTCTTTAAGTTCGTTAGAATGACAACATGCAAAAATTGTGTTAAGGTTCTTCTATTAACTACTTTGGTTTGTCCATCTGTTTGGGGGTGACAAGTAGTTGAAAAGAACAGTTTAAAACCTAATTTGCCCCACAACACCTTCCAAAAATGCTCTTAGGGACCCCATAAAGCCGTACTATCTCCCTAAAGAACAAATCAACAATGTTAGTTGCATTATCGGTTTTATGACATGGAATGAAGTGTGCCATTTTTGCAACAACTACAAAGATGGAATCCCTACCCTGTTTTGACCTAGGTAAACCTAAGACGAAGTCCATCAAAATGTATACACAAGCCATGTGGTTGAGTTCTAGACTTTGCTTTCCTTCAAGTTATGCATTTATCACACATGCGTTACACATCTTTTTTCATTTTAGGCCAATAAAAATCTTTATACAACACATCTAAAGTCTTCACAACACCAAAATGCCTTATCAACCCTCCTCCATGTGCTTCACGTACAAGCAATTCACGCATGAACTTAATGGAACACACAAACGACTCTCTTTAAACAAATATCCATCAAGTCTATAGAACTTCCCAAAAGCTGAAGTCTCGCAAGCATTGTAAACATTAGAAAAATCACCATCAGTCCTAGAAATCTAGAATCCAAAGTAGATAAAAGTACCTGCGTGAAAGTGCATCAGCCACAATGTTTTCTTTTCCTTGCTTATACTTGATCACATATGGAAAGGTTTCAATAAATTCAACTCATTTGGCAATCTAGCCATAATAGCTTCCCTATCGTCAAGAACATTGGCCCGAATCATTACGATCACCATTTCCTTGAAATACTCATCCACGGACCTAGAACCCTGATTCAAACCTTGCAATTTCATATACAAATGTCTATAATAGTGGTTAGGCACAAATCGCCTTCTCATCAACACTTTCATCTCCTCCCACGATGATACCGACCTCTCTCCACTCCTACTTCTACTAATCACATTCTGATCCCACCAAATCATTGCATAATCCGTGAATTCGATGACTATCAATTTCACTTTCTTCGCCTCTGAATAGTTATGACAATAAAAAATCCAATCCACCTTTTTCTCCCACTCCAAATATACCTCGAGATCATTTTTACCTTGAAAAGAAGGTATTTTCAGTTTGATAGCATCCAAATCACCATCTAAATCTGCATGTCCCCCAACACTATGAAAATTTTCCATTTGGCCGAATTAGACTTTAGTTCTATTCCAAAAATCCCTTTAGTTTCTAGGCTGCCAAAAACCTTCTCAATAGCCCATGGCCTTATCCTCAAAACCACCATCACCAATACCATCATTGTCCTCATAATCAGCCCAACTTGGCCTTCCAGCCCTACTGCCACTGTTTGCTTTCGGTTCAGCTCCAAGCTTCCTCACGTCTTGGGTGCTTGTACCATCCTTACCACGTTTCTCCACCTTATCAAGTCTGTACACATGTCTAAATTCATCCTCTCCATCATCTGCGTCATGGCTTGCATTTGGAACTTAAGTTCTCCCTCAAGTTAGGGTGGTGTGTTGTTTTGATATGACATGATAGTACCTGTAAAAATTGGTTAGTGGTAAAAATAAATATCTTCATGTCACTCGTGTTTCGCTCAAACACTTTTAATATCCTCATGCTCACACCTCTCATCTCACCTTCTTGCGGTTCTTGTAGAAATGAAACCAACACCAAATAGAACCAATCTTAGCAGCGCAATCCAAATATGTATATATGACTCAAGAAGCAATAAAAACCAGAAAACAAGCAAAAACAAAACTACGATGATAGTCTCGTGAGTAGTAAACGAATCCATCCGAAATACGAACGAAACTGAAGACTCAAATAAAAACTGAGATCAAATATGAAAAAATGATGAAACAACACCCAAATAGGTTGGATATGTTAAAGATAACATGAAGAAATTGAATTTCAAAAGTTGACGTAAAACAGGCTCGTTTACGACAAGTTAAGTCTGAATCTGTAACCTAAAGTAAATGATGTCCAATTGAGCTAAAATTTTACATATAGTTATTTCCGATAAGGATATACTGACGCAAAAACATTATGAATCAGACCTAATTAGACCCGAAATTGAAAATCAAAGCAAATGATATCCAATTGACTGGGTGGTGCGACTAGAACCCCAGTAATTAGAGTATCAAATTTGAGCTAATTCCGAGTTGATTTGATCCAATTGTCTCTT
>Ga0325414_1007870_pt1 | contig 11270 bp, 12 predicted proteins | sample PopdelMetagenome_8_FD_206183 | JGI IMG/M metagenome (GOLD analysis project Ga0325414, IMG submission 206183) | Populus deltoides microbial communities from Bellville, Georgia, United States - Leaf-PdKOR-R3 | ecosystem: Host-associated > Plants > Phyllosphere > Phylloplane/Leaf | place: USA...
TCATTCTATTTTATTTGATAAAAATAAAAAATAAAACAAGATAGTGTGAGTTTTTATAAATTTTAAATCTAAAGGTTTCATTAGTTTTCACTTCAGAAAATATATTAGAAAATTATACAAATTATATGTCAAAATCTCATCTTAAAATTTAAATTTTTGAGTTAGATATGGTCCCCCCCGCCCACACACACACACACACACACAAAGTTAGCCGTATCTAATTGGATATATTAATTATATTAATTTCAGTGGAGATACCGATGGTAGAATTCCTGTGACTGCAACTAGATACACATTAAACAAGCTAGGATTGAACACTATTGAAGAATGGACTCCATGGTATGATGGAAAACAGGTAATTATCGTTGATCTCTTTAGATTAGTGATAGTTAATTATTCGATTAATGAATAAAATCAAGTTGTAATGATCTCTCTTTTTTATTCCATGAAATTAAATCATGCTATAAATTGCTGTTGAGCTCTGAATATGGGATTTTGTAGGTTGCTGGGTGGACAATTGTGTACAATGGGCTAACTTTTGTCACGATAAGAGGGGCTGGCCACCAAGTACCAACGTTTAAGCCCAAACAGTCCCTTACCTTCATTAAGCACTTCTTGGAAAATAAGAAATTGTCCTCTAAAGCATTTTAGTAGTATCTCTTTCTTTTTCCTTTTTTTTAACGTGGGTGTCCAAGTCAGCTTGCGCGTACCTCGACTAATCCCACAGATCTTGAATTTAACGACCATGTAAGCCTCCAATGATCATTATATTAGCAACCACAAGGCTCAAACTTAAAACTACAGGGAAGCAAATCTCTTGGTCACAAGTTCTTATTACTGGACTACCTATACCTTCTAAATGGTTAGTATCTCTTGTTTCTTCTTCTTCTTCTTCTTCTTCTTCTTCTTTCTTGCCTATTTGGACTGGTAGTACAATTATAATTATCACCACATCCTTCTTCTCCTTCAGATGAAGGAAAAGAGTTTAATGCTGAAAATGTTGATCGAAATTCCCTTTAAGAAATTACCCTAAAACTCATTTCACATACCAGCCCGATTTAACACCTGTCACTGACTTTGAAATTAATTTTCCACAAGATTTCATGTTAATCTCTGTAATTTAAAAAAAAAAAAATATATATATATATATATATATTGGCCCTTTGAATTAATATCTTTCACAAACAAGTCCTCAAATTGAGTTCTGGTCCATTTTTTGGAGAGAAAAAAAAAACATTTTCGTGTTTATGTAAGCGTCTTTTTCTTTTTTTTTCTTTTTTTACAATCAAGTGGCTTCATGTAAAAACATTTTAAAAAAAAACATTATCATCATTTAATTTCATCTCCATTATTATCTTATTATCTGTATCATTTATTAATATATTATAATTATCTCGCTCTTATATTATTATGACTACTTCCATTATATTATTACATCAATTACGAGCATCACTATTTACAAATAAAATAATGATTAAGTATAACTCTAAAAGGCTTGGGTTTTTTTTACTATGCAAGGCTCAACTGTCCATTCTCACACATATTATTGTGAATGAGCTATGTAAAAAAAATTTACTTTTAATTTGATTCTTAAATTTTATTTTCGATAATTTAGTACTAATTGAAGACCAATTAATTTTGATTTTTTATAAAAATAAAAAAAGGTGTCAAATATAGATGGCGTGGTATAAATTTCATAAAAAATGCATTTTGATCTTTAAACTTTAAAAATCACGCAAATTATATAGTTTTAGTACCTCAAATTTTTTTCTATTCAATTTTAATATGACATCGATTTAGATCACCAAAACAAACAATATGTGTATCAAATGGTTCTATTTGATAAGGAAAGTTCATGTTAAGTGCTATTTTACATTTAAAGTTTGTAAAAAATATATCTAAACTCGAGTTAATTTTTTGTTTCAGGTTGATTTTGGTTTTTAAGTGGTACAATTCATATGGTTTTTTATAAGTGTTTTGAGTCAAAAATAGATTTAAAATTATTTTTAAAGTAAAAAAAATTATGTCCTGATTTTTCAGCCATCATAGTGGCTGAAATCTAGGTAAATTAAACAATGTATCATCTAATTATTTAAAAAAAAAATAGAATAGACAACAACAAAAAAAAAAAATCAAATCATGCAGGCCTGCTTGAAAAATAAATCAGGCAGGATGGCCTGGCCTTGTAGGCCCATTTTTCATAACTAATTAAATAATATAATAACGCCATGTTTTTTTAGATAGCTTCAAGGTGCACAAAAGTTAAAGTATATCTGATTATAAAATAAAAAAAATAATATTATTGTAATAATAAATCATACATATTCAATTTTCATAAAATGGCAGTAAATTTGACTGTCTTTGTTGTCGTTTCGCTATAAATAAAATAGAAAGTAACGAAAATAAATAAATAAGCGAGAGGGAGAGGATGGGAGAGCCAAAATAACTGTTCCGTTGCCGGGACTTGAACCCGGGTCTCTCGGGTGAGAGCCGAGTATCCAAACCAACTAGACTACAACGGATGTTATGACAAGGGCCACCCATAATGTATTATATAAGAATAAGCGCAACATTCAGTCTGTACATATATTAAATTGAATACAATGTATTATATGATATTGTGGTCAATTGCATACCTTTATCTGGTTAAGGAATTTTTATAATTACAATATAAGAAAAAATCACAATTGTAATGATTCATTACATTATATAATATATACACACACACTTTGGCTACCAAGCAGTGGGAAATGGAGAAACAATGAATTCAAGAAGGATTCCATACTTGAATATTTAAACTTTGGATGACCTTTTATGCTCATCTGGGCTCACCTCCTCCCTTATTCTCCTATATATGGATTGGTGAACTGTGAGACGGTTTTCAGAAGCACAGCACTTGTGCACGCTGGAGATTAAGCGGGAGAAAACGAAAGAAAAGCATATGGTTGGAAGTGATAAGAGCACCAAAAATTTCGAATTCTATTAATTCTTAAGATACAGCAGCGTCACCTTCTGGCGTCAGCGGTAGAACAGACTCATCTACTTTACAGTACTCAAACAACCAAACCTTAATGTTACAACAAGCAATAACTTAAAAGAATGGATGAACATTAAAAAGGTTTAGTGTGCTTGCCCTAAAACTGGAACGTAAATCCTTGGTTTTGCTTTTGTTCTTGGTTAAACTATTACTGAGTTCCTCATCGGTCAAAGAATCCAGGACCTGCCTGTGAAAGAAGTTCCTTTCCAGCATCCTTTCCCATTGCAATCATATCATCAAAAGCATACGGACCCTTTCTAGAAGTCTTGAGTACTGAAATACAGAGAGAAGGAGAAAAGGCTTGATTATCATAAAGGACAGAAGCTACATGAAACTGGGCATACTCATTGTTCATTGTAATATCATACCGCGAGTTCCATCAGGAGAAGCAACCAACCCTTTAAATATGCAATCACCATTTTCATCTCTTCTAGCATATCCAGCAATAGGAGTGCGGCAGGACCCATCTAAGGTCTCAAGAAAGGCCCTCTCACATGCAACTGCTAGTCTTGTTTCCTCGTGGTTCAAAGAAGCCAAATAATTAGCCTGCACACAGTAAACAGATGAACAGGATAAGTGTTAAGAAGCCTAGTGATTAGCCTGCAAAACCCACAACTGAATGGCCATCCACCAACCATTTCAAGGGCTGACAATACATACAATAAAGTCTCCATGTTCTGTTATTAATATATATCCTACAGCAGTTGAATTGGATATGCAGATTTTGGATCAACTATTCCATGTATTCAAAGCTTAGATGAGGTACACAGAGCATAACACACCATTTTGTCATCACTGTCTCGACAGGCAATTCCAATTGCACCTTGGGCAACTGCAGGAAGCATGTCATCGATTGGAAGAATAGAAGTTACATTTTCCGTCATATTTAGGCGTTTAAGTCCAGCTAATGCCAATAGTGTTGCCTTTACAACTCCTTCATTAAGTTTTCTCAGCCTTGTCTGAACATTGCCCCTAAAATTTTCTTCCACCTACAAAACAAAATCATCCAAAAACATAAATTAAAAGCAACAAAAAGATGTCAATGATCAAGAAATGCTAGAGAACCCTGAAAGTAAGCTCAATAAAGGTAACTCAACAAGCTTAAGAGAGCTAAAAATCTTAAATGATGACAACAACTGCCTCAGAATGCTTGCTTTTCTAAAACACAAAACCATCAAAGATTGACCTTTCTTTCATGAAACAACTTAGCATTGCCACAAAAGACAAAAAATATTTCATTTAAAAGAAATTTTCATAAATCCCAATGTACATCTCTCTCTTGAATTCAAACACAGAAAGAAGATTTACTGTCGATAGCAGTGGTTGTTTTACTTTAAACGGACCCTCAAATAGCATTTTCTCTTTCCTTCTCAAAATTACTCCTATACAAAGGTTAGTGCTTGTTTTCATAATCAGTCTCCAATGCAGGTGGAACTCGCTGCTTAGACTCATAGTCACCATCAGACCTCAAATCAAAATATCTTGATTGGGTGTGAATAATACAACTTAAGTTCTACCTTGTGCAATTCACACATCATGGGTCTACCTCTTCAATGGAATGGTTTTAAAAGCAAGATTGCATTTAAGTAACGCCTATAAATATCAGCCATACTAAATTAACAGGAACAATAACTTTTTAGAAGAGTACTTTTTAACTTTCATGTAAGAGCGTCTGGACAATTTAATATCATTTTCCTGGGAGAACTAATTCAAAACACGTGGTTCAATAAACTTACACTGAGCGATGGAAATCTGTGGAGTATTTGTGACTTTCTTCTGAGGGAAGCAGTACCAACGATGCTACCAGCAGGAAGATCTGCTAGCGAAGTTGCACTCATTGAAATAAATGCATCTCTAACATCCTCACGCAGAAGGTTACAGGGGAGGATGGTCATCTCTGGTAAATATGTAGGAACATCTTTCATTGAGTGGACAGCAATGTCAATGTCACCATTTATCAGTGCCTCATCTATTTCTTTTGTGAACAGTCCCTTTCCACCTATGTCTGCAAGTGGTTGACTTAGTATCTTATCTCCCGTTGTCTTTATTATCACAATTTGGATAGCTCCATCTTCAGCTAGCTCCGCATGTGAAGCCATGAGTTTGTCCCGTGTCTCATGAGCTTGAGCAAGTGCAAGCGGGCTGTCAAACATGTGAAAAGAAAATCAACAAGCAAAACAACATAAGAAAATATCTGGCATGGGATCATTGCAAAATCAATTTTTTTATGGAGGTTTTTAAGAAAAATTATTTTTCCATATTTTTTTTCTATTGAGATTAGGAAATTAAATGATATGCTTAATAATTTTATTTTTCTTAGTTTATTTAGGACTTTTATTATTTTTCTATTTTCTAGTTTGTTTAGGTGGGTTTTTAGTTTATTTAAGGAGTTATAAACCTCTTAGAGAGACATACTACTTGAAAAAAAATATTCAATAATAAAATTGCGAATTAGAATTTCTACATGATCCTTTCTTTTAAAAATTTTGTATTCTTGGACTTCTTGTCTTTCTTATTGGTTTCACTCACAATTACGAGTGATTAGTTGTTGTGTTGTTGAATAAGTATGGCTAGATGAGATGGCACAAAATAGAATGTGTTCATATAAGAGGGGAAGATGGGACTCTCCCTCAAGAAAGAGACATTCATAACCTGATATTCAGAAACTAATGATATAAAACATGCAAAGATAAATTACAAGATTGAAATGAGACATTGAGGAAATGGTGAAAGAAAACATGCAGAGTTAAATTGCAGAATCAACTCGTCAGTTGGCAGAAGTGAGCAACCTAAGGGATCATTAGGAGAGTGATCATGAATTCATGACCAATTTTGAGAACCTGTTTCGTAAGCATAAATATAGGAGGCAACTTCTTGATTACAATAAGTATTATGGAGATTTTGGTGATCTCATGATGAGGTAGATATGGATTAATATTCTACACCAATTTATGATGTTTAGCTTGATGATGATTATGTTGACAATGATATCATATACAATGACAGTAATAGTAATGATGATATCATTAATGATGTTCTTATTGATAATTTAGAGTTTGAGTGCAAAGAAAACATGGAAGATGTTCAATAATAAAATTATTAAATTAAATTATATTGATCATTTTGATTACAAGTTTAAGATTATCATAAAAGTAGATTTGTTTAAGAGTTATGTGGATATAACACATATTGATGAAACAAGTTTAAGGCTTGCAATTTATTATTCTATAATCAAATGAAAGTGAAATAATCTGTGAATTATTGTATTTTATATAAATTTTAAGATGAAGTGATTGAAATTGTTGTATAAAACTATTATACACCCGAAGTGAAGGAAAAAAAAGGTTGAAGAGCCTTGATTGAACATCCACAAAGACGAGAGAAATTTACACTCAAAGACAAGTGTTTTTCAACCCAGGGAAACTGATGCAGGAGGCTTTTAAGGACAATTATTTTTCTTTTTTTTTGTTCTTTTTTTTCTATTTAGTTTAGAAAATTAAATAATATGTTTAATAATTTTATTTTTCTTGTTCAGGAATTTTATTATTTTTCTTTTTTTTCAGGTTTCCTATTTTGTTTAGCTTGGTTTTTTAATTTATTTAAGGAGTTGCAAACCTCTTAACACGACAGAATACTATGATTAGGGTTTTTGTGTGATCATTTCCTTTGAAGATTTTGTATTCTTGTCTTTCTCGTATGTTTTCAATATGCGTTTCCCATTCGATGAGCATATCAAGCTCCAGCATCTACCTATATCTAAAGACAAAATGACATCAAGTGTATCATTTTATGACAAAATTGATTGAATTTAAGTAGAAGCTTTCGGATTACTGAAACCAGAACATACAAAGATTCACGAACAAAAACAACACCAGTAACTAATGAAATGAATAAAATTGAGACAAATCAAAACCACTTTTCACAAACAGATGCTAATCTAGAAGAAAAAAATTTAAGTCAAAGTCAACACAAACCGCAGCAGTTATTGAATTGATCAACTAAAGTCAGAGCTAAATCTCTTTTACCGACTCAAAAAACTCAAAACCACAATAGCCAATTCAAACAGAACTTCCACTTCAAGGATCATTGCTTGCAATTTGCAGAGCATCCCAACAATCTGTTGAAGCAAATAGACCAGCAGAGAGCAACCTTAAATCTACCAAAAATAGAGAACCCAATTTCAATCAAACACTAAAAAAATCCAACAATTAATAAGAAATAATACCAACATTATCAAACAAAACAAAACAAAACCCACAATTCAAAATTGACAAAAAAAAAAACTTTCAGTACCTTCCTCTGGTGCCAATTCTAATGAGAGCAAGTTTAGCTTCCTGGGCTTGCTGTTCAACAGCAACAGAAGCCTTCACAAACCTCAAAGTCTGTTTCTTTCTAAAAAAAGCTTGAGTCTCTAGAGAAAACCCAGTGAAGGAAACAGACCCGCTAGTGCAAAAAATGGCTGGCCTTGATGGACGGGACATTAGAGCTTGACTTGTACAAAGAGAAGATGGAGTCCCCATTGAAGAGAGGGAGAGAGAGTTATGATTTAGCTTTGAAGGGAGGGATGATTTTGTAGTCTGATTGAACTGTGATGTGTTGGGGTTGGGTAGAGGTAGATGAGTCCCCTGCTTGACTGCCTGCTGACGGATCTGGCCTGGAATTGGATAGGATATTGGGGTTACATGCTTTTATCCGGTTCTTTACGATGTGGGGTCCCACCGTGCATAATGGCCCCATTTTGCCATACCAAAAATTGATTAGGACTCTTGGTTAATTTCAATATCATTGATTCATTTTAGCTTTTTTTTTTTTGTTTAATAATGAACTTATTTTGTGGATATGTGGATTTTTTATATAAATAAAATCACAATTTCAAATGAGCATTAACTACTTGGGTTTATTTTGGTATTTGTTTAAAAAATAGGGCAAATTATTATCTAAACAATTGTTGTGAAAGTAATTTTTTCAAAAAACATAGAAGTTAGTTTTTAAAAATATTTGAGGTATTGAAAGATAATTTTTTAATGAAAAGAGAAAGAAAATGATTAAATAATTAGAAGAATTGATGAGAAGAAAATGACTTTGTATTTTTGAATAAAAAGAGAAGGTAAAATAAAATAAAAATTAATGTTCTTTTAAGGTTAAATTTTAACATGGAGGGGAAATTTCATACTCTGAAAACCAATCCCCCTCAGTAATTCATGCATTCCAAAACTTGATAAAAAAAAAATACATAATTTTCATAAGGATAAATTTTAATCCCATTAATCCACTACAGAACTATCATAATCCTCTACCAAATATAACCTCATTTATCATATGCATATTAGATTGGTGGTTTATATTATACTGTGGGTCAGCTTAATTTTTTTTAATATAAAAATAGATGCTTAAATGAGGCTAGTATTTTTATAGTAAAAACAATTTAAGGCTTGGATTATTAGCTTGACTAGGTGTAATAAACTCAGTTTAATTTCATAACATGATAAAAAATGATAATAAATAAACTAAATTTAAAAAAAATTAGCAATGAATAATTGCAAAAAATAAACGATGGTCAATATCATAAAATAAAATAAAAAGATATCCCATAATATTCTTATGAGGTCTTCATAGAACAAAAAATTAAATAAGAACATGAAAATACCATAGAAAGTAAAATTAAAAAAAAATCTAAAGGTTAATTCTTAAGAAATCAAATATTTAAGGCTAAAATTATTTTAAAAATAAATTTTTAAAAAGTATAAAAACAATTGATCCAAGCCAGACTCTGAAATCCTCAACGTAGCTGTGAGACCAAGATAACTATGTGAAAATCTAAATTAAATAAAGCTATGAGATTCAATTCTCAAACCAACCAAATGGTGAAGGGAGAAACTGGAAAAAAAATTATTTTTTTAAAGAAAGCAACAAAAAAAAAATTAAGTTACCCTAAGTTAACCTGCCTTACTCAAGATATAGGATATGAGATTGAGATAACCTCATAAAAAGAAAAGTGAAGAAGATCATGAAATCCAATACATAACCAACCCAATGCTAAAAATTGAAATTGAAAAAACAATACATTTAAAAAAAAAAACCAAAGTCATCCTAAGCTAATCTTCCAAACTCATGATTTGGGTCATGAGGTCAAGATTACCTCATAAAAAGCAAACTCAAAAAATCACAAAGTCAAATCCCTAATTGTCCAACTATTGAGAGATGAAATTGAAAAAAAATAATTAAAAAAGAATCTAAAAAATAACAATAAAAAAAATAAAGAATAAAATGAAATCAAATGCCGAGTGATGAAATTAAAAAACAAAAATCAATTAAAAATAGATTTTAAAGCAAAAATAGTAATTAAAAGAATAATGACCAAATAAAAACATAAATGGACACTTTTCAAATTTGGTAGAACAATGCGAATCTCGAGGAGAAGAGAAAGATGGAGGAGAAGGCAAAAAGAAAAATAGATGTACATATGCAGCCTTATAAAGAAGCGCTCGCCGAATGGAATCCAATGTCATAATGAAAGGTCGTGTTCTGCCACTATAGTCCATTGATATGACACAGGAGCGCAACAAACATCTTCCACACGCACCAAACAAGTGAGCGACATTACGACAATATCATATCTAGGTAATCAAAGCAAAATACCAATTCAATTTCCAATTAAAATCAATTTAAAATGATCAAATTAAGGGAAAAAAAGTTGAGTGACCTAAAAAAAAACTTTCTTTAACCATGTAAATCAATCTCTGATGGTAGTAAACAAAAGGCATTCAATATTTTTTTCAAACTTTGAAATTGGTCCCCTAAAGCTCTAATTCTTTTAAATCAACAAAATTGAATCTTGTTTTGCTAAATCAAGCATAAAACGAGTGACAAAATATTTTCCTGACATGGCAAAGCCCCCATATGTGACCATAATAACAAATCACAATGACCAATCCCATAGAAAAGCAACTTTAAAGGACCAAATTAGAAGATAAATAAATTGAGGGATCAAAGTGTAAAAAATTACAGGGACTAAAAAAAGAGAATCATTATACAAGTCCATAGTTAGTCTCCTCACAATCACATTAAAACACAAATGGGTATTAGTGTTTTTGTTTGTTTTTTTTTTTTAATTGCTGAGGGGTTGATGAAGAGAAGATGCCTATCATGACTGAGAAGAGTCCATCTGCATAGCCAAGGAGACTGCCCAAAACAACCAAGTATGAGGTTGCAAATTGGAAACGCTCACGATACATATTGTGGGCAAGTCGTCCTTGGCTACAAACAAGACTCTTATCTTCATGTAAGGCCATCATCTCACTGATGTAAGGGCATGTCTGGAGGAAGAAGAAAGTTGGCGTAGCATGAAAGGAAAGAGCCTGTCAAGTTAGCCAAGCTGATGACTGCCTGGGAACCCCAATGAGGGATCAAACTTGTATGTTTATCTCGGCTTGACACCTCATTTTGGAAGCAGGCAAATCATCCATGGCTACTAAACAAGACCCTTAAGTTCATGCTATGTTTGACCTCTCTTCTCAAATATTCATGCTCTATTTTGAATTCGGGTTTCTCATGCTGTCCTTATATACTTGAGCAGAGAATAAAGACTAGACGCAAATGGTAACATTACTTGCTTCTCTTCAATCCATTTGCTTCATCCATCATTTTTCTCCTTTATCTGCCCCATAATGGAATATATTCACTTACCCTAACCTATCTCGAAATGCTATCTTGTTCTCAGTTTACAAGCAACAGTACTCTAGCAAGATGACGGTGACACCTAAAAAGTAATTAAGGTCAAAGCATCTGTCACCTATTAGCCAAAATCCAGAATCAAACTTTAGAGCATCCCCAATTACATTAATGGAGAAATTGTACTTCAATTATCCCAAAAGTAACATGTAGTGGTTGAAATAAACTTGTTGAAGTTCTAAACGTGCAAGACTACCTATTACTCGCTGCTAAATGTGTCATCTATTCCCTATTTTCATTTTAGTTTTTGCAGGCTGTAGGTTTGGCTTTTCCCTGAATTCATCATCCCATTTTGTCGATGATCACTCTCGGAACCCTTTGACAACACCTTTGCTTGCGTGTTGATTCAAGATCTCAGATCATAACCAGTTTCTATGCTGTATAATCTGGGTTGCTTCGAAAGACTTCTAAGTGCTAGAGTGCTACTTTGGCCTTCACTGTATTTTGATGGGAATAAAGCTTCTTCAGGCATGTCCTTCTAAGCTTACGCCTGCTTCCATTC